>ENA-UOUE01001875-UOUE01001875.1-compost-metagenome-genome-assembly--contig:-NODE-1875-length-11634-cov-11.809899_pt1 | contig 11634 bp, 8 predicted proteins | sample MGYA00238146_ERZ747223 | MGnify/ENA primary metagenome ERZ747223 (study PRJEB28781, sample SAMN06268865) | compost metagenome | isolation source: single cell | place: USA: California, Emeryville, Joint... | reverse complement strand
GAGAATATCTTTTGTTTAACTACCACACCAGTAAACTCTATTTAGAATCCAACGCACGAATTAACTAAGATATTTTTTAAATACACAACGATTATCTAATTTTTTAATTGAATTTGCACGAATTCAGAACAAGATATTAATTCTTCCCCCAGCAAGGCCCTCAGCTCAACATTCAACCAATTATCATGGTTTCCTTTCTTTGCTTTCATTTTCTCTGTCACAGAGCAATGGAAACCATCATCGGTTCATTGAGTGCGAGCTAACAATTAAAGATCTAACATTTTTTTTTCACAGTTAGAAACCAATTTCAAACGAATTAGATAAAAAGTCAGAATATATAATTCTCAAGAGATTTTGGTAATTAAAAAAAGAAATCAAGATTGAAAAAATAGGTTCGATTTTGAGATAAGATACTATGTCTTCACACAAGTGCAAAATAGCATTGCTATTAGCTCTTCTCTTCTGTTTGAGCTACTCCTTCACGATAGAGTCCTACTTCCCCCCAGCCGGGTATGCCCTCACTTCCCAATAGCCATTTCTAAAAAATCATAATCTCTTCCTCTACAGGCCCACGGGAGGACTCACTAAGGTCTCGTTATACAGCAAGGATTTCAAAGGACTGAATTACACCGACTACCGCACTCCAAGAGTAATTTCTCTTTGCTATAATTTGAATTAACCATGTGTTCTTTTTTCAGTGCCGATTCGGATCGGACAACGCCATTGTTGATGCCGACTGGACTCACTGTACTGGCATTAATGTCACTGATCTGTTGTTCGAAAAGGAAAAAACATCGAATGTGACCGCTGCTGCTTATAATACCAGCAGAAACGAATTCGGAAGAAACGGTGGAAAACTCGTTGAAAAGGTAACCTCTTGCATCTCCTCCCCCTTCGAATTCAACTCCTCAATAGGAACATACCTGTCTGAGTTGCGTCTCTCCTCAAGCTGCGAAGGAAGGCGACGTTTACCTTCAAGTCTCACTCACAGGAGATTTCTCCGATCAGCAATCTGTGAACTTCAGCTACTACATCCAGCCGCAGGTTTTGTGGATTGAGCCGTTCATCGGAAAGCAAGAAGGAAACACAATCGTCAAAGTCCACGGTGCTAACTTCAGAGATTACGGAGAACTTTTCAAATGCGGTTTCGGTGCTGTGCACGTCCCAGCCAAATATATTGATTCAAACACACTTATTTGCCGGTAATTTTAAACGTTGTTTCGTTCCTTATCTCACATGAATAGCTCTCCACCTTCTGATATTATCGATGCTCCGATGTACGTTACCGTTACGCAAAATATTCAACAAGCTAGTGAGACCTGGGTGCCGTTCTACTACTACGATTTCCCTGAAATCACGCAACTTGTGCCTAACAAAGGACCTAATACCGGAGGAACGAATGTTACCATTTACGGTAAGTCCTTGCATCCGTTCAAGGTGACACAGCTGAATATTTCCAACACCACAATGTGCAAATTCGGCGAAACATATTTCACTCCAATCACACTCGTCAACCAGAGTGTTGCATACACAGTGTCTCCAGCCACATATAGCGATATCCCACTCAAAGTCGAGGTAATCAATTTGTTTTCGTCTCTCTTTCAATAATTAATTCCTTTTTTCTCTCTGTTAGCTCACGTTCAACGGTCAAGAATGGACTGATGATGGTATCCTCTTCTACTTCTATTCCCCACCATACGTGTTCGACCTCATCCCCAACACTGGTCCTCTTGCTGGTGGAACGAACGTCACAGTCATCGGTGCCAACTTCGAAAACACCGGAAACATCCGCTGTAAATTCGGCGAACGAATCACAAACGCGACCTTCATTGATCAGAACCACGTGTGGTGTTTAGCGCCTCCAGGAGAACTCCCAGATTACGTGCCTTTCTCCCTCGCCCTCTCTGAAGATAGATGGTCTGGAGACGGTCTCAGATACTTGTACTACAAGACTCCTACCGTTAAGTCTCTTGGTCCATTGTGCGGTCCTACCACCGGATTCACCCAAATCACCATTCTCGGACAGGACTTCCTGTACACTGGTCCAAACACGACCTATTGTATCTTCGGTGATGATATCTACATGGACGCTGTCGTTTTCAACGAGACTCTCATGTACTGCGACTCTCCTAAGGTGGCCGATATCGGCGCAAAGAACGTCAACAATACCAAAAAACTGAAAATCCGAATCACTTTCAACGGCGGAAAAGACGTCATCAACACGAATTCCAGCTTTACATACTACACCCAACCTCAGATCTCCCTTATCACCCCTCATTTCGGTCCAGTGGAAGGAGGAACTGTCTTGACCATCAACGGTTTCGACTTCTCTCCTTACTGTAACTTGACTGTGCGATTCACCACGACCGAACTCTCCGCGACCTACGTCAACAATTCCACTATCACAGTGACTAGTCCTGCCGTCGAATGTCCTAATGATGTCGAAGTCGACGTGTCTTTGAACGGACAACAATACACCAAGACTAACATCAGCAACTTCGACCAGCGATTCACCTACTACAAGGCTCCTTTGATCGTTTCATTCGCGCCAAAGGAATTCCCAAGCGGAGGTCACTCTCCAATTGCGGTCTTCGGTGAAGGCTTTTTGCTCGGTCGTAACGATACCACCGGCACCAATCACTCAGAGAACATCATCTGGTACTGTAGATTCAAAGACGATACCGGCAAGGTGATCAGCGAACAGCCAGCCTTCAAAGTTGATGATAACGGTGTCAAATGCGATACTCCTGCAACAGATGATGTCAACAAGAAAGTTTATGTTGACGTTTCAGTGAACAAGCAAGACTGGTACCCAGTGACTGATCAACCTTTCACCTACTACCTCGGACCAAAGCTGCTCTCGATCTCTCCTAACTTCGGACCATTGAAACAGAAACGCAAGCAAGCGACCCTTACGGGAGAAAACTTCCGATGCCCTGACTCAACCACCTGCGACCTTCTCCGCTGCAGATTCCAGAGCTCATCAGGAGTTATCTATACTGATGGTCAATTGATTGATGACAAGCACGTCAACTGTACTATTCCTCCAGTGGGAAAGCCAGAAGTCGATAACGTTTCGATCACTTTCAATGGTCACGACTACACTGCTCAGACTGTGCAATACACCTTCTTCGATGCTTTTGTCCTCAATTTGGATCCTTCGATCGTGCCTGTGTCCGGAAACACCCAGGTCAAGATTGTGGGTTACGGTTTCGCTCCAACTGGCAAACTTCAAGTGAGACTCGGCTCAACGAAAAATCCGTTAAAATGCAACGGAAACAGTCCTTGCTTGGTTGAGGCGAACTATATCGACGATAGACACCTGAACTTCACTGCTCCTCCTCAATCAGATCTCACTTTTGCTTCAAATGGAAGCAATGTTGGATTTATGCCTTTCGAGGTTGAAGTCAGCATCTACTCGGACGACTTCACTGAGAATAACCTCACTCTGCAATACTATCAAGATCCTACTCTTGGATACGCTGAAGGGTTCGTATCTGAGCCTGTTTCGTTCCCTGCTAACAATTCTAAGCCTTTGAAGATGCCACTGTCGTTGAATGTTCCTCCAGGCTTGACAGCTGACGATTTCATTAGAAAGTTTAACCCGACCTGTAAATTCAAAGTCGGATCTGATACCTACGTTGTTCAAGCGCAGGTCATTCCTTACCCACTTCCTGGAAGCCCTGCTGATAGCACTGTCAATGGTACTACTCCAACCACCACGAGACCAGAAACAACCACCAAAGCAGCTAACGCAACCACTACCACGAATGCCACCGCTACTGCCAATGCTACCGCCACTGCTAATGCTACTGCTACTCCAACAGCGAATGCCACTACCACCACGGCTGCTAACACGAGCACGACTGCGAAAACCACCACCACGAACGCCACCACGAAGACAACCGCCACAAAGACTACAGCTTCGAAAACAACTGCAGCAACCACCAACACATCTGCTACCAGCGCAACGACCTCAAAAACAACAGCTACTACTACAAATGCAACAACTGCCACTACCAACGCAACGACCTCGAAAACAACAACTACTGCTGTAACTACCAACACATCTGCTACTACCGCCACCACGACTAAAACAACCACCACCACCAACACCACTTCGAGTGTTCCTACTGCCACTACCTCAACAACCACTACGACAAAAACCTCATCGACTGTGATTCCTCTTGGCAGTACTAATGCAACAACCACAACCACGAAAACAACCTCCACCGCAACCAACATCACTGCCAATGCTACTACTGCCACAACCACAGCCACTACAACCACCACCGCAACTCCGACTGCGACTACCAATGCAACCAACAAAACTACAACCAACGCCACTAATGCCACTTCCAACACTACCGTTAAATCAACAAACACCACCAGCACCAACGCTACCAACGCTACCAACGCTACCAACACTACCAACGCTACCAATGCTACCAACGCTATCAATGCTACCAATGCCACTAAGAACACTACCACCACCAACGCTACCGCTAACACCACAAATACCACCAAGAACACTACGAATACTTCTAAGCTCTATGAGGTCGTTACTACCACCAAGAATACCACCACCACAAACAGCACTAATGCTACTAACGGTCTCGCCCCTCTCAATGCCAGTCTCTCCATCGAATGTGCTCCTCCTGCTGTCTGGACTCCTGGCGACGGTGACCTCTCCGTCTCTATCAACGGCAAAGACTACATCGGAAGCATGCCACTCTCAGTCAAGCCTGCTCTCCAAATCGTCAGCTTGCAACCTGCTTGCGGTCCTACTAGCGGAAACACCAAAGTCAAGGTCTCCACCGCCGGTTTCGACAAGAACTACATTGGAAAGTTCTTCTTCCTCTGGGACACCGTGTGCACTGAACCTCTCCTCCAAGAACAATTGACTGGCACTAATACGCTCACTGTCACTACTCCAAGAACCCCAACAGCGAATATCACTTTGGGAGGATACGCCATCGTTGTTTTCGCCAAGAAATACAATGTCACCTACACCAGTGGTGCTCAGGTGGAGAGAACCTACGATTTCATCCAAGACCATCGTGTAGAGTACTTCTACTACCAAGACCCTCTCGTCCAACGTGTTCAACCTCACAGTGGTCTTTATTCCGGTGGAACCCGAGTCGAAATTGAGGGAGCGTTCTTCTTCCAGAACCAAGAGTTCAACTGTACTCCTAAATGCAAATTCGGCGACAAGATCGTTGAAGCTGAATACATTTCCACCGTCAGAATCGTCTGCAAGACTCCTAAGATGTCCAGCAGCTCTGGCAAAGTCCCAGTTGAAGTGTCAATGAACGGAGCTGATTATCATAAGACCGGACAATACTTCACCTTTGTCTCTCCTCCTAATATCCACTCGATCTCTCCAATCTCAGGCCCTGGAACCGGCGGTACCTTAGTTACCGTGGCAGGTGAAAACTTCACCAACCTTTCAGAGTACCCTGAAGAGTTCATCTGCGTCTGGAAGGCCGTGGGTTACGATATCGTTAAGACGACCCCTGCTTCGTACAAGAACTCAACTAATATCCTCTGTATCACTCCTGGTGGATGGGGAACCGGTACTACAGTTACCGTTGAAATCTCTTACAATGGATTGGATACATCGACCTCTGGAAAGGAATTCAAGTTTATCCAAGTCAATAAAGTTAAGCCAACTAGCGGACCTGCTTCCGGAGGTAAATGACGTTTGTCGAGATGAATTATTAACCCCATATTTTCTTTATTTATAGGTACTTTGGTTACTATTTCTGGGCAAGGCTTCTCTATGGCAGAAGGTGTCGGATGTAAACTCGATGGTGTGTTTGTCAAGGCTTCTTTCATCAACTCAACCGTCATGCAGTAAATAGATAAAATATTTTTTGTAAGACACCTGACAATTCTTTTTTCAGATGCGAGCTCCCACCATCCAAGCGTGGTACTGATTTCTACGGCAAAGTCGATTTCTCTTACTCTATCAATGGCGTCCAATGGATCCCAGTCGTCGAAGGCTTCTCTTACTACACTCAACCAGTCATCAAAAGATACTATCCTAAGGCCATTCCAAGATCAGGTGGCACAGTTTTCATCGAAGGAGACCACTTGAAATCTGAATTCTTCGGTTCTAAATTGACTTGCAAGCTCGGCAACAACGTTGTCGACGGAAAGTTGGACAAATACGGTCAGAAGATCCAATGCGATTTCGGTCCAATCAATATTGACTATAACACCATGTCTGCTGTTCAGAACATTACTGTCTCTTTGAACAACAAAGTATACGAAGTCGGTACTGGCGCTCCTATTTCTATCTACGACATTGAAAGCATTGGCCCAGTCAGAGGACCAGTTAATGGAGGAACCACTGTAAGGATCTTTTTTATTTTGAGATAGATTTTCTAATCAAGCTTTTTTAGTTGACCATTACCGGACACGGTTTCTTGGCTGACGCTATTCCAAAATGTAGATTCGGTGCCCCAGGAGCTAGCTCAGTCAGCTACGGTACCCTCATCTCATCCAAAGTTATCGTCTGCAGAGCTCCTCCTGCCCCTCTGTCACTTAACACAAACAATCTTCCTTTCGTGGTCCCATTATCTCTCTCATTCGTTGATAACACCACCACCGTTGAAGCTAAAGCCACCACCACAACTACCACTACAACGACCTCATCCACGACCACTACAACTACCACTAGCAGCAAAACTACCAAAACATCCACCAACGGTACTACCACCACCACAGCTGGTACCACTACCACAACTACCGCAGCCACTACTGCTGCAACCAATGCAACTGGCAACGCCACTGCCACCACTGGAACTACTAAAACAACAGGCACTACCACCACAACTTCCACTCCTGCTGCTACCAACGCAACAACCGGCAAAACCACTTCCACCGCTGCCACTACATCAACTACTAAAGCCACAACAACTACCACCACTGCTGCTACTGCCAATGCCACTAACACCTCAGCTAGCGCTACCACTGCTAAAACTACAGCCACCACCACCGCTACCACCACCTCGACTGCTGCTGCTAACGCCACCACCGCTAACATTTCCAACGCCACTAACACATCCAAAACCACAACTTCCACTAACAAGCGTATTCTTGCCGCTTCTTCCTCAGCCACTCAACCAGAAGTCTGGTCTGATTTCGGAAACACCTTCACTTACTACCAACCACCAAAGATTTCTGGAATGTCACCAAAGAACGTATCTGTCGATAAAACTGTCCTTGTTTCCATCAACGCCTCAGAATCTGCATCCTTCGGAGCAAGTAAAAAAATCCTTTCAAATTCTTTGATTGCTAATTTTCAAACTCTCTTTAGCTTACTCTGGTGGTGTCTTCACCTTGGACAAGTCATACCTCACTAGCGAAGCTACTTGCCGTTTCGGAGACTTCAAGCCTACTCCAGCTGTCTTGATTAACGATACCACTATTCAGTGCATGACGCCTGAAACTAAGACTTCCCCACATGAAATCGGTGCGATTAAAGCCAGAGTTCTCTTTGCTGCTAACGGCATCGATTACGCTGACACTGGCGAAATTTTCACATTCCAAGGCACAGGCTCAGGCACCGTGAACCAATTGGGCACTGAAAGCCTCCATGAACACAAGAAAGGAGTTTCATGGCTCTGGGTGCCTCTTCTCCTTATTATTGTCATTCTCTTGGTACTCTTGCTTCTCTGGCTCAATAGAAAAAGACGTGAGGGAGATTTAGAGACTGTTTCAATTCTTCGAGTTGGGGACCGTGACCTGATGCATAGAAGTAAAGTTTAATTCTGTCCTCTCAAGTTAACCTATGTGTGCTAGGGTATTAAAACTGTTAAAACAAAGAAAGATTTGAGCAATTCGGAAAAGCCAAATTAACTCAATCAATCATAACAATATTATTAAACCTTCTCGTTGGAGACTCTTCCTTTTTTTTTTGTAAGAATCAAAGACATTAGCGCGCCTTGAAACGCGTATTGAACAAAAATATTCATAAAAAATGATATGTTAGGGCTTTTCGAATAATGATTGTTGTAACAAATTGAGAAGACATTTATAAGAACACTAAAACAAATAATCTCACAATAGCTTATTCAAACAAACAAAATAGTTAAGGATACTAAAATATAAGAAAGAGAAAAGTTGTGATTAATTAATGACCTGATTACAACTATGATCTGCAAATACCATTAAACGGTTAATATCTATCCATTTAAAGCTAATTCAGTCAGATGCATGATAAGGAAATTTGTTTGAAAAAGAAATTGTTTATAAATCTTACACTCGCAGGCCTGTCTCAAACTCTCCAAATTTGTGATCTTAATATATAAACAATCCCAGGAATATGAATAGAATACGCGATGAATTAGATTTGAGGATTTGTTTTTTACAATTTGATGTCAGACTCTGGCGTATGTGTGCGATCATCGACTTCTTCTTGAAGCAAAACATCCGAAGTAATCGGGTCGACGATGCTCACTTTCCCAAAGTTTCCTACACTCAATTTATCAGGAGGCGGTAATTCTGTAGTCTCTTCCAATGAGTTGATCTTAATCACTCTCTGGTATATCAAATTGCCCGTTACCGTGATCACGAACCCAACTAACTGCTCCCAGTGGAACTCCGATCCTGGGATATAAAGCAGGTTATAGATCCAGACAAAAACTGTCATTGTGATCAACAGGACCGATCTTGCGAGTGCAGACACGTGCTTTGTAACAGACACCCCAAAGAAGTTAAAAAAGCTCAGGGCGAGCATATTAACCAGGATCCACATAAGAAGCATCGAATTCGAAGCCATAGCTGCCATTGCACCATTGAAGTCCTCGACGGCTCCATTCGCGTTGCAAGAATCTAACTGATTGGCATCGCAAGGAATATTATTTGCGACAATGAGCGCCAAGGTACTATAGAACATTCCGAAAACTCCTTCCCACCCGACCAATTGGAGCGGGTGGAAGTGATTGACAGTTAAGACTTTCTCTTCAATGGTATATTGAATGCCGCTTGCGAATAGCGAGCCGATCACGCACACCAAACCAATGAGGATGTTAGAGTTGTGGTGGTCTTTTCCAGAATAGTATCCATAGGTGCCTACAATAGTGATACCGAGTACAACCAAGGATAACCCAAGATATTGAGCCTTGCTGAGCACTTTTTTCAGGAAGATGATCGAGAGTCCAGCAGTGACAATTGGGACGCCTCCTCTAAGCATCATATAGATCGACTGGTCAATGAAACTGACTGAAACCATTTGCAGGATGGTAGCAGTCATGTCCAAAAAAGCCGGGATCCCAGGGATCCACCAGATGTTCTTGGTCCGAATCCCGTTTTTGATCGCTTCTGCCTCCTCTTTATCGTTATTGGCTTTGAACTCCTTGTTAGTGCGAAGCGAGATGTAGAAGGTGATGAGGCAAGCGAACTCTGCGATGAACATGACAACGGTTTGGAATACTGGATGGTAGAACTTGCGGCCATTATAGACAGTTTCATCCTGCTCCTTGAGAGTGATGTTGTTCAAAGTACCAGCCAAGAGCGTGCCGATCATGATTAACGCGTAGAATGAGCGACTTATTGAGTCTCCTTCTGCCATTAAGAAAGTAGAGGGTGGTTTATTACAGTTTTTTTGTTAAATCTGTGAGTTAGTTGACAATCAAATGTTTGATAAAATCCAGATTAGTTAAACACTTCTTAATTTTACAAGTCCCGATCTGACCGTTTTCATTATTCATGAATTTATCTATTTATGACACACAGAGAATTTTCATTTGATACGCGCAATCGTGCTTGTAATTAAGACCAATTTTATAAGTATAGTGCGGGGCGGGGCTATCGCCTAATTAAATCGGAGCTGTATTACTACTACTGCTACCTTTAGAAAAAAATAAAGGGAAAAATTCTATCACGAAATTCGCTATCTATCCGTTATTCAAAGGAAAGCCATTCAACTCTCTTTTGAATAAATCCAATGACTGTCAAAGTACTGGAGTATGGCTGATGACGTTACGTAGGTAATTTTGAAGAGAGATTTTTGCTTTTGGGTGAAGGAGTTTGCGATGAGTCTTTCGGAAACCTCACGTTGAAATTACTCGTGTTGTGATGCTGTTTCGGAGCTCTCGTCCTTTCAACATCAGCTGTTACGAGGTCAGGTTTCGAGTCGTTGAAATAGCTACTGAGTCCCAGCTTCTTTGTATCTTCACTACCATTTCTTCCACGTTTTAGAGGTTTTTGCATTTGCGTAAAATTCCTTCTTGCACCGAACATTTGTTTTTCATAGACTTGAATAACCGGCTTGGAAGGATGAGACTGAGACATCATTTCCGGGGAATGCTCACCCTCGAAGTATGTTCCCCTTTGTGGGATAACTCCTCTGATTGGTTGCTTTCCTGTTGATATTGCGACGGTATTCCTAGCCTCCTTGCTAAACTCGCCTCTTCGGTCTCTCTCAGGATAATCCAGCTTATAATCATGCTCGATCCGCGGATTTCTTGCGGTGTTCTGAGGGTATTCGCCGATATCACGTCCAGAATAAAGGCCATTGCTGCCATTGGTCAAGTCCCGTGCTGTGTTTGGGTTGCTTGGATAGATATTTGATTTCATTACGCCTGTATGAGAGTGGCTCATCATGGGAATCGGGTTTATTTTGCTTTCTTCTCCATCGGAGGGGACATCCAATATTGAAGACTTAGTGTCGTAATGGTTCATGTCATCACCCGGAAAGAACGGAGGAACTTTTGTCTCAGGTTTCTGCACGACGAGCCCTCTCCTGGGTATTTTATCCGAGTTCGCGTTGCGGATGGGCTGGGAGGAGTTCGCGCGTTCTTGAATGTTTTTATTGATGATGAGCTCTCTGCCTTGCCTTTGGTTGGCATTTCCAGCTTTTGGAGGAGAGAATTGATAACCCAGTGAATTTGCTTTGCTTAGATCACCAAGGTTAAATTTGAGAGCATTAGTTGTCCTTTCAATGGGAATATCGCGAGGTTGGTCAAATATTTTGTTCATTCTATCTGTATAAGGAGCTTTGATTGGCATTCGCGAATTGTTTGAATGGAGCGTAAATTTAATCTCCGGCATTGGAGCCTCGTCCTCTCGCTCGACCAGATTCATCTCAGTGTAAGTGATTTCTGAAATTCGATTTGGGATGGGTTTTGCCTGTTCTCTGAGTATTTTTGGTCCTTTGGTTGGAGAGTCAAAACCTTGTCTTGGTGGGCTCAATTGATCCTGTATGTAAAATAAAGCCGTTATTATCAAAGGCAAAATGGAATCATTACTGCACTCTCAAGACGACGACGACTTAATATATTGTCAGATTTCACGACTCTTACAGCTACTCCAAATTTCTCAATGGAATTTTCGCGAGACAAATTATCCGGCACATCCAAGAGAGTGTCAAGATACTTATTTGACGGGTTTTCAATATTTGAATAAAACGAAAAATTCTCAAAACGCATTTTCACGGCTGCTTTGCTTGGGTTGCTCCTGGTTTCCTTCTCTTGTCCATCAGGATTTCCCGTAATATCATGAACAGGGTCAATCTTCTTACTGAGGAAATAGTTGTCAAAGTTGAGCGAGTAGGGATCAGGCTGAATCGGAGACTTAATTTTCTTGAGGATAATCTGCCCATAATTTAGCATACACAGCCACGGA
>ENA-UOUE01001874-UOUE01001874.1-compost-metagenome-genome-assembly--contig:-NODE-1874-length-11636-cov-25.305995_pt1 | contig 11636 bp, 13 predicted proteins | sample MGYA00238146_ERZ747223 | MGnify/ENA primary metagenome ERZ747223 (study PRJEB28781, sample SAMN06268865) | compost metagenome | isolation source: single cell | place: USA: California, Emeryville, Joint... | reverse complement strand
CTTCAACGATTTTGATCGCTCTCTCTTTTGTAATGTTTCCTACCATCAACCTGTTATTAAGATGATTTGCCATTATTCAATTATCAATCACAAGAGGATGAATTACCATTCAAGGTATATGGTAGAGAATACTTGTCTATGGAAAGCTTCAACATCCTCCAAAGTAATACCGTGGATAGCCTGGTATTTTTCTTTTGTTGTGAAACAGCTGCTTCCTGATTTCGTTACTGCACTGCGAATCCTAGAGACCTGGAGAGAGAGATAATGTAAATTTTGAAAGAATATGCTCTCGTACCTGTTTATATGGCGCAGATTTGAACTCGCCTTTCAGATCACTAATTTCAGTTTCCAGGATGGAAGCAAACTGGGATTCATAATCTCTTGGGTTAAATTCGAGGAATTTTTCTAAAATTGCATGGACAAAGTCTGCGAAAGTCGAGTCGAAACCTAATGATCATTCAAAAAGTTAGAACTCGAAACAGCACGAATGAAAATTACCTCCGAAGTCTAGGAGAACGAAATTTTGCTCCAAGCAGACCTCAGCTTGAGAAGAAGCCATGGAAGCCTGATATCCGAGCTCTCTGATGTGCTCAGTGAGCAAGCTTATCCAGAGCTTTGCGATATTGTAAGCCTTTGGGGTCAATAGCAGGTAGTCGCTGTGACAAAAGCCGTGTAATTATTAAGTAATCTTAAAAAAATAGAGGAATTACTCATAAATATTGCATCTTGCACGTACTTTCGGAACTTTAAATTGGTTGTCCTGTTTGAACCACAGCTCAGTGTAATCAGTGGAATGAACTTTTAAAGGAAATTTAGGGAGGCCAGATGGGTCTTCAGGACAAAGGATCGTAAGATCAGTTGGAAGGAAAATATTTTTTGGTGGGAGATCGAGCTTCAGCTTATTGTTTGTCGGCACAAATTTTGGATTCTTATATGCTTCGTACACCCACGTAGGCAGATCTTGGACTGAATATTTTATCTCATACCATTCCTCAGTGAGATCGCAATCTGAAGCGAGGTCTCTCGAAATCAACGACAATCTCAAGTTATCCAACGTAAGTGAATTTGTGATCTTCTTAATATGTTCCTCATCGTAATCTTCCATCAGGTAGTTCAACCTGAGTAAATCTTCATGAGGATAGCTCATCATTTTCGGAGAGAGTCCTTCGACGTAGGAAATAGGCTCCTCTTTCTCCTTGAATTGGAAATTGAGGTGCTTAATGGCCTTCAATTCCTCAAAAATCCATTTCTGGACGCCTTTTTCTTTCAGCATGTTCAGATAGACAAACACGCAATTCGCGACTCGTTCCCACTCACGGAGACCTTTCTTCGTGAGGCGAATTCTCACCTCCATAAAGGCGAATAAGTGCATTTCTTCAGCAGGCCCAGCTGTCAACGAAACAGCGAGTCCTTCGACCTTCAGCATTGAGAACAGAGAATTTGGTCCTTCGTGACCAAGCAAGTGAGTTAAGTATTTCAGCGGGTCGCTCTTGTAGTACTTCTCGGTGTCAGGAATCATCCATTGGAATAAGAGGAAGTCTTGGTCTTTGACGGGCACAAGGCGCACTAACTTGGCGAGGTTAGTATTGTCGAAAGGAATGACCTTGTGTCTGAATAACTCCTTTTCGTTATTTTGTATAGCCGTGAACTTCTCAAGGACCCATTTCTCGAGAGTCTCCAAACTGTCCTTGCTGATCAGAGCCAATCTCATGAGGTTCGCGGAATAATGCGCTTGGTAGAATTTCATCAAATTTTCTCGAAGACCAGGCTTCTTCAAACTCTTTACGCTTCCCACTCCGAATTGCCAGTATGAAGTTGACTTGAGTCCCATTGACCTCTGTAAAGTGTATTCTCTGAACTGATCGTCCACTGAGCACATTTCATTTTCAGAATTCACAGCCTGTTTATTTCATTAGATCAAATTATAAGGTATGCAACAGAGAATGAAGAGTCAATACGTTGATTTCTCTCTCGGAGCAGTCTTCTGTGAATAGAGGCTTGATGAAGAATTGTGCAAATCTGTCCAGGGCTCCTTCGAAGGCGTCGTTAGAGCATTCGAAGTAGTAATTGGTATGGGTTTCAGCGGTGTAGGCGTTGTTATATCCTTAAGAAGTTAACAGAGTGGGCATGGGCTGAGCTAAGTAAAAATCACCTGCATTTTTGTTGAGGTAAGCATCGTAGTCCCCATCGCTTGGATACTTCTCAGTTCCAAGGAAGAGCATGTGCTCGAGGTAGTGGGCCATACCTTGGTACTTTTTTTTGGGATGTGTAAGAGATAATGGTGGAGAAAGTGTGTACCTCTACAGGGTCGTCGAGCTGACCGACTTCGACACTAAGGCTGGCAGCGGCTTTATCCGCATCTGTTCATATTACGTTGTATGGAGTGTGGGAAAAGGAATGGCGTACCTGGGCTAGAGATGAGGAGCGCTTCAAGCTTGTTAGTGAGCTTAACAATCTTATAGCTGTTTTTGTCGTTTGGACTCTTAATTGGCTGCTTGCCTTCCATGAAAGATTTGCTTTAATTCAATTTTATATCAGAACTTTGGCACGTTTGGTAGGCTTATTTTAATAGTGAAAATTCTCAATTAGCCCAGTTAAAATCTTCCGAATCAACGGCAGTTACGCTAACTTTTGGCTCTCAAGTCTTGTTGATTCGTTTGAATTAACGATCAGCCAATTCGCTGGCTGAGCGAACTGGCGGATAAATGCAAAAGAAGACTAACTTTCCACAATAATCTTAATAATCCAGGAAGTTGTAGAAAAAATAACTTTCTTTTGGTCTATTCAATAGCTCATTTGAGTCCCGAAAGGTGTAGGCGTTAGATACGAATAAGAGAACTAAGATTTCAATAAATGTGTTGATGATACCATCAGTCATTTTCTGATGGGCAGATAGTCAGGTTAGTTCGATTTTTGGCTCGGTCTTGACCCTAACTTCCCATTTTAGTCTTCTCCAGCTCTAGCTCAATGAATTTGCGATAACTCTTACTGATCTGGCTGAATGAAAAGCAGAATTCTGACGAAATTTTTACTATCATATCATTCTCTGTAATCAATTTAATTAGAGTGGCACTCGATCGTTCCGATGATCGCAAAATCGCAAGGAAGACGGAGCCTAGCACGATGAATCCAATGCAGAAATTAGACAAGAATCTTTTTGCTTGTGGTTTTGGGCTATGCCAAAGAAAGAACATTTTACCTATGAATCGGAGTCTGAATTACAAGTTGAACTTCTAGGCAAGAAAGCTATGAAATTTTCTGATCCGTTTATCAATTCATAGTATATGTAGTAGAGAGTATAAATTGATATCATAGCATAACTCGATTTCTAGAGTTCATTCCCAGATCAAAATGAAAATATCTAGGCGGTGGACGCCGAGTATATAAACGAATCAGATCTAAATTAATTCAACATTTTAATTTTATTCAAGAAAACACAACCGAGTAGCTCCAAAGATATGATACAATCAACATTGAAAACTACGCAGAAAAAAAGTAAGCTTAAGGATTTTTGGCTTCCTTTGTGCTAACCTAACTCTTCATAGAATGCGCAAATTGCAAATTTGACATCCACACTTCATTAAAAGACTTTTCTCCTTGTTTAACTTGTTCAGTTCAAGTAATCGTCTCTGAGACTCACAAACTTAACATAAATAAACCTCATAGCTGTGTCAAAATTGCTTGAAAGGCATCAATCGAGAAAAACCAGCCTGTCCTCACTGCAGATCTCGAGTTGATCTCGATCGAATGAAGTAATCTCAAGCTTCAAAATACTATATTAACTTCTATCTTCAAAGAATATTCTTCGCCAGTAAATCACGTACGAATGATCTCATCAATCCACACATTATTGGAGAGACACCAGAGTCGATTCTCAAGAAATATTTCAATGGAGTGGAAGATCCCACAAAGCTCAGAGTGATGTCGAAAAAACTTGTCTGTATCGAAGGAATTGCTCCTACTATTGCCAAAGAACATGTACTTGAAATTATTTTCTGGCAGAATTAATTAAATCACGATATTGGCGCAGTTACTAGAAAGCATTCAATACCTCGGGCAATACGGAAAAATAACCAAGCTCGTCTTAACCAAGAACTCTAAAGAAACGTTCATGGGTCCCTGCCATTCGGCTTACGTTACTTATTCAACTGAAGAGGAGGCGTTAACGGCAATAATCGTAAAAAAATTATTCATGTCTCAAAAGAGTTTTAACTTTAAATACAACCATAGGCAATTAATCATCTCTCCATTGAAGACAGAACTATATCAGCTTTCTTTGGAACCAAGAAGTAACCATTGTCCTTATCAATCTTGCTAATGGAATTTACTAGATACTGCCCTAAATTCCTGGATGCTGTACCTTGCAAAAAAACTTGTAGTTTTGAGCATGAAGTTGGTCCACACCAAATAACCTTCACAGTAATTATAATTTTAATGCCGTTGTTGATTGAGAATGATTGATAGGACGATTCAGATCACCTTTCCATCAGAAACTCACGAGACTACATGCGATACGTGACTTTGTCTCAATTGGAAGCAATACAGCAAGCACTGGCAAAGAAATCGAAGAACACGGAAGTTAAAACGGTTTTCCCTCCGCTTTCTGGTGAAAAGATAAGTGAAGTCATAGTGGAATTTAAGGCACGAACAGAGTTTAAGGAGACCAGAAATATACAAAGTAAAATTACTTGAAAATGAAGCCTAACCGTTGTTAATTCAGAACCAGTCGAATCAGACAGCCAACCCACTCCGAAAACAAACTCTGGTGAAGCTGAGAGAGAACCGGAAGCGAGGTCTCATAAAAATTTGAACACGCAGCTGGTGTTGGAGGCCGGAGCTTCCAATTCAACTGACAATGATACCCAACGTAGTCTTGAAAGTGTTAATTCTACCCCGTCCAGGAGCACAAACGAAGGTCTGATTAAAGAAGGCGGACTCGAACTTCAGAAGAGAACATTGTTTGGCACTCCTTTAAGTTCTGAAAATGAAGACCTCAAATCCAATTTTGTCGATATGCCAGTGTCAAACTCCTTAGGTAAGAACCACGAAAAGTCCTATTATTCATGATGTCTTTTAGCAGCTCCAAGAAACTATATAAAGTTCCCACATATCTGTTCCAACGATAATGATGAAGCAGAGTTCAACGGCATCTCTAATGCGATCAATAGATTTGTCACGAAGACACCTGAACTTTTGCAGCTACCGCCTGGCTTACAAGAGACAAATCTGAATCAAGGCTTTTTAGGAAGAGAAGAAGCCCAACAGGATAGATCGAACCTGAGTTTCTCTGTTGTGGGAAGTACTGAAACTTTGTTAAGCGGATCAATAATCATTTTTATTTAAAGATTCGGCGGTCTTGGATCAAACAGAGAATGAAGATAATTCTCGAGAACAGCAGAGGACGGAAAATAGTTTTACTAAAACGGAGGAGAGATTGTCTGCTCCAAAGCAATTTAATCAAAACATGGGTCTTTACATTCCTAAAGAAGATAACGAAAAATGGAACACCAAACCCGAACCAAGGAAGCCACTTTCGTTTGTAGAAAAATCGAATATAGCTCAAAAAAGGCTCGGAACTGGGCCATTCCTCCTCTCAAAGGATCAAGATGAGCAGCAATTTCCTGAAGAATATTATCAATACTATTCTAACTGCTACAATCATTGGAGCAAGCAGCAGGAAACGCCTTTCAGCATGAAGTGCTTAATGGACTGGTCAGTGGGAATGGCGTATTCATTTTACCACTCAAGTTCATTGGACACTAAGAAGTACACACTAAACGAACTACTAGATTGGTCATTCGCTTTAGCATATTCCCATTATACTTACTAATAGACTCGTTGAGAGAGTTGAAGATTAAATCACATAATTTGTTGTCAATATTAGCACTATATATTATGTGTAAATCCTTCAGAATTCCTTAGCTGAATATATATTGCATAGCATTATCTCATCATAACTTGTTTATCGCTCATATTTTTTCAGCAAACTCTTTATTTCTTGATAATTCTCTGATGAAATAATATGTAGACTCTTGTTGCAAGAAAGACTTATTTTTTGTTAGGAGCAATGATTCCGTAAAATAAGCTCATGGATATGTATATATGTATGCCTACTCTCTTTTATAGAGCCTAGCTAGGCTTGCAAAAAAGCCAAGCAATTCTATTTCAACAAAAAATCTCTAATTTGAATCCATTTGAGTATCTTGAGTGGTCATGATCTCGCTCATAAATGGATGCTCGTTAAATAAAAAGAAAAATTCATCAATTTTCAACACAGCTGACTGCTTCCCTATGGTATGGCAAATGATAGTCAAGTTAGCATTTTCATTGCAAAGGTAAATTTCATAAATACCTTCGTAAAGGGTCAGTCGGCCCTTATAATTAGTAGCGTACGCTCCATTGATATAAAGAACGTCTCCTTCTTGCAAACCTTCTGCTAATCTTCAATGAAAAAAACATGCCCAGTTAGTACGTTAAAAGAAGGTAGAAACTCCTCACTCTCCAAAAAAATTGGCATGGATAGAGCCTGAAAGATCCGCTATAAGGAACTTCGCAACACTTCGGTCCTTCAGCTTGTAATCTTCGAGTTTTTCAAGGATAATTGCTCTAATTTCAACGTTTTTGTCTCCGTGTACTAAATTTCCGATTAAATGGGACACGTTTTTCTCCTTGAGTTCAGCCACTGTGTATCTTGACTCTTGCTTAAGCTTAGTGGATTCGATGTCCATTTTCGAGGGTAAATTAAATAAGTTTTTAGTAGTGATATTGGATATCTAAATTTACGAGTTCAAACTCCTCATTTTTCGATATCCTCAAAGATTTGAATGAACAATAAATTACAGCTCCTTAATTGGGCCAAAAAGAAGCTTTCGGACATCATAAAGCAATTTTTACTGTCATCAAGATACATTATAACCTAGAATTATAGTGGTTTTTTCCATAAATAATCGTAGGAATCTTACAAAAGGATGAATTAATGATAGGATGGAGCCAAATGCAAGTACAACAGACGAGCTCAATTCATCAATTATAATCTGGCTATTTTCAAAGGAAAAAAATACCCTTCTTATTAAGATATCAGTGATTAAATTAGCTAGCGTTTGCTAATCAATCTGGTCCATTAAGGCGTTACCATTAACTCGCCTATTAAATGAAGTATAAACTCAATTAGTTCAGCTTCTTCGCAAGAAAATTTTGATCGAATAGATTGCTTTGGAATTCTATTACTGGATCAACTTAGCATCGCTCAGAGGAAAATTCTTTTATCTGATCTGGGTTCCATAGCTGGTGAAAAGAAATCGATATCTGGACTTTAAGTTTTTTTGTCATGAACCCACCCCCAGAGTCCCAATAATTCTAGAATGAGTCACTGTTTGAGGCAAAATGTAGCAGTTCCTCCTCTATTTTTGACTCACATCCAGGAAACTGCGGTAGAACTTGTTTTTTCCTTCTTTCTATGAGATTGGGAAAACAAGCGGAACTTATTAGCCAAATCAACGGGTAAATTTCAATTACTCAAATACTCGGGAAGTCTAACACTTGTTCGAATTTAAGAGAATTTTTATCCTATCAACCAATGAACGTGCTGTAAACACTATAAATCAGAAAATGCAAGAATCATCAGCTTCTGAAAATCCTAAAAGCGACAACAAAAGACTCTACCTTGGCATAGGAGGGCTAATTTTATTCTTAATTATAAGCAACGTAACACCAGTCGGCTTTTTCCTTGGACTATTAACAACCTTCGGAGTACAATTCTTTTTATTATGGAGGTACTTCGGCCAAAAGGCCGCTATCGTGGATGGCAACGTGAAAGTCGAATTCGGTACTCCATTCTCCTTGCAACTTACCATAAGTTACCATTTAATTAGCAAAAGTTGACGCTGAGAAAGTCACCGATGGTCAGCCAATTCGTGATTTGTTTCAAAGGCCGAAAGGTGGGAAGCGGAAAAAGCGTCCTTTCTATGAAAACTCATTTAAAAAGATTTATGAAGAAGAACCTATCGTCAAACTCGCGACTCCGGAGTCTTCTATCGATCCAACAAAAAATCAGACGAATGCTAGTACTGCAACAGCGGATAACAGAGAACAAATGCTGAATCCGCTAGCATCGTTTGGCGTGGCTGATATGGATGAGATGATCAAATCACGGTTTACGCATGATCCGACGAATTCGATCAATGAGCTCAAGGCTGAGAAGAAAAAGCTAGAGCTTGTGAAATTAGAACACAAGCAAGCCGTGAAGGAGATCGACACGTTCATGAATATTGTGAAAATGATTATCAAGAGTGAGAGAGCTTACGGCTATGCGCTTGAAGGACTTGGAAAGTCAACAGTTTCGGTATTTGGGCCTGCAGATGACGGACTTTTCCTGAAAGAAATAGGAGAAAATTCAAAATATGAAATGAAATACCTCGAAGAGCATGACCGAGGGATTTTGAAGAAAAGGTTTGATGAAGAGTTTCTCACTCAAGAGTTTATCAATCTGCCGGAGTGGAAGGCTTTCAAAAGCACTATCAATGTAGTAGGCGCGATTAATAAAGGCTGTTCTAAAGCTATCGAAAAGGTAACACCTAAAAGCATTTCGATTGTGTCACATGACTAAATGTGTTAATGAACATAGAGTGCGATTGAGATGATTATATCGATGAACAATGACTATCTCCAAAAGCATGAAGAGATGCAGAAAAGTAGGAAGAAGGTGAAGGACGACTATGCGAAAGCCGTGCAGTATCAAGCGAAAATGATACAGGATTATGAAAGTCTGGAGAAGAGTCTCGATGAGAACTTGGTAGAGTACCAAAAACTGACAAAGAAAAAAGAAAGCTCTGCCACGTTGTTAAAAGTTGAGATGAAGGTGAGATTGCTTAAGCAAGAGATAGACGCCATGAAAGCGAAGCTTACTGAGTCGAAGACAAAGCTAGATGAGGAGACTACGAAAGTCTTGATGGAGAATCAGAAGATTAAGCAGTTTACTCAGCATTGGAAAAAGCAGAGACACTCTGTTTTTCAGAATACTTTGAGAAGTATCATTTCAATATTGGAAGAGCATTATGCTGATATTGACCGAACGTATGAGAACCTGCTGACGCTCTCCAATAAGAAAGTTGATTATAAAAAAGGTAAATGCTAATGCTAAAGAAAAATGCAAATAAATAAATCATTAGGCCAGAGCAAGATATTTGAGAATCCAGAGCCTGTGAATCGCCTTGAAGAGGAAGAAATGAAAATATCAAAGAGTAATAACAGCACTCCCAATGATACGCCGAGTAATAGCAGTACCAACCTCCCTCCAGTAGACGACGCGAGTCAGCAAGGCCAGCCACCTCTAAGAAACTCGATCTCTTCTAATTCGGGAGCGACACCAGGATCAGGAAAACTCACTGCTGATTTGAACATATTGGTTTTTTTGCTTGAAAAAGCGAGATCTATATCCGACAGGAACGGAAAGCGCATCGTTCAGTTACAAACTCGGACTAACGATAAAATAAGACTTCATAAGGACGTAATTGAGGCACTGAGGTTTTTAATCGAAGCAGAAGACGCATGTCACAAAGAAAATGAAAAAATCATTAACAGTTCATTCCTCAACCTCGAGCAGAGTGATTTGCAAAAACAATGGAAGATCTTCCAAAATAATTTCTTCATTATTGACTGCAAGAAGACCAAGCTTATCGCGGTACCGATCTCATTGTGCAATTTATGTTTAATAATCTTTTATTGTTTGAATCTTAGCATCTTGGCGCTTGTTGCAAGGAGTTCCAAGAGCTCGCAAGATCATTCGAGAGAGATCTCAAGAAAGCTGAAGGCGTTTTGGGAGCAGCAGGCAAGCGCTTTGCGCCAATAGTGAAAGCTTTAGAAAGAGAAGTCGCGGTAATTTTTTTGTGAATCAATACATCTATATCTAAATTGGATGCTTTTTTCTTCAGAGACTGAAAAACAAGGACAACTTTAGCTTCTCAAAGCTCTTTAACTTAGATAAAAAGGACAATATACCGCTTGACGAGGCTTCCGTTGATTACGAAATCAATTACTATATGGTACTAAAATTAACGAGCGTCCTAACTCATCTCAATCTGAACCCTATAGAAAGAAGTAAACTTGGGCTGTGAAGTGTATGAGCAGTTCCAGAAGAAAATCGATGAATGCAGTTGTACTGTGAAAAAGACTGTATACTTCGCCTACTTAGAGACCAGTGAAGCCATTAAGGATCTTATGACTAATCTTGTCATCGAAGGTAAAGCTTGGAACTCTGATGCTGCTTGCTTACATCTGCCTCGCCTTTAGTCGATAGCAATATGCTAGATTATAAGCAAAAACTGCCAAGCTTGCCTACAGAACATGGAGAGGAAGAAGAAAAACAAATAGAAGATAATCGAGGAAGCAATCCTCAAGCAGCGTTTGAAGGTATACCTGAAAAGAAAGCAGCAACTACCATGGTATTTTGAATTGTAATTGCAGCGTGACTTAATAACCCAATATGAAGTTCGCAAACATAAAGCCTATGCCTCCAGGCGATCCTAACCAAAAGCCTGCTTCAATTAAAGAATACAATTGGCTAATGACGCTTCTGAACGTATTCGCCAGAGAATGGTCGACATCACCTCACTTCAAGGTTCTTTCGTCCATGTTGCTGTGTTTCTAATATATGACTCTTCTCACATTAACAGGCGCGAATGAAGAAAATCTTCACGAAGTCATTTAACAAAAAACGAACGAAGTATTTATCAGAAATTATCGTCAAAGATTTGAGCGTACTCTTAAATTATAACGACTTTTGTTTATTATCTTTTAGCTTGAACCTCACTTCCCTAAGGTGAGAAGCATCACAGTCCTTCCTTCAGACAAACATGAAGTAACAAATATTGCTTCATCTAGCTCTCATCATATTATTTTGTTTCATCAAAGTTTCTCTGTGACATGGATTTAGCTTACAGAGGTTTAATCACTATGGAGCTTGAGACGAATTTGCTGCTGAGCATTATAAGCGTAAAAGCCATTTTTCTCAATCGAGAAGCTCATAATTAACATATTTGCTGTAGAATGAACCAATACCTCTCGTGGCAAAGATCGCAATCAAAACTTTTAATGGGAAGCTTAGAATTTGCTTTGTCCCTTATGATTATGGAAAAAGCTGGTAATAGATCAATCAATCAACTCGCATTGAATTTTGGTAATGACACTAAAGGCTTTCTTTTATTGGAGACCCGATTCTCACGTTTGATATTGATCCTAAGATTGGAACAAGCAAATACTCGATCACGAAGCTCCCTCAGGTAAATAAATATCAATCGCTGATGATAGTAATCTCTGTATGGTAATAAGGTTTCATCGATTCTGAACGATTTGGTGTTGGGTCAACTTAAGAAGATGACTTATCCTTATAAGACAGAACTTGATATACCTCTAAATTTCAAAGATTAATAGTTTACTCAGTTGAGATTGTATCTACTAGCTTAAACTGCATTTAATCGGTTAGGTTGTATACAGGGATCGACTGAGTAAAATAAGAACGCATAGGTAAACTGGAGCGTCCATTATTTGATATATGTTGTAATATTTCATTTCTTGAATACAGTTATCAAACAAAACAGAACGATCTCAAAATATATGTCTCTTGAGAGTAGAATCTATTG
>ENA-UOUE01001873-UOUE01001873.1-compost-metagenome-genome-assembly--contig:-NODE-1873-length-11653-cov-9.247668_pt1 | contig 11653 bp, 8 predicted proteins | sample MGYA00238146_ERZ747223 | MGnify/ENA primary metagenome ERZ747223 (study PRJEB28781, sample SAMN06268865) | compost metagenome | isolation source: single cell | place: USA: California, Emeryville, Joint... | reverse complement strand
TATCCTCTTCGTCTAATATAGAGGTTGAAATTGATGAAAACATGTTGGCCATTTGGAGTCTTACGTCGAGAATTGCGAGGCATCTCAGGAGAAGCCTCTTTTAGATATTCTTTGAACATTTTTGGGCTACTTGCGATAGTTGAAAAATTAATCCGTTTTTATTTATTCTACCTGAGCTTTACATCGATAAGGTATTTTCAGCCCTCACGATAAAAAAAGTTTTATGTGCCAAAATCTTTCAACTTAAGCAAACATATTAAGAGTTGTCGAATTTTAGCAGGAAAACTGAGTTCCGAAACTTGAGGAAAAACGCCATGGATTACTTCAAGAAATTCATCCTACAATCATATTTTTTATCTTTAATCGACAATTGATCGTCTTGGAAGAACTGGAATTGTTTGTAAAAACTTCTGGATAACTCTCCATTCACTCATATTTTACTTGTTGGCGATAAAATAAAACAGAAAACCATTTGAACATTGTAAATATGAAGATTTCGAACAAGACACTTTTTAAAAAAACCCTTATTTTTTTATTTAGGAAACTATGAGCAAATGTGCACACCCCAATCTTCCTTCATGAGTTGAACTCATATTTCTCTTTATTGGGGTCTGATGCATTCAATAAGACTGCCATTAGAGACTCCGGTTTCAGTTAGAATTTTATTATCATCCACTGCTTCAGAGTTATATGTTAGCCTGAGTGTGTCTGAAGGGATGTTTTCTCTGTCATCTATCATCTCCTTTAGCTCATAAAATGTCGTTTTAATCCCAACTTGGAATACAAGCGGATCTTGCTTTGTATTCAATTTCACTTTCACGGAGATCGCGTCTCTTTGCAAGGGTTTCATCACGATCTTTGCACCATTTACTGCTTTGGGACTCAAATCGACTCTAGCTCTGCTTCTTGATAGAGGCTTGACTTCCTTATCTCTGACAAGCATCAGATAAAAATCGCCGGGTAGGACCTTTGTGAGACTCCAAATCGTCCCGAATAAGCGTTCTCCTGTGACATAAGGCGGCAGTTCAATTGTAAAAGGGTCTCTATGGAAAAAATTATCAGGTTCGACACGAATTGCCTGCTGGAGCGTAAAAATTAATGGCACAGCGTCTTTGTAATATTTCACAGTTCTCTCAAGATCGACTTCTTTGTGTTTAGAAGTCTCAACGAAATGAATTGCGCCGTCTCCAATCTTTTTGAAGAGACGATCTTGGAGCTCGCGTATCGTGAGTGTGGGTGTATGAGGCCCCGTCAATGCTGGCTAATGTGTACTTTTGAGGGGTGATTAGAGTTTTGGAGACACGAAGTTCTCCTGTTCTTGCTGGCTGCATCTTTCCGATGAATAAAAAGATTTAAGTTTAATCTAATTGCAGATACAAACTGCCTGAAAGTAGGAGATCCACATTGGAAGAAATAATGTTAATTTCATCTCTACTGGTAGGAATGGTCGATCAAACTGACAGAAGGATTAGAACATTGGGGTTGATTGTTCCAATTCCAATGATTACTAAAATTTCCGGTGATTTATAATTGAACTCTAGTTCGAGTTTCAATCATATGCCCATTGAGATGGTCAAGTAAACTTGAAATTGCCATATCGAATTAATGGGTTCTGTGATGACAATTCGCACTGTTCAAATCGAAGATCAATGGCAAAAAGCGGCAAATGGCTATCTTTTTCTGAAATACCAGAAACGATATTGTACATTGATCACAAAAATAATTATGCGAATTAAAGATGCAAATTCTTTCTCTCTCTCTCATTGCGTAACTCCCACTCTTTGTTAGTAAAGACATTAGCACGACAAACTAATTTTGGAAAAGTTTCATTTGTTTTTTGCTATCAAGCTTATCTGAATGAGCTCTGACCAAAAGTTATCTGCTTGAGCCTGAATCCATTCCAATTTTGAATCTGTCTTTAATCATAGTTTGATTACTTTTTCGTTAAATAATTATTGTGGTCAAGCAGAAATTATCAGAGCTATAGGATGCTCTGACGACTACCAATGCGTGAAAATAATGGCAACTAGTCCTGACGCTTATCTCAGAGTAGCTGCCTAACTCTGCCATGTTGGGTGGGAAAAACAGAGTGTTCTTTGCGTTTCTTTATCTTATACTTGAGCATATTTCGAGTAAGCCGCAATAAGACAGTCAGATAAGTAGATTTGTCTTAAATCAGCAATTTCACGTTGATAGGAGTTAGCTCGAGCCGCTCCTCTTGTTTCTGAAATAAAAAAAAGACTCATCAAGAATAAGGCACTCTTGAGCCAATTTGGCTTTATTTAAATCTGGATTGCGATTACCGAAATAATTTTGAAAGAAATCAACAACAACAATTTCGCTTGAGATGAAAAAATTATTCCTTGCTGTCTTGGTTTGCCTCCTCTTTGCTGGAGCTCTCTCTTATTCCAAAGAATTCGTTGATGAAGATTGTGATATTCTTCCAAAGGCAAAATTCATTACTATATCGGACTGTTCCGCTGCAGCTGGCCAACTCGACTCATGTTTGACTGGAAAAATAATCGATAACCTTTCCAAATTATCCCCACCTCAATCTGACGCCAAATTCGAGGCAAAAAGAACTTATGTCTGGGAATTCCATAGCTCTTGCAATAGGAAACTTGGACGATCTTTCAGATAATTAGATTTTGCATACTTTGTGTAAATTTACAAAGATTTATCATCTCTGAGTCATCTTTTTAAAATCTTAATGAGCGTAGTCTCATTGATCCCGATAACTGTCTCTTCACCTAAATTAGAGAAAACCACTGAAAGAATTTATAAGACGTATTCAATTCCTTAGTTATATTTTAGTATAGGGTACAAGATTCAGCATATTTCTGCTCTTTATACCCGAGATTCAAGGCTGTGTGGACTCATATATTTCAGAATTTGTTTATACTCGAATACTACAAGTTACCTTTCATGGACTTATAGATGTTTTCTGCATCCATTTGCGGACTTTTTGACCCAATCCTTAAGAATTCTTTATCGAAAACATTGGCACAATCAATTTGGAGTTAGTTTGAATTCTTCATCGTACTGGTTATGTTTCCTCGCCTTCGGATTAAATACTGTTCCGGGCAAAATTGATAGACTACTTTCTTCCCGAGTTTTCAAGGATAACAAGGCTATCCATGAATCAATTGAATTTTCTGCAAGAAAGGAAGAACATTGGGTTTAGTGACATACAATAACGATTCCAAGCCCAAAAAAGGTGAGTTACTTAAAATTTCATCTTGTCGAGTTACTTATCTTGCTGTCAGAAATAATACTCAATCGAAGACATTATCAATGAGAGCGTAATCTTTTTGACGAGCACAATAATAGAACGATATCATCAGCTAGAAGAAAACGACTTTTCATTGCATCATTCTAAGCCTACTAGCTAATTTTAGGTAACCATTGGCCTCGATGAATAATAACATTCTCCTGTTTTTCCTCGTCTTTCCATTCTCTGAGAACATTTTCTTGGTTTCTGAAATCATGCGCATGAGCCATTTTCCTCTACCTCCGATTATTTAAGTATACCAACTATTAATTTTATAAAACAAACCTAAATTCTTAGAATAAATTCTAACAATGCGTCTTAAAGTCTCTGTCCTCCTCTTTGCGGTCCTTCTTGGACTAGCTTCTGCTCAAGGAACTTGGCGCACGGCTGCTTTCACTTACTACACCTCATATGCTCCTTGCTGTCCAAACAGTCCTAATTACGATCCAAGAGCTGACAAATCCGAATGTGAAGATTATAGTGCTTGCAAGTATCTTGGTGACTTTGCTGCTATAGGCCATAAATCATTCGATTGGGTCAAGAACAATAATATTGTCGCGTTTTATGATGACTCTGATCCTTCAGGCAAAAGTTTCATGTCGAAATATGGCGGCAAGCAAATCAGAATCAGAAAGAATGGAAAAGAGTTCAATGCTATAATCGCTGATACCTGCGGAAACGCGGATTGTAATAACTGCTGCCACAAGAACTCCAAGGGTGGTTTCCTCCTTGATATGGAATATTGGACTGTCATGAAAAACTTTGGTACCACTAATGTTGTTGGCGGAACTATCGAATGGCGATTTGCTTAAACAGATTTAGTAAAGGGAGAATTAGGCTTTAACTTGAGTTAATATTTTACCTCATTCATTGTCAGCTTAATCGGAATAACAGCTACTAATTTGCCAATTTGATAATTTAGATGGCATTATTTATGACCCAGAAAGCTACATTCATACCTAAGATAAGTCCACTGAAATGAAAAATCCAGCAATAAAACATTTTTCTATGAAACAGCTTTTTAACACTACCAGTGTGATGTTTTCATTCAACCAACTTTCAGATTTGTTTTAATTTAATAGAAATAATGAAAGATTTCCAGGGAAAACAACGGCAAAAATTTGTCAAGTAGAATGGAATAAAATTTGGATTAATGGTGTGCAGTCATTTTGGATTCCGGTCTCCTATTATATAAGACCAGCAAAGAGAGTTTAAAAAACAACGGAAATATCTATAATTCTATTACCACAGTGTGACATATACTAATAAATAAGCAATATTCCATCACCTTTATATTAACCGATACATAATTCAAGTATTCTTGATTATAGCTGAATTATGGCTAGTTGATACATAGTACCTGTGAAATAGGAATTAGTCAAATATTACACAAATATACATAAATATTACGAGAGTTTGAATAGAATTAATTAAAACACATTAAACATTAAACATTAAATCTCACTAACAAGATCAAAGTTTACCCTCCCTACAATTATGTCAGCCACGATTAAGATAGAGTATGATCGACCAGAAAAACCTTTCGTACTGGAAGTAAACCTCAATGACACTGTTCTAGACCTCAAAGGCAAGCTCGAAGTGGAACAAGGACAGACTAAAGAAAAGCAATCATTGTTTTTCAACGAGACTCTGCTCATTGATGACCAAACTCTTTCCTCATACAACATCACTCATGGATCGCTTCTCAAACTTACAATGGAACAAAACAATTTAATTACACTCTTTGTCAAGTTACCTAGCGGTGAATCCTCAGAAGATATCCGCATTTCACCTCTCAAAAGCACATGGGAATTGAAGAATAAAATTTATGAAAAGCATGGTTATCAACCTGAACTCCAGGAACTGGTTTATGCTGGAGATGTCCTCGCAGACTCTAAAGCTTTGTATAAGTATGAAATTGGAAATGAAACCACGGTGCACCTGACAATTAAACCTGAGCAAATCATATTTACGATAAAATTGCCGAATGGTAAGTCGTCAGTAAGAACAATGTCTGCCACCACCACCGTTGCTGCGTTAAAAAAGCAACTTCTTGATGAATATGGCTACGATCCGGAGGAACAAATCTTGGTTTATGGCCAGTCAGTGCTAGGAAATGATAAAACTCTCGAAGATCACGGTATATCTAGCAATGCTACCCTGCACTTGGTCATTGAAGCAAAAGACGCCTTGAGAGTCAATCTCAAAAGACCCAATCAAGAGATGCTTGTTTTACTCATGCGCCAAAGTTCTTCTGTTAAGGAGGTCAAGGCTCAGATAAAGTCATCTGATAACATTCCCGTGGAAACTATAACATTGAAACTTGATGGCAAGGTGCTAGAAGACGAGCGCGTGCTTTCTGATTATAATCTTACAGATGACACTGAACTGGAGCTGATTGTAAAGGACATTGAGTTTACTGTGAAGCTTCCTGATGGTAAGTCGCTCAAGTACGTAAATTCGCCGTATCTTGCGATTACTGACCTCAAACAGATGATAAATAAAGAAAGAACTGACATCCCAATCAGGAAGCAATCTCTGCTATATAAACAAATGCTTCTTATTGAGAACACTTGTCTGCACAATTACGCCATTACGCACGGGGCTGTCATTCATCTCGTATTCAGCATAATCCCCATGTTATTGGTCACTCCGGACACGAAGGAAAAGAAGGGCGAGAAGGTCAGAATAGAAATTAATCTCTATGACTCGGTGTACCTCTTGAAGCGAAGAATCGAAGAGCTGATGGGATACCAAGCTAGCAAGCAGATACTCATAGAAAACGGAAATATGTTGCAAAATGACAGTCTTCTCCGTGAGTACCCCTTTACCGCGGAGTCAGTGTTGTACCTAGTGATGAGTGATGCTGAAAGAGTTCCGTTCTTTATAAAGCCTACTTATGAAGATGACCTTCGGTTCGATTTGCCACTGTACACAGCTATCGGCGCGATCAAAAAGAAGCTGTCAGAGCGCTTGTACGTCACGCCAGATAAAATTGCGTTCCTTATGCAAATTCCCCCTGGTGCGCAATACAGAACGCTGCTTGAGGATCATAAAAGGCTTGTTGAGTATGGTATTACGAATGGAAGTGAGATTTACATGGAAACTGAGCCACTTCCATTAAAAATCAAGTTTATTGCCTATCGAGACCTGCTTGAGATCACCTTGAGCCCGAATGATGATATCAGGAAGCTTAAAGAGAAAATCAAGGATATCAAAGGTGTGCCAATGGACTCTCAAGTGCTGAGATATAATGGTGAAATACTTGAAAATTCCCGACTTCCAGAGCATTATAAAATCAGACATAGCTGTGAGATCGAGTTGAGAATAACATACAAGGTGTTTGTCAAAACCCCGGCAGGAGACCTGATCATCCTCAATACCGAGGCGACAGAAACGATTCTTGACTTGAAAAATAAGATAAACGAGAAGAAAAAGTACCCAATTGAAAATCAAACATTAATATTCATTACAAAGACGCTGGAGGACGATAAGCAGTTGAATAACTGCAACATTGAAGAAGAATCGACGTTATTCCTGATTTTGAGACATGACTTGACTGTGAGAACCAAGAGTGGTGAAGAAGGAACTATCAAAGTTACAACTTACGAGCCGGTTAAGAAGCTAAAATCACTGATACAGGAGAAATTGAATTTTAGTACGGATGGTTCAAAGCTTAAGTTGGAGGGGACTTTGCTTGAAGAGGAAAGAAATTTGGATTCGTACGGATGGAAAGCTGGACAGATCATTACAATAGAATAATAAATATAAATGAATGGTTTAAAGCATATCCTATTAATAATATTCATTGTAATTCCAATGCGTTTTGCAAGTTAGGATGGTTGATCTTTCCTCTCTTTCGATTAGATCCGAGTTCAAGTCGTGTTTGAAAATTAATAGATAAAGATAACCAAAGAGCAATTATCGTCCTGTAGGAAATGATTTCTTAAGAGCCAAATAGTTTTCTTATTGTAGCTAATGTTGTGACCCTCAACCTATCAGCGAAATACATGACACAACAGCAATCGAAAATATATTTCTGTGTAGTTCTTCTTAAAATACAAGCAAGATCAATTAAAGTCGGTATGGATTATTAGGTTTAAGTCATCAAAGTTCTGTATGCGAAGCTAATTGAGCTGATGTGGCTTTGACCTATTTTCTGTGGACTAAGCATCAGTTGTAAATTTATTTTATTTAAGCCACGGTCAGTGATAAATCTGGAAATTGTTACAATAACGGGTGATGTTTAATTAGTTCCAAAAAATCGTACCTCACTGTTCGTCTCTAACAGTCATTTAACACCTTCGATTTATAAAGAACAAACTCACAAAACGGAAATACGTCGCTCATTCTAGACTCTCTCTCTCATTTTTACCCCAAAGTTGCTCGGCACGATATTCACATACTCATATTCCTGCTATCATAACCACAGGACCATTCAAAGCTTTGTCAGAGAACGCAAATATGCAATCAATTCTCTTCGATAATTCATATGATACGCTTGAGAGAGAGAGAATCGAAATTTTGATGTACTAACTCTAAACTTCGAAATATTTTGCTATTTCAGTTATTCGTTAAAACTCCTATGGACTGGACTCAATTATATTTTTATTTGTTAAACGCGGCTGTATTAGCAAGCTGTTTGATACTCAACACAAGCTACGCCTAGCAATTACATCGGAATATATCTAGCACAGAAATGAGAAGCTACGCAACTAAATTATCATCCCCAAAACCGAAACCAGCTCAATCACAAAGCCCTCTGCATAAAAAGAAAATATACAAATTTGTAAACGAAAATGCTAACGTCAAGGTTGAAAAGAGTATGCAAGAGCCTCAGCTATTTGAAAGGTTTCAGAAGGAGCCTCCTAAGGACAAAAAAGAGGATTTCAAATGCGAAATTGATCGCCGATTCCAGAAGTCATTGATAAATCAGACCTACAAATTCCCGAAAACCGACGTTTCTTCAGATTCATTCAGCGACACAAGCAGAGACTCTATCGACCGACTCAGAGCAACATGCTTATACGATCTCCACAGCCAAAATCTACGGCAATATGCGCAACAACAGAGAAATTCACATAAAAGCGCTAGTTTAGGACAGTCCAATGGAATAGGCATAGTCGGAAGCCCTCAAGTGAAAGAGCTAATTGGAAGTGGAGAGAAAAATGCAAAGAAATCTCATTCAAATGAGCCAATCAAAAATATCATTAAGCAGGCGATTCATTCTGATGGTACAGAGACACAGAATAAAATATTAGAACTATTAGAGAAGAACTTTGAGAAAGGCAGCAAGGCTTCCAGTGTGACCACAAAAGTCTCTGAAACCTCAGATAAGAGACATGAGCAAAAGACGACTCACTGCGATACGAACCCGACACAAGAAGATCATCAGGAAAATGTAAATGGAAGGCAGAAGTTATCCGCAAATATGTCTCCAAAGCAAATTAACTTCAGTTTGAATGTGCATGTAACCAATACGAGGGTCTTTGAAACAAAAAATATCTACAATGTCAATAATATCAAAAATATCAACCATTATCACTCTCTTCGTGATTCCAAAGGGATGAGCAAAAGCACTAAGGATCTTACATCTGGAGTTCAGTCTTCAGTGTTGCGCAGTCCAAAAATCAACGTGCAGTCTCCTTCCAGTGTGAAGAAATCAGGTCTGTCTTCTGCTGCTACAACAGTCACAACAATGACAACCAGTGCCTCAACCAAGACCATCAAAATGTCGCAGGAAAACACCGGAGCCGCGAGCATATCGCTTCATAATGTCTCAAAAGAAATAGCCAAAAAGACTCCAACTCAATCAAAATATAACACGCTGCACGCAAAGTATATTGTTTTTTAATTTTCATCAGCTAATGAAAATCTTCTTTATAGTCTGTCGCCAGAGAAAGCTCAGTCTAAGCTACGGAACAGTGCCACAGAGAGGTATTTTTCGATGAAGACGATGAGCGATGCTAAAACCAGTGATGGCAAGTCGTTTGGTTCTGCTAGAGTTAACACCGAGGAACAGCCTTCGTCAAGAGGGCAGTCCACAGATAAGCTCAAGAAAACAACTACTTTGTATAATAAAGCGCAAAATGATCTTATCAAGAAGCTGAAACTGAATACAAGTCCTACAGCAACAAGGACTACGACAGTTACGACAACCGAGACGGCGGAAACAGTCGCAACCGAACCTTCTCAGCCGAATCCAACAATTAATATTCAGAAATTTTTGCAAGGGTCAGTCACTAGTACCAACCGCAATTCGACGCCGAAAACACCGGTGAGGAATTTGATGTCTTCGCGCATGGCTGGCAACACGCTCTCGAGTACAAATTTGAATGGGAACATGAAAAAAGCAGAGCCAAAGGTCTCGATAGGAAAGCCTCTGCCCTCTAAACCAATACAAGATGAAATAAGTATAATAATAGAAACCAAAGCACCATTCTGAAACAATATTTTCTTAGAATCGTTATCACATTTGAAAAATCTCATTGATAAGAAATCGACTGAGATCGATCGGCAAATAGTAGCACAAACGCCAAGGAACAAGACTCCGAGACCGGTGAACATGGTGAACAGTGAGGGAGCTCACAATAACCCTTCAAAAACTCCGACGAGTAGATATAGAGCGCCTACAAAAGCGATCGAATCGGCAAAGTTGCATTTAGATCTGAAAGCATTGGTGAAGCATAAGTAAGAGGATTAATTGGATAATATTTAATCATTTATTTGGTTAAGTAGGGGTGGAGCGCTAAGTGACCGAAATAACGTAGATAGTAAGCCTCGTGCAGCAAAGAGGCTGGTGACTGAGTATTAATTGGTTCGCCTTTTAATTAGACGTTGTCTAGGTTCGGATATTCTATTTCTGGTATTGATTGTTAGATAAAACTAACAAAGCAATCGGAATAAAAGAGTTGGTATTGGCTATAACAAGCACGCAATGGCAGTTTGCTAATCTTCTAGTCTTAGTTTTTTTTAAATCTCTCTCTCTGTTTTCAAGTTTTGAGAATACGCATAAGCAAATTTTTTAATTTCTTGTTGCTTCTTCACACTTTTATGGTTCAGAAATATGTTGTAGAATTTGTCTGCTTATATGTAATACTAATACTCACGGAAACTTATTTCAAACAGAAAAAACATCATAAATAAAAGTCAGAGGAAAGTGCAATGATATTAAACGGCGAGAGTAAATAATTAACTAATATCTGATGAGGCTTCATCATGTTTTTCATCGAAAGAGACTTTAGATTGAGTTTTCGTCCCGTTTTTGGTCCTTGCAATTATTTCAACACAGACACCAGCCAGAACGAAGGCAGCTCCAATGAATTCAGACGCGTTGAATTTCACTTTATAAATCCAGATATCCACAAAAAAGTTCATCGGTATTCCAAGCGTTGTTCCCATAGAAACAAAAAGCGGAGATGAAATAACTATACCAAAATCTATTAGCACATTAAACAAAAACCCCACAATTGAAGAAAGGCACTGTACACGCCATGACATCGATCCAAACTCTAGTGGTTCAAGACCCGTCTTATCGAGCACAACCCAAATCCACCAGAAACCAACTGTATTAAATAGGCCCAAAAATGATAGGTGCAACGTAACGTCCGTTAAGCTTGCATCACCCAAAAATCTCTTGAAAAGCACTTCGTACATGGACGCAAAAAATGCGGAGATGATGATTAAGATTGGAGCAAGGATCTTGGTTTCCGACGCTCCGACCGACATAAGGCTCAATAGGACAACTCCTCCTATTGCCAGAGTAACAGCAAGGCAAGTTAGCAATGTGGAAAATCTGCTCCGTTTTCTTTCTTCTGTGAGGAAAATCCAGGACAAACTAAAAACAAAAAATAGAGAACCTCCGCGAAAGATCGCAACGACGATGGCTCCGGAAGAGATGAGCAGTGCCCTTACGTAGATATAGTTTGCTCCTAACCAAAGGAAGTAAAACCCACAAGCTCGGATAAAGAAGAAGCGAATTGTTTTCCAGTCGTATTTCCTCTCTTTGTCTTCTTTGGGTTTGAGAACTTTGATGGCTGTTAATAATCTAAGTAGAATGAGAGAAAACGGCAAGGCTAGAACCATCCAGCAAGTGGCAAACCAGACGGTGAAAAATGGCCCCGAGGAGCCTCCTGCAGCAATCCGAGAGAGCTGAGTGCCTGCAGTCCAGGTTACAGCGACACCAAGGATAACAGGGATTGAATTACAAATGTGGTTTTTCATTGAGATAAATGATGAGAGGTCATGAGATCTTATTATATTTTGGATAATATAGATTCGATATCATACTATCCTTATAAAGGATTGCGTCGCAACAGAAACGAACAGATTTCGTCAATCACGTCAACTCAATTTGCATTACTCGTCATCTGAAAAAGAAAA
>ENA-UOUE01001871-UOUE01001871.1-compost-metagenome-genome-assembly--contig:-NODE-1871-length-11673-cov-91.480942_pt1 | contig 11673 bp, 19 predicted proteins | sample MGYA00238146_ERZ747223 | MGnify/ENA primary metagenome ERZ747223 (study PRJEB28781, sample SAMN06268865) | compost metagenome | isolation source: single cell | place: USA: California, Emeryville, Joint... | reverse complement strand
CAACAAAAGTATCCAACGACGTGTTTTTTTACCCTTTACAAACGAAAGAGATCATCTTGGACGCCTTCAATTAGTAGCTACTTCCCATCGAACACTCGCAGAATTTATTTTTGATAGGACGTTAAAGAAGCAGTGAAAACAGCCCGTACTGCTCCGTCTAAACGCTACACGCACTTCGGATCTAATCCATATACTTATCAGCAATACCTCAAAAGGAAGCAGAAAGTAGTTACCGTCATCTTAATGCCGATTCAAAGCAGTTTATTAGGAAGCAGAGGAAAAGGGTGTTTACGTTCTCAAGAATCGTCGTTCTTTAGGTGTACTGCTGAAGCCAAGCACTGATAACAGCTCAGAAGAAATTATTACAAACGAGCCTACGACTCAGAGACATACAAGACATGGATCTCAAGTTTCTGCAACGCCTGTAGTAAACATAATGCATACAGAAGACCCGATGGCCGAGCAAATTGAAAGAAATGTATTCGAACTCACTGAAATGTGCAAAATGCCACATTACTACGAAATTAGTAAGCAATACGAGAAAAATCATAGATTAACAAGTATGTAATAGCGGCGAAAGGGCGTATCTCGGCTTCAGAAACTCAAAGAGAGTACGATGAAATCACTACAGGGCATGTAGCAGTGCTGACGAATACGTATCAGCCACCGAAAGTAGATAAATTAGAAGTTAGGCAACGCAGTATGAAAAAAATAATCAGTTTAGATGTCTTAACTTCTCTAGGTGTTTCACCGACGGGATCTACTCTAGCTGCAGAAGAAATATTCAGTGAAAGACGAGGTTGGAGGAAAGACGATGTACTACTCAAAGCAAGTCTGCATATGAAACAAAAGCAAGAGGAAAGAGCCCTCATTCAGCAGGGTTTCAAAAAGAAGGCACCCCTTAAACTTAGAAATCCTCTGGTAGCAGCCTATGCAATGAATAAAGCTTAACCTGCATTATTTAATAGAAAGAAAGAGAATGTATGGGTACGAGTCTCGGAGTGTATCCTCTCGAAGCCGATAAAACTATTCGGACGCGAAGTCCGAGGTGTTTAATTTTACCAGAGCACAAGCACTCAGCAAGCACAAAAAAATTACCTAAATTGGACCTTCAAAACTTGCCTTCGAATGGACATACCCCAGCCTGGAGGAAAGGAATCGCCACAACCCGTAGGAACCAGGACGATTATCGCTGGATATTGAAAGGCTCTCCTAGACGACCCGCAGGCGAGCCTGTAGATCATTGGAAACTGTCTATCAAACCATTGAGAGATTTTGAGACTTTTCCTGATGAATGGCTAAGCAATATGAAAGAGCTTAAATCACGTGTTAGTCAATTAAGATCGGATATACATTCGGTGTTTAGACAGCACACTAGTAATAACAACAATAATTAAATTTAAATCGGAGGATTTATTTGCTTTCTTGTCTACTACACTCTCATTTATATACTTCTGCTTCATTCATTTTTCCTTGCCAGAATTTTTCTGTCATTTTCTTCCGAAAGCTTTCTGATTAGAACTTTGAATTAGTTTATTCGTGTAATAAATAGTGAGATCTTTAAATAAAAAAGAGGAAAAAAGTTACATAAGACAAACCGCATTCAAGACAGATGTCAAACCAGTAATTTTATTGAATTTGCAATGGGAGAAAATAACGTGGCTTAGAGCGTACAACTTGAAACTGGCGGAGGCAGTAAATGACCTTAGCGAACTGCATCAGCTGGAAAATTTGCCCGCAGAGCAAAATGAAAAGACGTTAGGAGTAAATATATCTGGCAAGTGGGAGGTTATAGATGGTTTTTAGATGAAATACGAGCGTAAGGATCCAGAATGGTTCGCTTTTTATGCAAATCTGTACATTAAGTACATCGAGTGCTACAAAAAGTTAGAAGATGCATATGACCAAATGCTCCATCCTCAAAAAAGGTTCCTGGTTAAGAAAATGCTGGAAAATACAATCATCAGACTGGTCGAAATCAAAAACGTAAGCTGATAGTGCTGAAAATTTCAAATAATCTTGTTATTGGCGCCCATAGGAGCTCATTTTCTACAATATGGAGCATGTTAGCTCAGTCAGATCAGATGTTGTTCAACTCGACGAGCTTCTCCTTGACCTTAAATTAACCGACACCGCTTTGGAAGTCCCCATCCCGCGTTATTTCAAAGCCGATGAGAAACAGCGTCTTGACGAGCGTGATCAAATTCACGAGAAGCTCCTCACTCAGTTCTTCGGACACGCTCTCCCAGAAGAAGAAGTCATCCAAGATAACTACACCTATGATTTTAACCTGGAGACTGCGATTCGTATTATCCAAAAGAATGAGAGAGGAAGACAAGGTATTGAAAGAGCTCTAAAAGCTAAGAAGAAATGGTAATTGGTTCCTCTCTAGCATTGACCTCTAAACTTTTACATTGGTAATTAGGAAAGCAGAGCAGAAAAAGCAAGAAAAGACCAGAAAGCTTGCTGAAGGTTTAAATCTGCCAGATGATTACGAAAGAGAAGAGGCTGTGCTTGTAATCCAAAAATAGTAAAATACTTATTCGGTGTGAAAGGAAAGCTAACAATTCTTATAGCTACAGAGGATTTATAGCGAGGGAAACCGTAGAAAACCTTCGTAATGAGGAACTGCTGTTTTTGGGCATGAAGCGAATTAATGAAGACCCGAAAAACCCTGAGTCTGAAACGTATAAGTATGAAGTAAATAAAGAGAGAAGACATGCCATGCAAGAAGAATACATGGCCGATTACAAAAAAGACCTCAAAAAACTCAAAGACGAGTTGAAAGCACATGATGAGCCTGATCTCAAGGAGGGCATGCTGGAAGAGCGAAGAAAACGCATTGTGGAATATCTCGAATTGAACGAAGGCAAAAAACTGCCAACTATTGTCGAAATTGAGAAATGGAATGTCGTCGAGCCTGGTCTTACACCAGAAGAAGGTTAGAAAGGGTCTTAGTATCAAATTGATTTGTGGTTTGTATGTAGAGGAGAAGAAAAAGTTTGAGGAAGAGGAGAAAAAGAAGGAAGAGAAAAGATTGAAAGACGCTGCCAAGAAGCAGTCAAAAGACGGTAAAAAGCCCAAGAAAGAGACTCCAGTAAACATATCAAAGAGAATTGTAACTAATATCGAGGTAGGAAGAGGAATTCTTGCGCTCTCGTGTTGTGAAAGGTCCAACGGAGGCGGTAACGAAGTTACAAGAGAAGTACTCCAGAAATAACTCTAGTGGAAACTTAATATTTTTGTGGTAAAATAGTATAAAAACGTATGCGAGTGATTGGGAATCGAAGCCCGAAGATCAGAAAAACTTTGGGCAAAAGCACGATAAAGACGTGGCGAAATTAATCGTGAAGCCGCTTGTCGAAGAGGAGGTAAATAAAGTCATGAGAAAATGGTTTTTTTAAAGCATCAAATGTAGATTCGGCATGTTTGTAATGCGATGATTGAAATTGAATTGGACAATTTAAGACAGAAACTGGGAATTAAAGGAAAGAAAAAGGGTATGGGAGGAAAGAAGAAAAAGAAGAAGGTTAAGGAAGAAGCACCTCCACAGATTGAAAAGCTGAAGGACCTTGCGTCAACTGACTTGTTAGCAGAAGTAACCTATATTCTCTCTTGGACTGTGAATAATCGCGTTTAACAGTTGGTCGAGCCAGATCTTGCAAAGAAATATTTCGAGGACGAACCTGAGAAGTTGAAAAAGGAAATTCCTGGAGGCAAGATAGATAAGACTAAAGACAGAGCACCCGTTGATCTGTTAGCTGAGGTATATCATTTTTTTCTGTGCTTGCTAAGTGGATTAACGATTTCTTGAACAGCTCACACAACTCGGAATCGCAAAAAAGCTTATGCCAGCAGAGCTTACTGACCTGTTAGGAAATTTCAATAAACTCGGATCTCAGCAATCTCGCGAGCAATCAGCCCTGCTTATCCAAAGATCCCTTAGTCCTGAGAACGCAAAAGCTATGAAAGGCCAGGTATTTAGCCTATTTTTTCACCAAACTAATACAATACTGCCTAGATTTTAACAGAGCCTGATCCATCATTCGGTCATATCAGACAAAACGTCGCTGAGCTTCTCGCTATGCCATTGGGCAGCTCAACTATCCGAGAGAAAGTCCCTTCAGTTTACAAAACAGCCCTGTTCTTGGGACCTCAAGGCTCTGGAAAGAGTCTGGTTGTGCGAGCTCTTCACAACCAATGCTCAGCCTTGCTGCTTGACCTTTCCCCTTCTAATTTGAGACTTTCAGAGAGATTTAACGATAGTTCTTCAAAGAAAAAATTATTCTATATGGTCTGGAAAGTCGCCAGAGAATTCCAGCCCTGCATCATCTTAGTAGATGAGTGCGATCTCGTTTTTCCAGGAAAGAAGAAATCTCCAGAAGCGAAACTCGGAATGAAGTAACCGATTATCAAATAACTAAACGCTTATTGTATTAAAAACCAGGATTAAGCGTAATCTGATGGATTTGAAGAAATTCTTGAAGCCAAAGGACCGTGTTCTGATCATCGGTTGCATGAATAAAACTGATATCAATCGCAAGGAACTGAAGAAATACTTTGAGAAGACGATTTACTTCCCATATCCTGATTATGAAACCAGAAAGATGGTCTTCAAACACTTTGTTGAGAAGAAAGGCGGAGTCCTTAAGGATAATTTCCCTCTGAGTACCTTTGCTCATGTGACCGAAGGTTACACTGCTGGAAGTGTAAGGAATTCTTATATATAGCTGAAAATTTCAATGTGATTTATGGCTTATTAGTTCAAGCAAGCAGTCGATAAAGTCCTCACTCAGCGAAGAATCGAGCAGCTTCCATCACGTCCATTGACTATTGGAGAGTTTGTTGGTGCATTATCAGGAACCTTCTTCTGCTACCGACAAGAATATGCCAAATTTAAGGTAAATTTGAAATGAGGGTCAAAAGAAACTCACAAATTTTATTCAGGAGTTGACAAATTATCTCACCGGCGTTGAAGAAAGACAAAAGAAATTACTGCAGCCTCCTGAAGAAACTGATCCAAAGAAAAAGAAGAAGGGCGGTAAGAAATAAATGCGTTTTGAACTTCTTTCCTCGAGGAGAACTAAGAAATATATACTTTCAAGATCGTTCATATTCTCTTCGTAACTACAACAAGAGTGATTTGATATCTATGATTTCTTTAAGTTTGTGAAGCAAACTATAAGTTCGTGATTTTGACTCCTCCCCATGAAAATTCGAGCGTTTGCCCAGAGAATAAATTAGCGAGTAAGTAGTCTGGTATCTATCTGTCCTTCTGCAGGAAAAATCAGTAATAAACGCGCTGCTAAATTAGTCTCATTGTAGTTAAATTGTTATCTGTTGTGAAAAACACAGATTTCTTTAGGTTGAGCTATGCATGCGTAATTTCGTGTCTTTCATCCGTTGTACAAATAAAATAATCCTTTAATTGCCTACGAAAATCCAGAGGTATATAAAAGAGCCTGTGGAGCACCCTCTAGATACTTAACAAAAAAATAGCAAGCAATAATCCTTTCAAAATGCGCTTATTCTCAACTCATTTCTTTACCTTCTTGCTTGGGTCCTCACCAGTAATTCCAAACTTCTGTTGACGGAGCTTAAGTCGCTCATCCATGACCTCTGGGGTCACCATACCAAACTTTTGTGCTCTTTCTAATCGCTTCTTTTTTTCCTCATCCTCATCGACCTGAAACATTTATTCAAAGTGAAACTTTGACAAAAACAACTTTTTTTACTGGAGCTTGAATTCCAAACTTTTTCATCCTTTCTTTCTTCTTTTCTTCCATTTCATCTGGGTCAGGAAGTCCAAACTTTTTTAGTCTTTCTTTCTTTTTAAGCTTTTCTTGCTCTGCTAACTGAAAAAGAATTAAATGAGTTTCATTATGCGAGGCTACTTCAGCTGCTTGAGTTGTGTTAACTGCGGTTCCGGTTTGGAATCGTAGTTTTCGTAACTCGGCTTTCTCTTGTAGAGTTTGGACGTCGGATTTGCTGCTCTTTAATACCTCTAAAACTGGAGCTTTAAGATTGATTTTTGTGCCTTTATGTTCTTCGCCCTTATGGCCGTTAGCTGCGTCTTTTTCTCCAGCATGTGCGTCAGCTGCAGAGCCAGTTGTTGTTTCTACGGTTGTTTGTTGGGTGTCCTGCAATGAGAGAGCGGCTTAGTTGCTTGCAACAAGAGGGTTATTATACAGTATTGGCGGGTGCTGTTGTCTGAGCGGTTTCAGTAGTGCCCTGAGGTGCAGAAACTTCTCCTTTGGTTTCTTCTTGATTAGTATCTGCCGGGGCAGCCTCTGGCTTTTTCGATTCTTTCTTAGTGCCTTTCTTTGGCGGCATGGCAATAAATTTAAGAAAAAGTTATTTAATTCGAAGATCTTTAAAATATCCTTCAATTGCTACTCTCGCCGATGTAAAGTCTCGCAGATAGTCCTGACAAAATATAATGGCTTTAGCCCCCTTTAGGAATGAGCTGCTTTATTGGTAATCTACTGCTGGATAAGAGCAGTTTTATCACGATATAAAGCTGAGCAATCCACTAATATGAGATTATTTTCAAAAAAGAGTGACATTGCTGTGGTAAGTGGAGAGTTCTATATTGATAAATAGGCACAAATAAGCGGAGCTGCAAAAGAAAATGGCATTCAAATCCCAATTTTCAACGAATATCAGCGAGTTGTAAATCATTTCATTCAAAATCTCGTAGTATTAGTATCAAGAGGTTGTGAAAGTGGTTTTCTTAATGAGAAAGTTTTTTCAATCAACCTACAATAGAAATGCGTCCTGTTATAGAATTTTATGTGTGTAATACAGCAATTAAGGAAATCATCTCTGTTTTCTACCTCAGATTTAAGATGACGACAAGATAAGAGACACAATCAAGCCATACAATCCAATAGCCTCTGCGAAAATAAGCATAAGAATCATTCCCACAAATATTCTTGGTTGTTGAGCATTTGCTTTAACGCCATAGTCACCAACGATTCCGATTGCATAGCCAGAAGCCTAGATTAGTGTTATCAGCCTTAGTCATTTCTCATAGGAATTACCATAGAGCTCAACCCGCAGCATAATCCAGCAGTCATGTGAGAAATTGCTTGGAATCTGGAGTAACTGTCATATGCAACTAGTTGAAAAAAGCTAATGTCTGCGTAATCGAGGAGAAGCTTACTCTTTTGGCACAGAATAACTGAAACGATCATACCATAAATGCCCAAAATACCAGCCATGACCACAGGAACGATGGATCTCATGATCAACTCAGGTTTCAAAATACTGATTGCTCCAATTCCAATGCCTGAGCGAGCGGTTCCGTAAGCAGCACCCACATCTGAGAATATTGATAGAACACGCATCATTAAGAGTAATTACTTGCAAAGACCAAAGCCGCAGAAACTCCGAAGTATCCGAAAAATGCGTCAGCACCAACTGAAGTCATTTAGAATTAAAAATCAGGTATCGTAAATAAATATATTTTAGATTGTCGCCAATTCATATATGCATATTTGTATGAGGGAATTTCCAATCGCACACAATTGACATAATAGACAGGGTTATGATAACCCTCTATCAAAAAGGTGATGTGAAGAAGGAGGAGTATGAAACAAACTTTCAATTAGCTCCCAAAAAAATGTTTTACAGTGGACAAATTCAGACATTAACAGAGAAAATATATCATTTTTTTTTTATGGTAGAGCTTATGGTTACTGGTTATTGGCCCTGGCCTTTTTCGTGCCTAGAATAGTGCTTAAAATACGAGACTTTCCTTTCAAGTTAGCTCGACTTTCTAGTCTTGAGCTTTGGAACGAACTGTTCATCCTCTCATCCGCCGGAGAGCTAACTCGGTTGGTTCCTTCGCGACTTATCGATCTTGAAGTTAAACCTGCTTGCTTGAAAGACAAATTTGCCGAATTCCGAGATTGGTCGAGCATTGACTGAGTATATAGCGGGTGATAAGGGCTAGTGATATCGAATCTATCGCTATAGTTTGCTATATCAGGAGTATCGAACATCCTGCGCTTATGATCCAAGAAAGATTGAAGGTTCACGCTTATCTCGCGAGTACATTCTGCTGTATAACGCGAATTCTTGCGAAAAACTTGATTATGATCAATTGGTGTATGGGTGGGTTGGGTTATCTGAGTTACATTTGCACGATTTGAGTTCTGAAGATTCGTGACGGAATTATGGCCGGTCAGGAGCTTCTGTGACCTGGAAGAGAGTAAACTCTGAGCAGAGAGCTGAGGCACTAATAGCTGATTTCTGACTCTTTTGGGTGTTCTTTCATCTTTACCTGCAACCCTCGAAGTGTTGAGATTCTGAGAAGGATCTTTTTTCTGGATAAATCGCGGTTTCCCTTGATTTTGTTTTCCTTTGAAATCCCGATAATGAAGAACGTTCATATGAAGGTTGATAAGACCAGCTTGAGGTTTTGTAGGAGTTTTCTGATAGATGGTTTGAGCAATGTTCTCATTCAGGTTAGACAGAATGCCAGGCACATTTCCAGTTATTCTGTTGAATATTACTGGAGCGCTAGTAGAATTGTTGAGTTTGGCTGGAGAAATATTCTCATTATTGAAAGCGAGATCAGGGATCTCTTTGAGTAAAAAGGAATTTGCTGTGTCATTAGCAGCGTCTTTATTTTCTTTCTCTGCTGATTTGGTCCCAAATAAGGCTTTGCTGAGATTGGGAGAGCTGGTAGACAGTTGCTCGTTTTGATTCATAAGATTGTTTGCTGGAGCCAACGGCATTCTAGTACTAGGGCTTAAGGACCGTGAATTCGAGGGACTTGGGCTGTTTCTCGACCGAGATAAATCTAAAGTTTTCGAAGTATTTTTTTGGTTCGCTTCAGAAGTAACAACTTTGTTGTGTGCTTCAAGAAATTGATTCGTATTTTGTGTAAACAGTTGTTTATCTGCGAATGAGAGCCGGTTAATATTCTCTTGCCGTCTTTTCTGATCGATCTCAGCTTCTTCTAAACGCCGGTGGATGGTAGCTACTCTAGGCTGCGGGAGGGCTGAGACGATATGATTGAGGATCGTTCGGTTGTTAGCTCCGCCAATTTTTTGATTACCCTGATTTTCTTCATACCGTGAGCTATCTTGATCAATGTTGGTTTCCACCAGCTCATATTTCTGATTCTTTATTTTCGGTGTTGATCGACCACCCATCTGGGTAGTTTGTTTGACTTTCTGAGCAAAAGATTCATTTGATTGAAAATATGTTTGTCTGTCTTCTCTTTCTTTATTTTCAGCCCGACGAGGAGAAATATCGTGGCTATTCGAATTTGCGTCATGAGCAATGAGATTAGAATTGTGGATTGGAAACACTAAATTTTCGTGTGCTTCTTCTGCATGAGGAATGGATGACTTTTTGAGGTTTTCATTTGTTGTTAAAGAATGATCGTGTTGAGCAGAGTTAAAGAAATCCGAAATAATGAGGTCAACTTTCTGTGGATCGTTTCTACTCACATTGTTGCTATTTTCCACGTAATCCTTATAAAGCTGCAAAGAACCGCGATACTGGTTTTCGAGGCTCGCTCGCTGAGCAATAAGACTCTCTATAACCATCGACTGCGTCTTTAATATCCAAGGCAGATCCGTCTGAATTTCATTGCTGCTAGAAATACTCTGAGAGAATGCTGCGTACATGTTGTCCAGAGAGCATTTAAGCTCATTGATTTTTTCAGAAGAGCTATGACTTTCTTCGAGTAGATGGTTGATGTGTTGGAGTAACTGCTCATTTTGATTGGTGTGTTGGTTCAATCTAGTTTCATATGATTCTGCTTGCTCTTTCAATGCTTGCTCAAAGCTCTCACGAAGCTCGTCAAGTGTTTGGCAGAGTTCATGCATCTAAGTGGTGGCAATTAGTGAATACAAGGAGAAATTGTTCAGTTACATTTGTAGATAGATGATTATTTTCAGTGTTAGCCTTCTCCACTTTGGCAGTGAGAGCGGCTATCTCATTATCTTTCTGTTTGCATGACGTGCATTCGGACGGAGGTCGATCCTGACATTTCGTGCTTTCCGCAATATTTGTACTCTTCGAAAAAGATGAAAAATTCGGTTTCACTTCAGGAATTTGCGCAGTGGCAGCAGGACGTTCTTGTTGCGTTCGTGATTCTTGTTTTGGTAGAAGGTTCTCTGTTAAGCTGTTCGATATCGGCTTATTTTGAGGTTGCAAGGTACCTGGTAAAAATTCTTCAGACTGGCAACTGGCTGCGTTTCCTGAATAATATTCGTTGTAGCTGCTATTATTATCTGGATTTTGAGATCCCCAATTTGCAGAGTGTTGCTCCTCTTCCATCTCCTCGGACAATTTTTCTTCATCATTATCTTCTTCGTCCTCTTTCTTCAGCTCCTGACCTTAAATTATTGAAAGTATATGAGGAGAGAGTACACATCAGGTGAAGGTTACTTTTGGCCGTTGCTTCAGTGTCAAGTGAAGTTCTTTTCAGCTCTTGATACCTTGATTTTGCAGAACTAATCGGATTCTGAGCACATAACAAGGGTTGGCCTTTAGTGAGTGATGTTGAGAGCAAATTTCGAGAGGACCCAATGCCTCTCCTTCTCGTATCCGAGTCTCTTTCGTTCACACCATTTTGTTTAACTAATTTTCCAAGTGTTTCGCTATCGATATCTCCATCAATTTGTAGTCCTTTCTGATGAGATAGTTGGATCCTTTGGATCAAATCATAAATCTTATGGTATTTGTCGTTGAGTTCAGAAAATAGCCCCATTCGCAAGCGCTCTTTCTCTTGAAGTTCAGAGAGCTTAGTGATTAGAGTGCTAAAATATTTGTTCTCATGTGTGAACCCTTTGAGAATCCTCGCACTCAAGTTTTCTCTGATGTTAAGCAGTTTAACCGAAAGTTTTTCAAGCTCCATGTAATTGTCACTGAGTGATTTTATCATAGACTAGTTAAATTGTAAGACCAGGAGTTGGAGCTGCGCAAATTACTTCGAATACTTGTTCCTCATTTTCAAACTCTTGGCTTTCGTGCTGATCATGCATCGTAATAGAGTTATTGAGCACCTTTTTCAATGCTGATTCAGCCTTCTCACAACGAGTTTTCAGTGCAAGCAGAAAATAATTCATTTGGTATTCATTTTCCGAGTCAAGCAAACAGAGAAATTCTCGTATCCGACTAATCATTTCCGACCTCCTATTCGTACCAGTGTGAGTAAGAGGATGCAGAATCAAGGGATACTCATTAAGGAGGACAAGTCTCGTGCCATCTGACTCATATTCGTTCGATTCACCTTCATTGATGTGTCCTTCAAGCGAGGCATTGATCTGCTTTAGTAGCGTCAGGCATTCTTCCCTTCATTCAAATGGATGAGTTGGAGAGAAAAAAATTTCGTTTACTTCATCTGCTCAATGTCTTTGATAAGTGCATAGTATGCTTTAGAGTTTTCATCAGCTGATTCCTTATACTGAGCTAGTGCAATTGTCATATCTCTTGATGAAATCTTTTTTCACAAGACATAAGTTATTACGTATCAATTAGCAATGCTGCATTACCTCATCCTTTGATTTCTTGATATTCTCTTCTCTGTCATTACGATTTGTATTGCTACAAGTGATCGGAAGGTCATTTCGATTGTGCTGGCTGTTCTCAGTCCTCATATGTTGTTGTTTCGTTGTTATCTCTTTGGAAGAGCGCAAGTTCTTTGATTCG
>ENA-UOUE01001868-UOUE01001868.1-compost-metagenome-genome-assembly--contig:-NODE-1868-length-11687-cov-10.751335_pt1 | contig 11687 bp, 8 predicted proteins | sample MGYA00238146_ERZ747223 | MGnify/ENA primary metagenome ERZ747223 (study PRJEB28781, sample SAMN06268865) | compost metagenome | isolation source: single cell | place: USA: California, Emeryville, Joint... | reverse complement strand
AGAAGCACCTTTGATAAATTACCAAATGATGTCTTGGGCTGCTGAGAGAGAGAAGGAAAAGACACGTCTGTAATTTTCAAGATATATCGAAAGACTGGAAGCCTCGCTTTATATTCTGGATCTTTCAGAATTCTAATGCAGAGGTCGTTTATTTTTTCGCTGAGAGGAGCCTATTTCAACCGTCAGCTTCTCGCTATGATTAATGAATTAATTTACTTCTTTTTCTAGAAGCAGCAAGGCTGCATCGTAATTTCTTGAGTTAATGAGCGATTCAATGAGTTTGTTAAGCGCTACGTATTTTTTCTCAAGATTATCGTTAAAATAATAGAGAATTTGGTTCGTGATTCCAGAATCCAACTCCTTAGTTGACTCTGCCGTCATTTCTCTCTCTTCTTTCTTTCCCAAATCAAAGTTTGTTTTCCCAGCTGCCGTCGATATGAAAAAACTAGGCTTCTTCAGCTGAGAATCTATCCTTTTTCGTTTGGTGTCTCTGTCAAGCTTCTGCTGCTGACTTGATTTATCCTTTGAAATCGCCTGATCCAGCGAAAGCAATTGTTTTTTCAGCTTATCTTTATTCGGGAATGGGGCATCCAACGTAAACGATGCTATTAGATCATAGAGTTCATCTCTAAAATCCTCCCGTAGCTCTCTCATTTGTTGTTGTTTCTCATTCGGAGACGAAAGAGAACTACTTCTTCTTCCTCCTTCTTCTTTGAACCTGCGATCAGATTGGTTGACCAGCAGAGGTTTTTCGCCTTTAGCAATGATAATTTTCATCTCTTGGTAACTATTCAAGAAATAATCCAAGATGTTTATGTAACTCTCCAGCTGATTTTTCGCCGCTCGTGCCTTCAATTTCTTGATTAATGCAATGAAATTTTGCTCTTCATTGCTTTGAGAAGAAGCAGCCGTGTTTAGCGGTGTCGGAGAAGCGAACGCTGTCAAACTCGCTGATTTTGCGAGAAGTAGAGTCGGGACAAGCAGGGATTCATGCTCTGGTTGCAGGTAGAGCAGACGTGTCTTTTCCTTCTCTCTCTCAGCAGCCCAAGACATCATTTGGTAATTTATCAAAGGTGCTTCTTCGTGGAGAACGAAAACCTTTTTCAGAAGATTAAAGTTCATATTCTCGGCTAATTCAATCGCGTTTTCATATCGCTCGCTCTTCTTCAGTAAATATTGGCAGATGAGGCCTGAACGCCGCTCCAACAGTAGCTGATAGGTCGAGTAGTACTCTGTTGTGGGAAATTCAATGCTATTTTCCAATATTTTCGATACGGACATCAAGTACTTGAGAAAGCTGCTAAGGAAAGCGATTCCTCTTTCCGTTAAGATCTCAATAACTCGGTTAATCAACTTCTCTGTCTGGTTTGTCGGGGACTGGGACTTCAGCACTTGGTTCTATAGCAAGCAGAATGGAAATCCGTCAGCAGTGAATCGAATGAGCTCATAATTACCAGTTTCTGAAGCTCAACCTTAACAAGATTATCTTCGCTTTCTCTCTCTGATTTCAAAAATATATTGGGATCACTATGTATATCTTCCTGCGTGTCAGGAGACTCTTTCACAGACTCTTCTGATGTTTTGACCTATAAACAGCGAGAGATGATTAATAATGTACACATATCGAGGGCTGTTTACTGTGTTGATATTCTTTTCTAAATTGAATGCGATATTGGAGTTGGTAAGAATAGAAATGGTCCTCGGGTCAACAAACTCTCGGATTTTCGATAAACACCCTTCAATCTTCCATCAAAATATTTGATTAAATAAGTTGGTGAGGGTAAAGAGGATATCTATACCTCCTTTTGAATGATCCCATCGGAATCTGTTTTCAGAAACAACGCTTCCAGCATCAAGCAAAAGAAAACGAGATCAAGCTGCTGATCATTGAAAAATGTCACATCACTCAATAATTTTAAATCCTCTTGAAGCGACTCGATTGCTTTGATAAGGGTTGGTTGGCTTGTCGAAGTAATCGCTGTAATATAGTGCTGGAAGAAGTTCTTAATCGCTGAATGCTTGAGCGAGAGCGGCTGATTCGGCTCGATTTCAGAGGCGAGATTAAAATTCTTGTCGATAATAATCAGCTTCAGTAATTCCAGTTCCGACAACAGGAGTTTATCCACGAAGCGACTGATTTGCAATGAGATTGTTTCTCCGAACTCGACTTTTTTGCTCTTTTTAAACGCAGCCAAGAACTCGGCTGCATCTGAAGGCTCCTCGGGATCACGGGGATCGATCTCTTCGTTATAAATCCTCAAAGCTTTTGATCTAACTTCAGCTACTTTCTTATTTTGATAGAATAAGCTTGTGAATCGGAAGGTTTTTGAGAGTTTCTTAAGGACATTGATTTTGTTCTTCAGCTTTTGAATAGACCTAATATGGTTTAATGGTGATGCCGGATAGAATGATGAGCTACCTATCAACTTCCCCGAGGTATATCTGTTCGTGTTCAGGGATATCGGTCCTGCTGGCAAGATGCTTGATTGCTTCCTGACAAATATCAAAAATCAGATACACGACCTTTCTATCTGCAACGAAGTTTTGGTCATGATAGCCGAAAGTGCTTTCAACTCGGCTGACAGTATTAATATCGTTCACAGTCAATGAGAGCAGCTTTTCGAGGATTTTTAGTAGAATTACGAGGTAGATTTGCGGGAGCGGCATCTCTTTGATCTTTTGGGTGATCTAATCAAAAGTATTCATTGCAGGATTCGCAGAGATCTCACGAGTTAATTCTTACGTCTTTGAATAAATCTGTTTCGATATCAGGGTATTCGAGATGGAACAGATCAATGAAAATCTGCTGAAGGAGAGAATAGGTGATATTATACACCATTAGAGAAGCAGTAAGATGCATATTCTCGTTCTGAAGGTCTTTCGAGTATTTGAATTTCATCGTATCAAGAAGATAAAATAAGCTGTTGAGTTGCGACCTCGTTAATTTCGAGAAAAAATAACGAAGGGGCTCCTCTCGGCTCAGCTCTGTAAAAGTCTTTGTGTAATAGACTTTTTCGTCTTGAAATTTTCGAGCAGAAGGCGCATTCGAAGCAAACCTGGTATGAAAGGAGTAAGCGGCTAAAGAATATATTTTGAGGCAAGATTACCATCGACTCAGCTTCAGATAATAGAAAAGATACTCGCAAAACTCAGATTCTGTATGGATCATCGAAGAAGATGATAGATTAGTAGGGTGTGAAACGAATTCGACCCAAACGGATTCCATTAGACGTTCCCTATGGCGGAAGGAGATAAATGAATGATGGTCTTTTTGATAAGGGAAATACATAATTCTTAAGTCTTTGTTTAAGACCGTGTCATACGACAAAATTAAAAACAAGGGTTTGAGAAGATGGAATGGCCGAACAAGGAGCGCGGCTTCTTCCGTCAAGCCTCTTTTCATTTGGGAACTTGCCTGAGTAAGCGCGAATTCCAAAGGATTTGCTTGTCGAGCGAGACAATAAATCAGAAAATTAGCAAAGAACCTATTATTTTGTTAGAAGAAATGATCGTACGAAGTAAAACTTGCCTTTCTTTCTCATTCCGAGGGTCATAGGCAAAATAGCATCTAGGAATCTGCTCATCGTCCTATTCACAGCACGTGCTTGCAATCATACAATAAAAAGAAATGAGGTTACATGCTTCAGAATGTCCTCAAACAGCAATTTGTCAATGATCTTCGCATTCGCGAGACTGACGTCGCAAATCAATGCCTCCATCATCGTTTCACGAGCAAGCACAATTCTGATTACAATATTAATACTATCATCCTGTTCCATTTGGGTCATAAACTTTACCTTTTCGATCTGCTAGGACGATTCTGTTCCTCAAGGATAGCTAAAAATTGATTTTTCTTCTTCCCTCCCGGACCATCATCGGTAGCTGACATCGAAGTGAGACTCAGATTCTTTTTGGGTCTAAGTCCTCGAACGATCTCTTTACACAAATGACCTCGTAAATCTTCAAGCCCTTGTATCGGTATTTCAAACTGAATAGGAAGTTAGGAACTAAATCATTAGTGATGATAATATATGATACGTCTATATCGGTTATGTATTTGTAAAATAGCGTTAGCGACTGCTCGCTCAGATGCGTTTTAGCAATCTCAAAATGCACTTGAAACATTTGCTGCACATGCTTTTGCTCCAAATACGCCTGGTTCTTTCTCACGTAGATCAGCAGGATTCTCATCAGCAACTGCGAATGCTCAACGTAATTCACAAAAAAGCTCTTCCAAAATTCCAGCTCTTTATCAGACCTGCAAATTTGCTTTATAAGTTCGTTGCCTCTAAGAGTGAAGATATTATTACATTCCTAACGTTTGAATTGACTGTGAGATCCATATATAATATGAGAGCTACATACCTGAAGATAAAGCTTTCGAAGAAGCTTCCTCTGTGAAGAACAGACTGCTTCTTAGCGCATTTACCGGCCCAAGGGATAGCGGTTTCTAGTTTTTCAAAATTAAGCCGATGAGACTAGCTTTACATCGCTGCCTGAAGCTCTTGAATTTTTCCAAATTGCCAGGAAAACGGAGTCAAAATCCAATATTTCTTTACACTTGCGCACGTTTTCGATCTAAATCAGAAAGAAATGCACTTATTCTCTCTGCAGAAAAGGTTTGTCAATTACAATTTCCGGATTGTCCAGTTGATAGTTGTTAATATTATGAAGAAAATGCAGTAAAATCGTGGAAGGCGATACGATTTTCTCTTGTATCACTCTTTAGAATATAATCCGAGAAAATATTCTGTCAGAAGAGCGCAGGAAGAAAAAATTACAAATATCTTATCTTTTGTGGGCTAAAGAGTTCTTTGATAATGCGATAAAATGAATCCCTGTGTTGACTGTAAATTAATCCGAACAATGCGCTTGCCATTTCGAGATTTCCGGTTGCTAAATGATTGTAAAATAGATTTAGTAGCTTTTGCTGGTATCCCGCTTCAATGAACTTTGGTCTTTCTGAATAATTAATCTCTGAAGTGCTGCCAGGTCTCTGTTGTCCGCTCTTCATCATTTTCAGAAAACAGATATTAGTCAGGAAATCTTGCAAATAAAATCAATTAAATTAGGCTATACATTGTGTCGTTTTTCAGAAAAAGAGAAACACTTCTGGGATCGATCTTAGATGCGCTAACGAAGAAGAAGGCCAGGGACAAGATGGACTACGAGAGTGAATCCTAGAGGAGAAGTGTTTTTAGGAAATTTAATATGCAAGTTTATATATAACAGTAGATAACTAATACCTGCTAAGAGTATGGTATACTAATACAAAAGAAAATGAGTCAAAAGTACAATACTGGTAAAGAGAAGAAGTTGATTTATAATTAAAAAAAAAATAATTCTGCCATTTTCAAAGCTTTTAACATCATAGTGGCAGATTTTTCTTCCCTATTGACTAAGTCCAACGTCTTTCCTATCATTCACGTGAAGGATTGGACAGGAAGAAGGCTATATTTAATTGCTCTTGAAAGATGTTTGTTTCTTATATCATCTTTTCTTTGACTGGGGTGTTTTTCTTCGCTTTATTCTGCGCAGTAAATTTGCCATTTTGCCTCTCTCGGTTATCTGCGACTTTTTTACGTGCTTCTGAATGCGGCTTGCCGCTTCTGCTTTTAAGTTGGCGCTTTTCTCTATGGTTTCTCACTTTTTGTCTCCTTTCCTCGGGAGTGAGAGTGCCGATATTGTGTCTTGATCTGAATTTCAGTCGTTTGAGTACCTTGGATGCTCTAATGGCATCGGTGACTGCTGCGGGTAGGTTCAATTCTTGTAAATATCCTTCGGGATCGTTCTCAATAAGCAACTGAAGTTGCTTTGGAACAGTGAATAGCCTTGGAAAACAGCTGCCTTTTCCAGTGCGGAATTCTTCCAAGTCTAAATGCACTAAACTTCTGATCGCATCATTTGGTGCTCTTTGGTGAGGAATCGGTCTGGAGATTAGGTTGTTATTGCTCGCAAAATTCATGGCTGCTGGAATCATTCCAACTAAGAAGGAATGTTTAGGAATGCCGCTTATTAAAAAAAATATTCTACCTCTTGGCTGGCAACAATCATTGCAGTTGCTGCCTTGTTGTCGTGATTGATCCAATGCGACGTTGTTTCCACTGTTTTGATTGTAATTCAATTGGTTGCTCTTCGAAATTGAGGAGTTGTTAAACTCAGGCGCATCCTGATGGAAAGTTGCTGGTTCGAGTTGGAATTCAGGCCATCGAATTTCGGTTTTCATATTGCTTCTTAAAAGCCTGAGAGTAGAGCTTTGAGGGTACATTTCTTCATCGAGTTCGCAGCTGAACTTTCGAAATGGTCCTCCAATCATTGGTTTGTGACTTAAGGGTGTTGCTGTGAGCGAGGAGTCTAAACGAATTTTCTTTTAGGGTGTTATAACGCACACTTTAGCTTACCTGTCGCCAGCATATTATGAATGTCATCTTCGTCCAGATAAATTCCTCTTCCAATACCATTGTTAATCTCGTTTTGGCTCAGCTGATATGACTAAATTATTTGTTAACACCAAAAATCAGCGAATAAATCAAACAAAACGGCGAGGAAACGAACAGAGTTCAAAAGAATTAATTTGCTTACTGCTTTGGCGTATTGCGTTCTCTCATTTGACCAGCCAATTCCGAAGTCTGATCTCTCGAAATCATTCATAATTCGTTTCGATGGAACTCTTTGATAATCTTCCTCTTCTTCCATCCTCGAGTCTTCGCCGGTTGAAGGGTACTTCACTAAGCTCTCCTCCGAGCTGTTGTACCGAATTCCATTTATTTGTAACTTTTTTAATGCGTTCTCAGAAGCATGTGCAACGCCTAATCCATGAGGAATCGATCCTGTGTTCGATAGGATCATTTCTGAAGTCTCGTAGCTCAGATCAGAGCCGAAGATATCGCGCTCTTGCATTTTGAAACCGTAATCAGGTTGCTCATTGAAATCAATGTCGTTGTCGAGAAAATTTTTGTAAACGCCAGAGATGTCCGTTGGATTCTTAGATCGCATGCAGTCTGAGGTCAGCGTCCAAGAATTATTTGTTGAGATATAGGAATTGTAGTCGTTCATTGCTTTCATGTTGCTATAAATACCTTGTAAAATGTTTTTTTACGAATCTCGAAAAACGCGTCGCTGAAGTAATTTATGCGGTTATTTATATCCAGCCAATGATAACTTATTGGAGCAGAATTAATACACATAATTTTTACCAAAACACGCACTGGTTAGCTATGAGAGTAGAAGAGAACTTGAGCACAACAGCATCGTTTAGGGTAACTAAGCGGGGTTTGGTGGTCTTAAAGAATCAAAACTATCTGAGCTTGAAGGAGAATCTTCGATAAAAGAAAATTGAAGAGTTAATAAACGCTCAGTTTTTAAAATATGAAGCAATGATCACTCAAAGCTTCGTTTAGGGTGTTTTTGTCTTCCTCTAACCACATGGAAAGCATGAAAACAAATATTGCAGCGTTTGATTGTCTTTATGATTTACTATTGTCTGAAACGGGTCGGAAGGGCGAAATTCATCATAAAGGTACACCCATAAGAATCTTGCTGCTTGTTTGAAGGATATAAGGCTCAGTTAGCTCATTTACTCTGATTCTTTAGCGTTGATTATTGAGAGTTCAAATTGGTGAGTAATTGTTGAGAGTTTCGAATTAGACTTAAGGAAGCAAAAGAGCTTTTTTAGGTTAGAGGAAGCAAAGAGATCACAACAGCGAAGCAACGTGAGATAATAAGGCGTGGATAATTACGATCAAGCTTCGATTGCTTTGAGAGAGAGAGAATCTGAAAAAAAAAATGGCTTGTTGAACTGCTCCGGCAAAGTCTTCTAAGGTTGTTACCATATTCGGCTGATATGATAAGCGTTATGCTTGAAGCTGGTATGTGTATTTCTCTAAATGTTGGCCTAAAATCCAGTCAGTAATAATGATTAAATCACATAAAACTCAAGAATAATAAAAAACCCTGGCCAGTTCAAGAAGCTGTCTTTGGCCCCTCAAATCCTTAAAATTGACTTATAGACTTGAAAACGCATAGAAAAGGTTTTTAATATTTTACTCAAATGCAATTCCTTTAGATTGGTCTCTCAGATCTGACTCAAGAAAGAAAGATCTTCCCAGGAACAGGTCCAAACCACGCAAAATGTAGATCTGACACAATTCTGCTTCTCATTATTCAGAGCTGGTCTACTTTTATTCTAAATATTCAAAGGGTGGATCAGCATTGCTTGAAGTTATGCTACAGATATTTTCTTACCCAAAAAGCCAGGGGCTGAGAAAATATGACGATATATTAGTCAACGGCTGCTTGTTATGAGAGAGAGAGAATTTGTCTCAATCTAAGCGGATCGATTAGTCGTTTTACGAATCGAATGGGCATAGAAACTCGAAAAATCGGTATATTGCAATTATTCAATAGAACCGAACTCGCGTAAGAACCAGGTGCATTGAACTGGCTTGAGTTAAATAGCTCTGGGTAACGACTTAACCGATACCTAAGAGAAAGATACTATTTCTCTCTCAATATCAAATAAACAGTTTCAATAATATCTTTGCAAGACAAATTGCCAACGAATTCCTCTTCTCATTCAAGAATTGTAAGCATGATCAAATTAATAGGGTTTTATCGTTTGAGATCCTCAGAGGTCTGGTAATTCTACAAATTTCCAAATTAGGGTTGTAATTGTGAAACGGAATTGCCTCAACTCGCTTCTTCATACCTTACATCGAATAGTTCAACCGCGATTGGTTTAAAATTGGCCCACATATCTACAAATCTACATTGAATACGCTGAATCTAATTATTTTCAAATCCGACATCAACGATCGAATATTCTCCATCAGGCTTCTCTTTCTGTCATCTGATAAAAAATTTTTTCACACTTTCTCGCTTATACCATATGAAGTCTCATACCAAATTACTCATCACACTAACCCACTGTAGACTATGCTTCAATACTTCTTAGCATGATTATTTTAGCCTACATTTCTGTAATAAAAGAAAAGGAAGTCTGATTAAGCAGGAAAATTCCTGTTCTTCTGACGATAAGCAGGCGGTTGAGTTTGGAAACATACCATAATCGATTAGTTGAGAAATAAAAAGCTAAAAGGACCGGATTTATTAGCTTCAATAATTTCAAAACCGGCTTTTCTGATCTTGAGTAAAAATTCATTTTGTCATCCGATTCGTTTGGGTAAACTCGAAATCTGATTGGATTTCGATTATCTAAATTTCCGATCTGAAATTATTTCCTCTAAACACAATTTAGTCAAATGACGAACACCCCTAAGCAACCCAAAAGCACCGCTTTTCCTACGAAAAAGACAACCTAAATTTGACCATTTAAACTTTGCATGGACGAGACAGAAACTTCGTCTTCTTCTTATTTTGAGCCCCTGTTTGGGGCATTATGCTGTAGGAACTCAACCTTCCTCGACTGTCAACCTTCGCACTTCACTATCTCTCCCCAAGAGAAAGCTATACTGCAGTTCCTGATCCAACTCGAAGAGGCTTGTAAACAGCAATACACTCAACCCGACCAGACCAAGCAAAAACGGACCCTTCCACCAGTACCAAAGTTTGACGATTTTGAGCCATCGGTGGACAAAAGGGTCAAGAAGCCTACTTCTAACACTGAGACTGTAAAGCAAACCGTGTCATTCACTCCTTGTACAAAATCAGGAACTAAAGAAACTCCTACGACTATTCAGCCAGACCGATGTAGCACACAATCGCAGTGTAAAACCGATATTGAGGAAGAGAAATCAGATACAACATTCATGAGGGATAAAAATGTCTCTAGCTTATCTCAAAGCATTAAGACGATTCCTTTGGAGGAAAGAAAACAGTACTCCTTTGGCAATTGTCCCAATGTAGATTCTCTAATATGTCAATCCGTTGAAGATGTTACCGAAAAGCCTTCTGCCAAATTCTCTGATCGTAAAACTACCAAACCCTCCGCTTCCGCGTGTTCAGATTCAGAGATTCCCCTGGACAAAAAAGACCTTAAAAAGTTCAAGAAATTCGAAAGTTGTTTCCGGGAATATCTTCAAAAGTTGAATATTACAGACTCTTCAGTCGAAAAAAAATATTTGGAAATCCTTCGACTGGTAGTCCCGCAACTTTCCACACAATTTAAAAGCAAACCTTTCGAGGCTATCGCAGCTGCTGTTCTTTTATACGCCTGCCGTGAAGTCCAATACCCAATCACGATTAAGCAGATCACTCAAGTTACCGATGCTAAAGAAAAGCTCATCAATAAATGCATTTACGCAATCAAAGAAATTTTGCCGAACGTTCAAGAGATCAAGTTCTTTTCGGCTGATGAGTTTATTGTGGTAATTGGAGATAAACTGTTGATTAACGATGTGATCAAGCAGGCAGCGTTGAAGATTCATGATAACATAGTGAAATTGGGCTATGTTAAGAGCAGTCATGCGGCAACATTGGCCTCGTGTTGCATTAAGTTTGCTAGTGCGTTAAGTGGCGAGGATAGAGGGTTTGATGAGATCGCAGAGGGAGCTGGAATAAACAAATTGACTCTCAGAAATATGTATCGTGATCTTTTCCCATACCGATTTTACTTCATTACAAGTGATTGTCACCTACTCAAGTCACCTGCTGAGTTACCCGACTTATGACTCGTAATTGTTATGAAAAGGAGATATCGCAGAAGTTGGCTTATTTGGAAAATAGCTGAGAAGTGTTCTTATGCTAAAGGAAATTATTCAGTATTCAGGAGTGCATACAAAAAAGATTGAGTTTTATTATATGCCATACCGATGTGACTGACTATTTATGCTTATTGCTAGTACTCATTCCATCGATAAAAATATATATATTGTTTGGCGATATCCATGTGCAAAGTGAAAATTATACTCCAAAATTCAAAATAAATCAATGCTTTCTTCATTAATTATCATTAGGACGAAGCAAAGTCACATTCTAGAAGCTAATTTAGCCAGAAATTGTGGGAGAGATAGAACACTATAGATTGTTTGAATTGCTGTCAGATTGAGTAAGAGGCGTCCTTGCAATGATGAAGGAAAATAGATTTCTGTATATGGTTACAGCGTCAGAACCGTAAGTATTGAGGAGCCTTGTTATAAAATTTTATTGTTCCAATAATGAAGCAAAAACGAAGAGATTTTTAACTGATGAACGAGCATCCCTACCAGAAATCGTCCAGTCCTCTGTGGAATGCTATATGGAAGAGAAAAGAAGATGGTCAAATAATAAACGTGATCTCACAGAAAAGCGGTTATATCAAATCTTCCAACCATATATGCCTATTTGCTGATATCAACAAGTACAATTGATCTCTTTACTAAGAGTTAGAGTATTTAGGCTCGTGTGGAACTCTTGGAAGACAACAAAAAAATTTGAAGCTGTTCTCAGTTATCAGTAATCTTGCACATTCCTTTGCATTTGTTGGTTCAACCGTGATAATTATAGATGCGAGGAGCTGATGGAAATCAACACGCCTCTTAGAAGCTTAAACAACTTGAGTGAACGAACAAGAGTAAATTTAATGCCATTTTTCGAAGATTTCTGACGCATTTCGTGTAGATGATCTTGAAAAGAGCTCAAACTGATTCAATAGTCTCGGCAGTTTCGAATCGTATAATAGAAATCTACTGTAAGAAATGCTATTAATTCAGATGTTTCATGTATCACGCAGTAAAGGATGCTGAATGGCA
>ENA-UOUE01001866-UOUE01001866.1-compost-metagenome-genome-assembly--contig:-NODE-1866-length-11691-cov-5.318323_pt1 | contig 11691 bp, 8 predicted proteins | sample MGYA00238146_ERZ747223 | MGnify/ENA primary metagenome ERZ747223 (study PRJEB28781, sample SAMN06268865) | compost metagenome | isolation source: single cell | place: USA: California, Emeryville, Joint... | reverse complement strand
GACTGAATATTGGATGGGCTATCACAATAGCAAATTATCTAATTCAAGGGCTAGGTCTAGTGAAAATTCTAGCGATTTTTGTGAAGCTGATTTACAGAAAAATTACTCAGCCAAAAGTGATTGATGCAGAGCTTCCACGACTTTCAACTTCGACAAAACCTACCACAACTAATATCTCTGGCAATAATTTATCAGACGCCTCAATGATAAAGAAGACACCGAGGAAGAAGAGAATAATTTTTTCAACAACTAATCAATAAAAGCTGTTTGCTAAAATCTCCGTCAAGGTCGAAAGTTGCACTCTTATTTTGCGAAGATTGATTATCTCTATAATCAAAAAAAGAGATATATATATACAATATTTAAGCTTGCATAATCTCATGTAGTTTTAATTTTTCACACATGAGATGAATTCAAATAAAAGAGGTATTATAAACTGCATATAATCTTCTAGGTGAGCAGAGCAATTAATTTAGTCGAAATATTAATTCATCATATTTTTCTTACTATAACTGGAAATGATACTTACCTGAAACAGAAAGTTATGACTCAGCCTGAAGGCCAGTTGAGTATGCCATTGAGATCATCAGTCTCGAGCTCATGAACAAGTAATTTGCACAGAGTTTTCCAAATAAGCCCGAGAAATCAAAACAATGCTGAAACTACTGAGTAATTGTTGTAAGAGGCTCAAATGAAGCTCATATAACTTAACGATTATGATTTTTTGGTAACAACAACCAATTTATGTTAAATTGAGAGTTAGATTGATAAGCTGAATCTATCGAAAAATTCATCGATTGAAGAGCATATTGAATAAACTCAAGTGTACGCCTGACTTCGATAGATGGTAACTGAATTCTGTTAATTTTATTCAATTCCATTCTCTCTGAGGTTTGAAAATAGCGAAGAAATATAATGATAATGATTTCTATCTAAAGTCTTTGAGTCAATACCTTTATCAACATAGAATGGATCTCAGCAATTCTACAAAGAAATTCACGAAAGTTCTTTTTGTTCATTTGAATTTCCCAAATGGAACACAAGAAAATATTGTTCTAATTGGTTGATTATGCAGTTTGATTTTTTGCAACCAATTTTCTTCATTTTTACTTTTGTCAACATTCTTCAAATGGTAATCAATTTTTTACTAAAACAAATTGGAGTCTACTCCCTTATCACTAGATAAAACCTATAAAAGTGAATTTGAGGTTGATGTAGGTTACAATAATAACTTAAAAGAAACCGCTTCTTCTGATTGTGAAACTGCAAGGAAAAGAAAATTTCAGACTAATAAATCAAACGCGAGAAATATACAACAATAATGCCTTTATAATATGACTTTGTTATTTTTGTTCTTGAAGGTTTTTTTTTTTACTTATAGAAATTTGTCGAAAAGTTTTTTGGGTTTGAAATTAAGTCGCTTTAATGGGAACAATATTCATTTCACCTTTAGAGAAAGTAATCGAGTTCACAATGAGTAACGTTTTGAAATAAGATAGAATCCGTTAATTTCTTGTGTCTATTTCATTTGGTATGATCGAATTATCTTTTCTACTTGCATAAAAATCTCTCTTTTAGAAGATTATTTTTCAAACATGGGCTAGAATAATCATCTTTGCATTAGTTTGCAAAAAGTGTTTATGAGTCTAAATTGATGTTCAAAATAAATAATGAATGAGCCTCATGACTCGAGATTTTAGGAACGAGTTACTTCGGTTTATTAACAATTTATTATCAATTCCCTCCATCTTGGAAGTACAAAACAGGCCGAGAATTCGCCAGACGATTAGAATTTTTGGCTAGGATTTTTCCCGACCCTAAAAGCGCCAAAGCTATAGAAAACCTAGGTTCAGAGTTATCTCAGTGAATAGGACGCAAATAGAATATCATCCTTCTCATGCAGTCTGCTTTCAGAAGTCTCCTCTCTCGACGAACAGCAGGGGGAGAAATGGAGTTTATTTCTTTCATCAATGAGTTATGTTGATGGGTTAATAGCATTTTCCAAAGGGAGCGTATTATCTGTATCCTTTTTCTCTCTTCATGATCAAGTCATTTTCGACACTAACAAAACTTTGCTTGGAATTAATTTCTTTAAAGTGAGACTAAATTCCATGAGTGTTGAAGTTAATCGATCTTAATAATGGCAGCACGATAAATCAATCCCGAAGATGAGTCTCAACCAGCAGATAATGACCAGGAAATATGAGTAAAAGATTGCAAGAAATCTTACAACTAGTGTAATCCTGTAGGTTTTCGATCATGGCCTTAGCAAACCACAATTTCATATTTTGCTCAATGTTTTGGACTCTCTTTGAATATATCTATTCATGTATGAAGCATCAAAAAGGTAAAATCCATAGTTTACTTCAGATCCGTTAGAAAACCAATCCAAACAGATCTTATGTTCACCATAGAGGCGTTCATCCTGATAGCCAGTAGCCCAAGGATTATTGATTCTGGGACCATGAATTAATTGATGGATCAAAAATTTTCACAATCGAAGTACGTTAAAGTCGAAATAGAGAAGAAATATCTACAAATTCGATCTATTATGTACCAAGAATGTCTTCTCTAAATTTAAGACAGACTTTGCAAAATAATTTTTCTTTTTAGTACTATCATAGATTTGTGATTTCAAATTTTTCAAATTTTGAATTGTTTTAATCACTCGAAACGAAGAATATTGCAGCTCTCATCGTCCGAAAAAAAGATAATTCATTTTACAAAACCTTTCTTACTACACTGTCAAAGCTGTCTGAAAGTAGCAGTCTTCTAGTTGTTGGAAATGGTTTCAATCAGACAACTCTGCCTTAAATGGAAGTCTTAATCGGTGGATCTCTCGTAACAGGATAAGTCATAAATGCGCAGAAGATGCAACTAATTCTGCTATCTCGCAAGAATTGAGTGAGCTATTCAAAGCCAAGCGACCGTTGGACTATGAAAAAGCAGTTTTCTCGAAAAGGGTGCTATATCTCAAAAAGAAATGTTGAAAACCGGTACAACTCTTCTAGTACGAACAAATAACACTAAATAGCACTGTATAGAGTGTGTTGTAGCAGCTTGCTGAGAGCTATGCTGAGGCATATCTCCCCAGTTAACAGTTTCTCTAACCTACAACTTTATTAGGAAAAAAACAAGTTAGAAACTAATTAAAAAATATTACATGTACTACCATATATAGATTCAAGCAAAATGTGACCGTCATTTTTCTATCAAGCTTCGGAGAATACTTCGAAAAATAGAATTATTCCTCGGTTGGAATTTCATCCTTATGATGGTTGTTTCCAGTACTCTGAAAATCTCGATATACATAGCTCTGAACTTGGCATATCCTGATCTTCGTACTGGTTTGGGGGTAATAAGCCTCCTTTGTTCAATTGGATTTGCAATCTTGAGCATCCTATTAGTAAGACATTTAGTAAGAGCCATTCTACGAAATCATGTGAGAACTAAGAATAAAACCAATCAAGGTCAAGTTCGCTCTCTCCCAAGTAGAGCAGAAAGAATTTTCACCAGGAGATACAAAATTTTGTTTGAGGACTACAACAACGGCACCGTTTGGCAGCTCCTTTACGTTCCGTTACTCCTTATTCGTTCCATTGTAATCGGTGTGATCTTGATTTTGTTCAAGTCGTATGGTTTTGCAGCTGCGCTTTTCTTGTTTCTGATGTCTCTTGCCTTTGTGGCGTATATGATCAAGCATCGACCTATCAAGGATAAATCAAATCTAGTGTTCCAAATCAGTTTTGATATTATCATTGTGGTAGTGTCATTATTGGTTCTAGCCCTCTCAATAATGGACATGAGGAAAGTGTCAAACCCGGATATTAGACTGCATATTGGCTGGGCTGTCACAATAGCAAATTATCTAATTCAAGGGCTGGGTCTGGTGAAAGTTCTAGCGATAGTTGTGAAACTGATATACAATAGAATCGTCGGTAAATCGAAAGAGCATAGAGTCAAACGTTCGGGTGCTCCAAGAAATATCATACTTTCCGTCCGTGACAACCACTCCTCGATCTCTCCAATGAGAAAAATGAGAAAACCAAAGAGTCTTGTAGCAAGTAAAAACAGCATACGAAAGAAAAATATTCTGCTCTTGGCTGTATAAGACATGATCCTCGAGATCATGCCTAAGAGAGATTATCAGGCGAGCGTTATCAAAAGCATTAAAATCATATTTTTATCAATCCATTTCTTAATCATAAACATATCTAATTTATGGGAAAAAGAATCAAAAAGAAATATTGTAAATAATTTTTCTATAAAAGGTTACCAATTTCTTTATGATATATTCTTTTTTGTCAAAGCGAAGTTATGAATAAAATATGAATAAATATTTTTCCAAGAATTCGATCATATTACGATTTTCAAACCTAATGAGTATGCTTCTCTTCGTTGTATTCAATGATATCTCGACTAACAACTGATTAACGCAAAGTCGACTTCTCCTGTTGAAATTTCAACCAAAAACGCTAGGTAAAACCTGCATCCTCTCATTGATCCCACTAGTTTTCAGCCCTTTCATTCAAGGATACATTATGAACAAGTAAAGGAACTAAAATAATTGTTTTACATATGGGGTAAATTTCGTCAACGGACTTTATAAAACTTCCCTTTCACCTCTCAAAAACTCTGAATCCTAACTCTTCAGACTGAAAAACCAATACATTTGCTTTTGTCGAGCACAAATCAATGCTTGTTAGGGTTTCCCAAAATGTTGAAGCCATCATATCGGAAATTATCGAGATCGTGACACACAATGGATTTACAAATTAACAAATCATCTATACATCCTGAGAGAACTTCTGAAGAGGTGGAGTTCATATCAATTAAAATTAACAATTATTCTATATGTGTTCAAGAACTATTTTTGTGATGTTGACCCCTCATCACCGATTCAAGAACTCACTTCTATAATTGACTCGGCTAGGCGATTATAAATTGTGAGTTTATCCAACCCAGCCGTCAAATGTGATAAAAACTCGAAAACTAATATTCTGGAATCTCTCTTACAGTGAATTTAAAACGCCATTTCGAAAGAAAAATTGAATTCAAAAGTTTCTTTTTCATACAACAATAAAATGAAACAGAACTGCAAATCCCCATACTCACAAAAAATAATTCAAGTCTTTTCATAATAGTCATGAGAACTCTATTCAGAAAAAAAAATGATTTTTTCGAGCTGTTATACATCTCGTTTTGATAGATTCAATCATAAGTATCTGGAATTTTTTATATCATTGAGACGAAATGTGATGAACTTCGGGGATCCTTGCTCATCAAGTTTAATTACATCCGATGTTCCTTTGACATATGTTTTTTCAGTTATTTTCGGAAGATCAATCGAGGTCAAGGCAGTAGAAGATGGTATTGTTCGTTCAGATGAATGAACAGCAGAAAGAGCTAACACAGCTGAAGAAAGAGGCACCCTCTCCAAAGATACGCGCTTTGGCTTTATCACTTTGAAGGAGTTTTCGAGACTCACGTCTATCATTGCACTCTTCTGTAAACTATTTTCTTTCACGAATTCTTTCGGAGCGAGGACAGTCTGAGGTTCGCATATCGTTGGTTTCGACTGCTTTCGTAATTTTTTGAAAAGTCGGCATATTTTCAATGGAGAAATTAGCGAATGCCAAGCAAAAATGATGAATAGGATCGCTGAACATTCCAATATAAGGAAAATAAGGGTTGATATTTCTCGACTGGCAGCAGGGAACATTATGCCAGTCACTGCTTGGAACAATGATCTTGGCGTTCTCAAAGCAAATTGGCTGACGTCCTCATTAGTGGCAAACACCATCACGCTATAAGTGATACCCGTCTTAATACCATCAATTTTAGCTGTGGTTGCTTCGCCATCGAAGAATAGCAATCTTCGAAAGATAACTTCATCATCATTCAAAAGGGAATTAGTGTTCAGTGAATAAATTATAGCAGATGATGAAGGCAGATCTTTCAATTCGCTTCGAGAAGTATTATGAGGAATGAGATAGACATAGAAATAGCCATTAGTTCCTGAGGCAGTGAGACTGGGGAAAAATATCGTATTGCCTTTTGTCTCATATGAAATACCCACAGTATTAATAACCGGAGGCACCAGAAGTACTTCTCCTTTGGCGCTTACGTGAGATATTTTAATCGGTGAAGCCAGCGATTGAGAGTGATACTCAAATGCCTGTGTGAAGCCCGTAGAAGTAAGGAGAGAGACGAGAAGACTTGGCGTTTGATCCAGCTGTTCTGAATGGGCGTTACCATAAATAAGCAGGTCGAGCTGAGTGCCTTGATATTTATTCACTGTTGTCATCAACCTTAACTTTGATCCTACTGGAGGATGCTCTACCTGGGGAAGCTCATGCAAATTATAATCGTCCAGATTTCTTCTCCTTCCCACAGCTTCATCTGAATTACCACAAGAAATCCCTTCAGTGGTCAAGATTGTGGAATTGCTCACATTCATCGATGAGCTCAATGCGCAAAGGAAGTTGGCTACTTCGCTCTGAGGCAAGTCGATATCAGTCGTAATGGAAACTTTCTGAATTTGATATCCGTTGTCTTTTGTCTTGAAATCGAGCGATTCAGAGTCCCAAATTTCAGTGTGGGATTCTTTCACGCATATTGTATAATTGTAAACAATCCCGGCTCTAAGTCCTGAAAAATTCAAGTATATTCCATTACTTTGCGTGTAGTTCAGGTATTGAAACCCATGAACTCCTACTTGAAAAACCGATGAAGGAAATTCATGAGTATTAGACTCAAACACCGCCTCAATCTCTTCACAGGACAGAGATAAGTAATCCGTTGCAATGTCTCTCGCATAGAGTAACCAAACTATTTCTAAATTACTCGAAGTTTCGATGGTTTGAGGAAATTCCACTGTGATAGCTTGAGAAGTGAAGTGCTTCAGGACCGACAGAGCCGTTAAACTCTTGATAATGCCGAAATTAAATCTCGCGCTCGAACGCATTCCAGGGATGGTGCAATATCCATCGCTGAGCTGTAAACCTGGTTCACATTGCAAGCAAATCCCACTGCCCGAGCACAGCTGGCAGTTCCCTCCGCAGTAGATGCAGTCGCCAGTCTCTGTTAAGGTCATTGGTTCCGAACACTTAAGACAAGTTTGATTTTCATGGTTAAGATAATACGTTAAAGGGCAGCTGCTTACACAAGTTGAGGGACCTTCAGGCAGCGAATAATACCCTTCTGAACAACTAATGCAGTTATACGCATTGTTGGAGCAGCCAGTACAGGAGGTGTCGCATTCAAAACAAGTGCCGTTTGATAAGTAGCGACTAGAGCTGCAAGTGAGGCAGGTATTATATGAACTTTCAGAGCAAGTCTCGCAGTTGGAATCACAAGGGACGCACGAAATGCTTGCGCCTTGATTTTGAGCACCGTATCCTGGAGGACAGCTATCTACGCAGACGCCATTTACAGATACTGGATGTGTAACGCACTGAGTTACACACATTCCATTCTCAAGGAGCAATGAGCCTTGGCAAACGCTACAGTGCGTAATATTAGCACAGGAGGCACAATCTGGACAGTTGTAACAGTAGGTACTGCAATTTTTTTGTACGCATGTTCTCGTTGTATCATTTGCCTCGTACCCTTCAGGGCAAACCTGAGTGCATGTATTAGTCGTATTTAGGTAGTAATATCCCGCGTTGCACTGAAGACAACGCACTGAGGTATTGCTACTAGCATTGCTTGTGAACAAATAGCATTCGTTACAATTCTCAATGTTACAATTCACTATGAAATTAAATTGAGTCAGAGTAAGAGAATATGAAGAAATTCGTTTACTTATACAAGTCCCCGACGCTGGATCTACAATTGCCCATGTTGGACACGTGCAAGCTCCATCGACTAAGACGAAGGTTGGATAACATGCTGTACAACCATTAATGGCGCCATTTACACATTCCAAACAGCCTGGATAGCAGGAAATGCATGTTTTCGAAATTGAGTCATAAAATGTCTGGCTCGGACAGCTCAGGATAGGAGCAGAGCTTGGATTCACTTTGTAGCATCTGCTCCCACTGTTTGGCAAGTTCCAGAGACAAGAGCCTAAGCTCACTATTTTGTTGTTGAAATAGAAGAGTTAAAAAAAAGGCAATAACTCAGATTTTACTTGTTGGATAGATTGTTGTGTGGTTCTTTGCGATCAAAAACTGTCTCAGAGTGCCATTAACACAGAAAGTTCCACACGAGGAGGGTGGTATCATTAGTGGTGCCGAAGCAGTATCAACGAAGCTCACGTTACTCGGAAAGACAAGTCCTCCTTGAGATTCTTCATTCACCCAAAGCTCACAGAAAATGGTTGGTCTTTGATAGTTTGAACAGTAGAGCCTGTAAAAATTATATGTCTCACCTATTCAATATTATTTTGGAATAAGCGACGAGATGTGTGTACCTTCAACTTCAAAAATGCCACTAAATGCCGAACGAAAGGCTCCAATCGCAACGTTTAGTTTATTTCCTTGATCATACATGAGGACTAGAGGACCTTTCTGCAAAAATTGGGTCGGGTAACCTGACACCTGAGGGTTGTGAATCAGCAACTCCCATTCGAATGTAAAATCCACCCATCCATTAACCATTAGAGAAAGTGGCCCACTCAATGAGAGATACTGCACCGCAGATGACATTGACGACTCTGGAACCAGCAGAATTCCTCCATTAGCCTAAAAATTCTTCTGTTGCTGCCTTTGAATATTAAAATGCTTACCAAATCCCATTTTGGATCATTCTGATCAGAATTCACCGGGTCGGATCCAAAAGTTAAATGATAATTTGAATCGATAGAACTTTGAGCGGACTGGCCTTGCAACTCATTTAGCTGGAACAATGCCACATACTGGATTTCTATGTCAAAAATCAACAATAAGATTGCTTTAATGGTTGATATATATAAATATATACCAGTATATCCAAATCTAAGAACATCGATGTCAGGTATTCCATTCCCCGCTGTCGTAGCACTCACCAAAATTCTTCGGAAAAGCCCACATGAATTTGGCGCACCTGGAGCCCCTCCTAAATACAACCGATCCTCATCAAGGATGGTATCGCTCAGTCCAGCGGCAGGAATAGGTCTAGTTTGACCAATAAATCCATTGTCAGAGAAGCTAGTAGCAGCCCCTGGATGATAGAAGTAATTTATAACGTTTTTGCTCGTAAAGTCTATCGTTTGTGCGAAAAACACCCAGCTCTGTGCAGGAATTTGCTAATCAGCACGAATTATGAAGCTGAAACTTTAATAAAATTGTACTCCGACATCTATTGTCACAAGTGGATTTCCATTATCAAAGATTGCACTCATCATGAACTTCGAAGTCAAGAATTCGTAATATATCATTGTTCTTTTATAGTTTCCACTTCTGTTTTTTAAGTGAATTGACTGATCAAAAATCAATTGCAGGGAAGGGGTTAATTACTCAGGGTGATTATTAAATCGCGCAATAACGTAGTCTAGATTCGGCGTCAACAAAAGCCAATCAACCAAAGTCGGAGTTTGATACCAGAAAGAGTACGTGAAGATGGTGTTGCTTGATCCTAGAAGCAAGTTTCATAAATGATTTTTTCGAATGATGAGGACAGATACCTGCGAGTCCCAACTCTACATTGTCATAGAGCGCATAAGTGTTGAACAAAACAAGGCAAGGTATTGATGCATCAGCTAATTGTTTGATTGATGCAATAGGGTTCTAAAAAAAATTATAAATTGCCAGAGGACCATCAATTTACCTGAGCAGCGACAGCAGATGCAAACAGAAAGCAAATCAAAGTAGGGCAGAGTGTTTGAAAATCGTGAATTCTCATCAATTGAATTTAGAGAGTAATTGTTAAATTGTTCTTTTATTAAAGATGAATGGAAGTTTAATAACTAAACCGTTTTTGAAATTTTCTAATGAGAAGAATTTGAACTTTTCTAATGAGAAGGTTTTGAACTTTTTATTTTTCTTCCAAATCGATTCAGATATCCCAATTCTTCATAGAGACTCGGAAGTTTTCGGTCTGTCACCAAATCCTGTCTTATGTAGAACACCCGCAAGAGGTAATCAGTTCAGGTGGACTAGCGAGTCATCAAAACTGAAGACTTCGGAATGATTTCTCAGCTTCTCAAACCAGTGAAGGTGTGATAAATTTATTAAGTTCTTGAAATAATTACTGGTTTGACCAAATAAAAAAATTAAGAAAAACAATCCATTTATATTGCGATTTTATAGTTTTGATCGAAGTTGTGTTTGTTCTTAGAATATATTGCGAATTAACACTCAGAATGCTTATAAATTTTAAATTTCCCAATAGTTTTTGCTAAATGGCAGAGTCCAGCAAGCAGTCTTCTCTCAATTCATAATGTAGCCTCTGAAGTAATAGCATTCCTAAGATGAAGCGAATTTGTATGTTTCTGTGCGCCTTTCAGTTAATCGGCTGAGTTAATGTATGTTAAGCCTTGAAACAGTGTTATCACCATTAAGTTTTCTCATTCAGGTGATTAAGCGCGTAAGTTCTCTTAAAGAAAGATTTTCCGAGTTCATAGCTCTCTAACTTGTTATCAGGCCAAAGTAACATTGGATGTATCTGAGCATTTTCACTTGCAACTGTGAGAGTTTGGAATTTTGATGGCAATTCCAATCGTTTCCGTCAAGGCAAGGAGGATCCAAAGGGTCAGGGAACTCTTTACTGTTGCAAATTGCTGAACAGGTGGCTTGAAAAGCTTATTCAGTGAAGAAGAAAAAAAAAAAATACCAAGGAATGCAGAAATATTAAGGGATTATTCGATTAAGTCTGATTCGCCGTTTAATCCATTCTATAAAAGGGATTTTGCGTACAAACTTCATCTTGCATGAAGTCATCAAAAAGCAACATATGAATTTGCTGAAGATTGGAAGATGCCTGTTCTTTTCGTAGGAAGGCTAAGCAGCGATTAAATTTCCAACAAAATTTATAGAAGCAAAAGAATCCGCTATCTTTAGCCTTCTTTATCAATAATTTTCGAGGCATTTCTTTCTTTAGGTCCACTTTGGTTGAAAAATTTCAACGGAAAAAGTCAGCTTTGGGTGTTTTGTGTAAGAGACAAAGACACGCATTTAGAGTGATATAACTACCTCGAGGAAGTTCGAGATGAGGAAGTTTGAGAATATGGATATTCATGAATTTTTGGGATAAATCGGATATTTATTATGCCTCTGTGAAAATTTGTTTCATTCTCTCAGTCTAAAAATGCAATATGTTGATTGATATCAAAAAGAAATTGAGAAATTATATAATATGAATTGAATTTAATTCCTAGATAGCGTTTAATTGATAAATAGTACTTTTAGACGTGATGTTTAGACTCCATATCTTATATAGTCAACTTTCTTTCGAATGCCGCTTTTGCTTGCTCCTTTTTGGAAAATTATTTACTACAAGACGCTTTTGTTTTCTCACTTTCCTCATTGGAGAGATCGAAGAGTTGTTGTCATGGACGGGAAGTATAATATTTCTTGAACTATCCAAGCGTTTTATTCTGCGCTCTTTCGATTTATGGGCGATTTTATTGTAAATCGATTTCACGACCATCGCAAGAGCTTTCACCAGACCCAATCCTTGAATTAGGTAATTCGCTATTGTGACAGCCCATCCAATATTGAGCCTTATATCTGGACTTGACGCTTTCCTCATATCCATTATGGAGAGAGC
>ENA-UOUE01001865-UOUE01001865.1-compost-metagenome-genome-assembly--contig:-NODE-1865-length-11691-cov-18.019459_pt1 | contig 11691 bp, 9 predicted proteins | sample MGYA00238146_ERZ747223 | MGnify/ENA primary metagenome ERZ747223 (study PRJEB28781, sample SAMN06268865) | compost metagenome | isolation source: single cell | place: USA: California, Emeryville, Joint... | reverse complement strand
GTTAAAGCCATTTTTATCATTTGGAAATTCATATTAAATAATCACTTATTTCAATCACAGAGATTACACTTTAAGTACACTAATTAGCTGTTAAGTGGTTGAATTTATTATGTGTTAATTATAACGAAGTACAGCATTTCTTATGGACTAATATGTGATAAAAATGATTAGTCTCTTCACTTAATACTCACGTATTTCCAAATAAATTCAAATTGTTGTTTTCAACTCTGAAAGCAAAGTCTGCTTTCAGTCATAAGCAGACATAGCGCTTTTTCTCGTTACTTTTTTTCTGAATTCATCAATCCTTTCAACGTTCTATCGGATCACGCTCTTCAGAGATCACTGAATAAAATAAAAGGCTAGGATTCTGAGCTTGCGATCCAATGGATGAAAGAACCTTCCCAGGAGTTGATCCTCTGCTGGCTTTTTTCCTACAGATTTTTTCTTTGTAACCCCTCATTATCCTTTGTGACAATCCATACGCAAAAGCATTCAGAAATCCTTGAAGGTTGAATAGCACGTTCACTGCTATATCCCACGCTTCCGATACGTCGTCATTCGCAAGGCTTTCATACAGAGCCTTTATTGCCCCAGGCAAATAGCAGATCACAAGTATTAATGGATACAAGAATAATTCCAAATAACTTCTTTTCTTGTTGAATTTTTTCAGTTTGCGGATGATTGCCAAATAACAGAGCGAGCAAATCAGCAATGCAATAATGAGAGGTATCAGCACGATCACAAGCATTGCCCAGTCGATGATTTCTCCGGTCTCTGCTGTTTTCCTATGCAAGCAAAGCTGGACTTCATTATCTACTACGGCATATCCCAAGACAACTGAGAGAGTCGCTCCTGCGAAACCCGTCACACAAGAAGACATTACATATAATTTTAAAAACGAATCAATCGCTTTGACTTGATCATAGGTCACGCTGACATATAGCGCATGTGCAAAGCAGATTGTGCAACATAAAGAGCCAGCGTATCCAAAGAAAGAGAAAAAAGTTGTTGTTTGGCACATCCAATTTTCGATTTGGTGAAAGCTCTGAATGACCGATATTCCGTTATAAATGAGGTCCGTAATGCAAAGCAGCACAACCATCTTGCCTAGAGTGTAGTCAGAGGCTTTAAGCAGTACTGTTGTAAACAAATTGAAAAGACATCCTAAGATCGAAAGAGAATCAGCAATTCGGTTTGCTAAAATGATCTTAAAAGCAAGATCAGATGGAATGTTGCTAAGGTGGTCGGGTGATCCAAGTAACGCTTTCATAAGCAGAGGAAAGAGTGGAGTTTTGCTTCAGTTTTAACAAATACCTGGATTAAACTGCTCTTTAATTTTTTTTTCATTCAGAAAAAACTCATGATGAAGGTTTTTTTTTGCTCGCGCTAATAAGTATCATGCAACCTTTTCGATGAATATGGAGACCAATTCGCTATTGCCTTTATATTTTCTTCTCATCTCACAAGACCACATCTCTATTGCATCCAAAATAATAGAATCTTGACTCTTTTATGCTCGTAATGAAAAAAAATGTATCTCTGATAAACCCTGTATTAAATTTGAAAATTTTCCTATCCTCATTAATTTTTGCAAATCGACCTTCATAATATCCCGTATGTTTGCTCTGAAGCACTTTATCGAGACACGTGTCGACCAAGACCGACTCTACTTGGCTATGGTAGCCATCACCGTCATAACCGTTATTAAATTTTTCCTTGTGGGTTCATATCCCAACATAAACGAAGTTTATTCTGCTGGCGCGACAATGGAATACATATCAACCAACTTACAAACTTCTCCCATCACAGATATAAAAGTCATCGCAGCAGGCGAGTCCTGTCCAAAAGGATATATGCTTTCAACGATAGGAGAGTTTTATGGATCAGAAGTCTCTTGTTGGGACAGAATCTCCAAGAAATATACAGACACTTCCTCTTCTTGTTTCTGGATTGAGTATTTCCTCTTGAGAAAGACCATTCCTGCAGTCCATGGCAGCTATTTTCACAATTGGTTCGGTTCAAATTTCTGTATCCTAAGGAACTCTGATTTCTATTATACACTAGCCGAATGTCAGCCAGGTTTCGAGAAATGTGGAGCGACTCTCTGTGTCCCTGAAAGCGAAAATTGTCCGATTTCAGACGTTAAGCTTATAAAGGCAGATAACGGAACGTTCTATATGACAGTTAAAAATGATCATCGTTCTAATAACCATGTCTACAAATTCGACTATTCTCTCAACGGTTTGCCTTGTGTCAGCCAGTATCAATGGCCCGCATCTAACTTATCTAATAAAGCACTACCACTTATTCAATCACCTCAAGGTTGTAATCCTGTGGATACAGATGCATTGACTTTAGCAAATGCGACTGGAGAAGCTTTCTTCTCTCAGTATAGCGAGTTTTTAGGAGGAATGTCCGATGTACCATTAGTCAGGGAATTTCTGTTTCAACAGAACGTGGTTCTCGTTGCCCGGAAGCATTTATTCATTATTTGGAATAATAGTCACTACGATGAGTGTCTCGAGCTCGTGATATTAGACGACAGCGATAGTGATGAAAGCTTTTCAGAACTCATTAGAAAGGAGCAAGATTCAGAAACGTATTTCAATTATATCACTTATGGGATGATACTACTTCAATGTTTGGTATTAGTGTACTGCACGCGCATTGGCGGGGTGAGGGAATTCATTGGACCACTCGCGATATTCATAGGCATTACCTTGGTAGAGTTGATCGCTATTGGAGTGCATTCCTGGGTGATTTCGGATATTATTCCTGAGCTGAAAGAATCATCAGTTTCGTTTGTGAAAGCAGGATATATCAGTTGCTTCCAGAACACGGATCTGAATAATTATTTAAACGGTGATTTTGCGAATGTATGGGCGACGTATGCAGCGAGAGTTCCAGCCATGAAAGGGTTCTTTTGGATAATGCTTATTGTTTTGATTGCTTTCAGCGGGGTTTCGGCGGTTTGGGTGTTGCAGAATAAAGACAGAGAGAGCTTTTATCAATTCGATGAATTGATCAGAGATTCAGGGATTTGGAACCGAGATCATTTGAGGGAAATGCAGGAGGTGAGAGCGAGACAAACAAATCCGAAGAATGAAGATTGGTGAGTTTTTGTTTCGCCTTTGAGTTTACCTTTGTAAAAAAATAAATGGTGAAGCCCCGAGGCCTCGCCAACAATTTGTATCCCTACGTTGACAGTTAGTTCTAATAGTTTTTGATTAGATAAATATTTGAAGTCTATGTCTATGTTATTGAGTTTGCTTGAAAGAACACCTTGTGTGGTTAAGGAAATGAGCAGTAATAATTGAATGAATCTATAACTTTGGGTCTTGAACTCTACCATTAAGAGAATTTGATATGCTAGAGTAGCTTTAAGAGATTTATGAAGGAAGTAGGTGAGCAAAGAGAAAGAATTACCTAAATGCTCTCATTAAAGCGCTGAGTTGAATTGAGTTGAGTTGTTGTTATTATTAAAGGCCAAGAAGCTGATGATCAATGTCACAAGAAAATTATAAGCAGCTTATTAGACTGCAATTCCTGTAAAATTATCTCTTATCTTCTCTAGCCATTTTTCGAAGGGGGAGGGGAAGGGAAGTTTGGTTGGAAGATCTAAAAAAATCAAATCTCCAGCCGTAATGTTTTAATTTGTAATTGATTCCTAATTAAATTTCTTTACTGTTTTCGTGTCTCAAATTATTGCGTTTTTCGTTTGCTTACCGGGGTCGTTGTCAAACAATTCTTTTTCTCTATATTTCTTCTGAGGTAGCTAGGTCGTAATTATTTCCTGTCGAGAGGATGTCTTCTCAAATTGGACATTAAATCCAATTGAGCAAGACGCTGTGGTCGTAGTACAGTCTGCAATCAAGCAGAGAGAGAGCCAACGTCTCTCTCCGCTCGCCCTAGTTGATATTTAACTCACGATAGCTGTCTCTATCGTTATTGCTTTGACATTGCATATGTACACTTTAAATAAACTCATTCATCATTGACCAAAGGCCTCGATGGATGAAAAGCGATTAGTAGTAGGAGTACTGTAATACTATAAAAAAAGAAGAAAGTATTGAAATTATTATACAAAGCAGCTAAGGAAGGAAAAACAGGCTTTTGAACCTTCGAGATGGAGGCCCTTGCTCTTGGTAGCAGCAGTTCCAGTGAGCCTCACATCCACGGACGAAAGCATAAAATCGTAGCCTGTTTCTTTTCCAACCTTCTTGAGTGACAGGTCAATTTCTCCTGCTTTGGCTTTGACTACCCAATCAAATTCGCCATCTTCTACAAATTTGTTCTTGTAGAATAAGTTCTTGAATGCGTCTCTGAGCATTTGGTAGTCAGGCTTTTCATCGTATTTGAGACCTCTGACGTAGTTCATGTAGTCAGCAAATTCTTTAGGAAGGTCTTGGCAGAGGGTTTCAACAGACGTTTGGACTTTGGAATCTCTGATCTTGTTGTATCTTTCGTTTTTATCCTTGACTTGGACGAGACCTTGCCATGGGAGTGCACCTTTAAGAAGGTAGACCAAAACGTACCCAAGTGATTCGAGGTCGTCTCTTCTGCTTTGCTCGAGGCCTTGGTGAGTATTAATGGACGCGTATCTAGCAGTTCCAGTGAGTTTCTTGCCTTCAGCATACTCGTTGTGTTGTCCATCCTTCATGAATCTCTTGGCGAGGCCGAAATCGATCATGTGAATGATTTCTTGTTGTTTTCCGGTTCCGATGAGGAAGTTTTCAGGCTTGATGTCTCTGTGGAGGAAGCCTTTGCCGTGGAGGAACTCAACTCTTTGGAGCATTTGGTCAGCGATCATAAGGACCGACTTCAGGGAGAGTTTGCCACCGCAGAGCTGGAGGAGATCTTCAAGGGAAGGACCCATAAGATCCATCACCATGAGTGTGTAGTGGGAATGAGTCATGCATTGGTGAATCTTTGGGAATCCTTCAGCAGGCTCTAAGCCATTGCCATGGAGGTATTGGTAGAGCTTTGCCTCATAGATAAGCTGAGGAGCTTTGGTATTCACGTCTTCAACCTTAATTGCAACATTCTGCTGAGTCTTCATGTTAACAGCAGAGTAGATCTGTCCAAAGGAGCCGAAGCCGATCTTTGGACCGAGCTTGTAATTACCACCGATAATAGCTTCGTACATTTGGATTTGGCTAAGGGAAATGGTAGAAAAAAGAGAGCGAGCGCTGAGCGCTGTTTTGAATTTTACTTTTTAGATTTCAATTACCGGTTTTATATAAGTAGGGCTTTTATAATAGAACCCTTACTGACTGGAAAAATTTTCTATTTTGCATTTAGCCAGTTTGTTACGCACTTAGAAAATTTTCAATTGTCATCGTTACCGATAACGGTGACGTCACCTCCAGTTGTGACTATTATTAAATTTATTACAGAACTACCCTCTTACCGTTAAATTCCTTTTATGGAACCATGAGGCCTACTACTAACAACCTTCCTACCAAAGCATCTAGCACGCCACTAAGCTTCCTACATTTCCTTAGCTTTCTACAATTTTTCTTTACCTGACTATGAAAACTTACCAATTGAGAAATCTAGATCAGATCTCGAAAATCTCTCCAAAGCAAGCCAATACCTTCGAAATCAAGGCTGATTGGCATCTTCATCTTGGTTTTCAGCGCGTGGCGAGCTATTTTTCAGGTTATTTGAAGGTTTTTGGGGTCGTTGGATGTGTCCGTATGATGTCGTATTTAATTCGTTGGCAGGATATGAACGGTGGAGGGCTTACGAAAAGGGGTTTGCTACAGAGCAGAAAAAGTGCTATGCAGCAGAGTGTATATATATAAACCAAGAGTTTGCGAGAAACTCCGCGCACTGGTGTGCTTTCCTCATATAAAATTTGTTGTAAGAAGCCGGAATGTTAGTTCGCAGCCTCTTCTTAATTATTTGGAGGTTTGTTGTATGCAATCACAATGAAATATGAAGATTAAATTAAAAGAGTATTAGAGATATCGGCATCCAAAAGGACGCACCTATCTTATATTTTTAGTAGAGGCTATACTATCTGTCTAAGAGATAACAGTCTCTATCTTTCTTAATCAAATAAAAATCTTCGTTCATTTGTCCTTAACTGGCCTAGGCTAAGCTAGTCAGTCAAAGTGCCTTGTGTTTCATCATGTCTTGGGTTTCATTGGTGTTTGGGCTCCTCTTTCAAGCGCCATTTACTTCTCATCGAGAGAAGAAACAGGCGCTACCAATTTGCCTCTGAGGACTCTCGCCAAGGTGCTAGGTGACTTTACAACGCACTATCGAGGCATACTTGGATCGTTTTCCAAGTTTTCTGAGGAGGACAGGCGAGCTCCAAATTTCCAAAGTTTTCTTTTGGAAAATCAATTATAAATTATTAAGTTAAATAAAATGCTTTTTTTATAAGAATTTGAATTCGAACGTTAATCATTCGCCAGTCAACTTTTCGAACTCAGACGATATTAAATTCCGGGTGACTGTTAATACTGGCAAACGAACAGTGCCGTCATATGATTTTCCAATAAGACGTTTTTGCATGGCTTGAATTCGAAATTGGTCTCTTTGACTTTAGCTTCACAAAATGAGGCTAGTTCAAGGTGCCATTCATAAGTAGTCCATTGATTGATGGCTAGGAGAGGATTTGCCAAAATTAGAGAAATTAGCAGCTCAGAAAGAGCAATAACTCACTGATTATAACATATTTGAAGGAGATCGAATTGGAGGGTTTCTACAGTGTTTCATATATGAATATTTAGCAAGCAATTGTGAGCAAAGAATTTTGATTCAAGGACTGATAAAAAAAAAATAATGAATACGCATGCGAGGAGTCTTTTTATCTTGTTGATAGGTTACAAAAAGTTACTGATGCCGAATTTAACACCAGATTTCAATTCCTTACCTTCATCATAATTAAAAGATTGAAAAGCTCGAAGTGAATTTCAGTGATGATAATACATTATTTTAGAATCATTTATCAAATCTGTTATGGATTTTACCTTCTATATACTTGTGCATGGTGAATTTTCCATATATTTAGGAAGAAATTGAAAAAATATTACTAATCTGCTCCAACGATCATTAGAATAATAATGCTCAGGAACATGAAGACAACGATAACTACCTCAGGTGCCTGGGTGAATTTTTGAGTTAAGTTGGAAAAAGTTCGGTCTTATTAGGCCCAATAATTCGCGGACACATGTTTTCTTCCAAACATAACCTCATAATTTTGGCTATGGAGGCTTTGAAAATTTGATCTTAATAGTGTAATTTTCCACTTCCTCTCAAGATTATTATTGTACAAAGAAAGGCCAAGCACCCGACAGAATGAGATCTATTACAAACACTATTGAGAAAAGCTGTTTCTGCCTGATAGTAACGTGCTCGATTTTTGAGTTCTATTTAGAATAGTTGAGCAAATGAAGCATCTTTTTCTCCGTTTACCAGATGATTCTGGTTTATTGATTCTGATGTAATTTTCATCATTCTCAACATTTCATCCACTCTTCAATGTTGAGGGCAGCGATAATTTTTCTTCATTTTGAATCATTGGCTAGCCTACAGAAAGAAATAACACGCCAAAAAAAAACTCTCACATAACAGAGGAAAAAAAACGGAAAGAGGAAAAATTAAAGACTGTAGTTCTAAGATTTACGTTTTTTTTCAAAGTCTGCTAATTATATTTATTGCGAAGAATTCTTTCACAATGGAGATGGATGAGTTTGATATTGCTCGGTTTGTCGAGGATGAGAGCTTACTTTATGAACTTATAAATGGACTTCTTGAGCAAATTCGTATTCCTTTTATTGAACAGCGGTTGGCAAGCGGATTTAAAGAAAATTTAGAAGGTAAAACTATCAATTCCTTCAAAGAACTCTAAAAAATTCCTCTTCAGATGAAAGAGACGACCTCATCAAGACAGTTCAAAAACGAGAGGAGCAGATTTCAATGCTGTTGCAATTTTTTTGTAAGCATTCTCAATTAACCAATGTAAATTCATTCGACAGACTCCTTGACTGAGGTTGGAATCACAAAAATCCAAGAATTGAATCAAGAGTCCAGTTCAATAAATGAAGAAATGCAAAGTTCGAAAGTTGAATTACAAGCTCTTGAGAATCATATCAGAAAACTGCAAGTGAATACATCTGAAACAGCACAATTGTAAAGACCGATATGCTTATAGGAGCAAGAGCGCATACTTGAACTTGGAAACGAAAGAGTAGAAGAAGAAATTGAAAAGCTTGAAAAAATATATGCAAAATCAAGGGCAGATGCTCAGAAACGAAGAGCCGAGATTGAGGAACTTCTTCGCGATGATAAAACGGTCCTTGATAAGGTAGTTGCAGCTATTTTGGATTGGAATTTGACTCTGGATGTAAAATAGACCAACGAGAAAACGCAAAGTGTGAACATAATTAAAAATTCCACTGCTCAAGAACAAGAAATTAAAGAATTGCAAAAAAAGAATATGGAGCTTGAGAGTAGCTATTGTCTCTCATATGCATGATTTCCCATGTTCTAATGTATTATAGAGGAAGGTTGGCTTTTAGCGGAGAAGATAAACAAGCATAGGTTAAAAAAAGAGCAAGAGGATTATTACAAAGAGCTTTGCGAGTTTACAGAGAACGGTAACACTTTAATATTAATTTAGTACGCTTCAATGTCTACATTAGAGCTCAACCAGATGAGAAAAGTGTTTGACCAAGATATTCCTGGTTATGATGAAAAGATCAAAAAATTGCGAGAGGAGTGTGTTGCAATGCAGCTAGAAATCATTGAATTGGCTCCAGTTGATACCACTCGAAATACAGTAGCCCACCCTTATTCAAATTCAAAGAAATCGCTGGCAGATACGACTCGAAAAGAGCGGAATACCTTTTATGAACGTAAATTGCATTATTGATAATATCTCTATTATCATTAAATTAATTAACAGTAAAGAGAAGAGAAAATTATGCGATAGAGGAGACTGAAGAGCCCTTTGCAACGTTGCCTGATGAAACTCCAAAAAATGGAGAAAAGATTTCATTGAATGAGAAAGTTAGTGAATCTCAGCCGCAAAAACCCTCGGTAGTAGCTAACGCAAAGTTTTTGGATTCCGAAAGTGAGGATGAAGGCGATGACAGTGATCATGAAAGGACTGAATCGAATCGAAAGGAACTATTTTCTATTGAGATAATGAAAAAAAATGAAGAGTAACAAACGATAGAATTTTATCGGAATGTAACACTGAAACTTCAGTCATCAGAATGAATTGAAAGGGATTGGCGAAGAGGGTATGAAGCAAGAGAGAGAGCCACAAGGTATGCTTTCGGTTGGTAAACAAAAAGTGAAAGAAACCGAAAGGGGATCGTGGAAAGCGAATAATGTTGCTCATGGTGAGGATTTGCTGCCAGATACAAGCAATTCAGTGACCGAATTGCACTCAAAATCAACTTACTCAATCCAAGAGACTTCCATAAAAGAGCATACTGCTGGGATCAAAAAATCAATCATCGAAAAAATTTCAGTTGGTAAGCAAATATATGTGTATGAGCAGAGGAAGTAATTCTTGTACTCAGCTACCCAAACGGAAATGAGGAGTGGAGAATCCGAAGACAAAAAAGAGGAAATTTTGGCAAAAACTCCAATAAACTCAACTTCTCGAATGCAGACAAGCAAGAATATCAACGAGAGTGCTCGAAGAGATCCAGCCAAAGAGTTCTTTGCCATGGTAAAACTTATCTACAAATCAATAAAAACTAAACCATCTGTGTAGACTTGTCAATGTGCGAAATTGAACTCTCCATTTTTCGACAAGATCAGCTGCGTAAAAAATTCTCATTTGGTTAGTTAACAGTATGTAACCTATAGTTTCCTACGGACCATTATTATGAAAGACTGGTTCAGCAGAAAGTCCCATTCAATAAGGTACTTAAGTCTATAGTTTTCCTTTCATTCCTTTCTCAATTCCTTAGTGGTACAAATGGATCCAGCGCACGCTTGAAGCAAAAGTCATTCATAAAAAACCAAGCCAGGCCCCGACTAAGTTAACGAAATAAACGAACTAAAATATACACTTCTCTTGTATTTATTGTTTCTCAACTCAGGACACTGAGATTTTCTGGTAAATTTTTCAGATTGGAATTAGTACTTTAGGTATTATATTTTTTGAACCTTTATAATGTGTTAAAAAATTTCATTTTTCACAAAATAAAACCGTAGGTTCATAATATGTATAAGCTAATGTGTATAAGCATTTGAAATTCTAGATAGATTGAGATGAACCTGCATTTATATGCAGAGACATTTCAACGAGACTGAAGTAATTAATTCGTACACTCATATTAGAACTTTATAGCAGTCGGATACCTTTTACACATGAGTAATAGTTTAGTTCGCATATCTTAATTCTATTAATTTTTATCAATCGAACCAAAACAGTTGTATCTGGTACTTTCGATATGGGTCTCAAAGAATTCTTCGAAAAAAATAAAACTGGCATATTGGCTGCTACCGGGATCTTAGCCGCGGGTGCACTGTAACCTCAATTTGTTGACACTACTTTTAATTACTACCTTACTTTACAGTGCTTATACACTATTCGAAAGGCGAAAAGGAACGAGCGGAGAGACCAAAGGAACTGGCTCAGATCCACATCATACTGCTGAGTAGCTCTCTTACCCTGACTCTCTCAAATTATTTCATACTATCGCATTAGTGGGTCCGATCTCCTCGGCGGTATCAAAGTGAAACTTATCGAGAATACCAATGTCTTGGAAAAAGACACGCTTGTTGCTGTGCATCAACTTATTGCTCAGAGAGTCTCCGCAAAGTACATCCCTCTCTCTATTGGAGCTAGGAAAGGTAATATTTTGTTCGCATTCGGCCCGCCAACAACTTTCATCCTGTTCTCTAAACTTTAATACAGAGCGACGCAAGCATATAAATGATATCCAAGCTTATATCAGAGAATGCAACAAACTGCAAGAAGAGTTAAGCCAAATTGTGCTTCAGGCAAAGATAAGGACTCTTAAAGAATTGAAAATTAACCCTGAAACATTCGAATATTCCCTCGATTACCATGTCAAAAAGGAAGGAAATAACGATTTCCTTGACAAAGTCGCTCAACTTGACAGGTATATTACAAAGATATATAGACTTTTCGCCTTATTTGCTGTCATTCAGTGCCCATAACCCTTCAAAAGTCCAGCTTACCAAGGAGAAGGTCATAGAATTTTATGAATATCATCTGGCAATAATGGAAGACGTCACTTCTGATTTAGCGCAAAATATTGGAAAGGATGTAACTTTGCATTTTATGGACGTTATCTAATGATACATTGGCAATAAGAACTCACCACAAGATCTGGAATACTTGATTGAGTACAGAGTGCATGATCTCATTGCTCAGAACATCAACATTGAGGAAGAAGATGTATTTAATAGTCTGAATATCCGTAATGCTGCTGATTTTGTTTGAATGAGCTGACGTTTTGCTATTTAGACTTCCAAGAAGATCCTGATGTCAAGAAATTAAATGAAAAACGAATAAAGCAGAAAAGCTCCTTGTTGTATAGATACGGTTAATTTGCTTGGGAAATCTGGAGCTAATGACGTTGTTGGGCTGAAATGCTCCTATTATATGAAATTCCTAATCCAGACGACAGAGTTAACAAAGATTGATTAAATCCTTAAGTGAATAAATTAGTGTAAAAGTTACTGGAA
>ENA-UOUE01001864-UOUE01001864.1-compost-metagenome-genome-assembly--contig:-NODE-1864-length-11694-cov-22.765344_pt1 | contig 11694 bp, 4 predicted proteins | sample MGYA00238146_ERZ747223 | MGnify/ENA primary metagenome ERZ747223 (study PRJEB28781, sample SAMN06268865) | compost metagenome | isolation source: single cell | place: USA: California, Emeryville, Joint... | reverse complement strand
GGTATTACTTTGTTTTCAATGAATTGGGACTTTATTTGAGTGGTGGATGTTGGAGAGAGAATAGTTTGTTGAGAGATAATACGCTTAAAGCGTGGCGCTTTGAGTTGAAAAAACATTTTATCAATTTATTCAAGACATTTGACTTAACAAATTCTTGAAAAATTGGCGCATTCGAAATTTAGGTAGCAAATCCTTTTCTTTTGTTGATGAAGTCCACTGTGTATACATATGAAAAAATGAAAACGTCTCTATATCATTGTGAACAGCATACTAATCCAACCATTGCAATAAGTTCGTGAATAAACTATTTTCTTCAGGATCAAACTGGATAAGAATCATGAAATTAACATTTCCTGCAACGACCGTTGAGAATTATTCTCCAAGGTTTTTTTTAGGAAACAGAGTTCAATCCTCAGCTGTGCTTCTTTGCTGGCGGTAAGGATTAAATTCACTCGTTTTCATTTTTCAATTAACGCTCTGTTTTTATTTGATGAGTTAATTCTGAAGTAGTATTTGAGGATTAATTCTTCATCATGAGTATTCTTATTTCATTTCTGGATCCAGAAGGTGACAAAATAATGGGAAGTCAACATTATGGACAAATCCATCGTGTAAAGAATCCTCACTTATAGGGAATTAGTTATATTATCGATTGTTTAGTTATCTATCCGAACTAACTGCTGTCCTGGAAAATTCACTTACATGATTTTGAATCCTGCTCGATTGTTGTCCATAAAATGTTTCGTTTCATTGCGTTTCGAGGAAAAATTGGAAATCTGAAGTTTTTAGACCTGATTTTGTTCTAATCTATTGAAAGTAATAAAGAAGACTGCCAAGTGGTGAGAGAACTGATATATTAGATTGTTCTCCATAATACTCTCTGAGTTTGAGGAGACAGAGATAGGTCAGAGCTAATTGAAAAAAAGTAAAATCCTGCAGTTTCGCTGTTAAACCTTTTCAAAGAAGAAGATCTCTTATACTAGACCAATCTAATATACCAATCCAAGAGAACCAAGCTTCCTCACAACCCAGACTCGGTCTATAACTATGTAATTTAGACTATTTTCCAAAGACTCAAAAAGTTAGTGGGATTAACTTCGAAATCAATTCTTCCCATTACCATTGATTAGCATGCTTTAAGAGGCATGGTAGTGTCTCTTCAAGGCATAGAAGAGCAAACAGTCATTGGTTCATCATGATTAACAGGAATAGGCGAATTTCTGATCTGAGAAAATTCCAGTAAATCTTGCAAATATCCATTCACTCAAGTGTCAGTTTGATTTCTGATGAGAAATCAAATGTATCTTTGAAAAATCCTCATCTATTCTGCTCGACTTTTTCGAAATTAGAGCATCAACACCTCACCGAAAATAGTCGCTCGATCATTCTCTAACTCCTTGTCATCACTTTCATCATTAATTCAATAATCATAATAATGCCTATATATTCAGAATTGAAACAGGGAAAATGAATTCTACCCTCAAAGAACAAAGGTATAATTTCTGGACACAAAACTGAGACCATAGGCCATAACCCTGCTGGTTCTCTCGCCTCTAAACAGAAATTATATCAGTAGGCTAATTTTATCTTTTCTGATGAATTGACGAAATTAATTGGTTCACTGGATGGCTCCTGAAATAGAAGCTCAATCTCGCAATTTATATGGCACTCATATTCCAATATTTTCAACATAATAAAAACCTCAACTCTTATCATAATATGAACGCAATCGACATTCTTCAGCAAAACCAACGTACTGCAGATGATGTTAACCGACAGACTGTAGATGGATTCAATCAGCAGGCTGGATACGTCTATAATCAACAAGCAGTTGTGCCCACAGAAAACTTGCAGAGTCCACATCAAGTCGTTAATATCGAAGCAAATGCTAATAGGAACGCAGTATATCCAGTAATATTCTCACATAATCCTATTGGTCCAGTCAGACCAACATACACAAGTTCAAGACTCGTAGATGCTTCGTTCACTTCTCGAGTTGGATTTATCCGAAAAGTTTACACTCTTCTAGCGATTCAACTTTTGATCACAATAGGAGTTTGCATTCTTTCTGTCTTAACAACATATGAAGGAGGATTCGGTCATTTCCAATCCACTAATTTATGGCTTCTCTGGACATCTTTGGGTGTGCATGTATTTTTGATTATCTTGCTCTTTTGCTTCAGGAAGCTTGCTCGGAAAGTCCCTTGGAATTATTTCCTTCTCTTTTTCTTCACTCTCACCGAAGCCTACCTCATTTCAGCGATATGTGCCGCATATTCAAGAGATGGGCAAACAAGTTGGGTGATAATATCAGCTGGAATGACAGCAGGAGTGACAGTATCAGTGACACTGTATGCTATGGTCACCAAGACAGACTTCACAACGAAATTCTGGTGGGGACTTATTTGGGCATGTCCATTCATCATCTTGCTCCTTTGCCTTTCCATATGGGCATTCAAGTTCAGTATTCTCTCTTCTGTTTGCAATGCGATATTTGCTGTGATCTACTGTCTGTTCCTGATCTTTGATACTGAAACTGTTGCAGGGGGGAAAAAGCATGAACTTGAGGTGGATGACTATGTTTTGGGTGTGGTCATTCTTTATGTCGACATTGTAGGGTTGTTCCTCGCGATGCTTGGAAGTAAAAAGTACAACAATAGTTCCTAATCTCTCAGTGGGTACCATAGTATCTGCATTTATTATTATTTCTACTATGAATTTGACATAATTGTGACATTTTATTTTGTAAGAAGGTATCAAATCATTTACGAATAGTCTGTATTAATTGATTATCCACAATTTTATTTTATTTTATTTTTTTGCAAAAGGATGCTTGCTTGCTGAGTAGAGCATAGAGGCGAGATTATCTTTTGCTTAGCCCAAAAAAATTTGGAAAACAATTGGTTTTTATACAACTATTGATGAATAATGAAAAGGATGTGTTTTGGCTCTCCTGAAAGTTCATAATGCTGCGAGAAATCATTGACAAGGTCTGAATATGTGCTGCAGAATAATTAGATAGGTTTGACAATGAAGTCGCACATTTTTTTTTTTCCCCCTTTCAAAGCCAGGAACTCCGGTTCATCTTTCAGTCATCCTCTGATTTTCTAGCTCTATCGATCGTTTTCCTCGATTTTAAGCTTGCTCCATAGCCATTGCGTGTTTTAATGTACACAACGAACTAAGGATAGTGTTTTCGAGTTTTTTCTAAATTGCTAAAGGCGCATTATCTGACCCAAAATCATCGATCTGCACAATCCGATCTATGAGCTCTTTTTTGGAACTTTTAAATGCTTTTTCTCCTTTAAGTTTGCCCTTCAGAGTAAACCATCCCTACTTTGAAACAATAAACTTGTTATAGAGTTAGGTTTACTAAAAATCTATGCTCATGGGATAAGAGTAGAGCTTAAGTTTCATTTTTCTTTTCGAAATTCAAACTTTAAGAAAGTTCAACTTGAATCTAAAAAGAAAGAACATTGGTAGCGAAAAACCTTATTTGAATTAACAAAGTTTGAGGAGATCAGCAAAGCAAATCCTTAAGCTTTTGTTTTTGCCACTTCAAAGTTGGAGGTCGCTCTTACTGAACCATTTCAAGAGAAATTGGTGAATCTATGATGTCAGGCACATTATTGATGAAGATATGGTACAAATATTTGGCTCAAAATTTTTCATTGTCTGAAAGATAGTAATAGTAACTTAGAAATCAGCCTCTCGCACTGTTATTGCTGAGTCTATTCTCAAATTTTCTGAAAAATCCCAGATATACAAGCTTATGCCATAAATAATGACATAATACATAGAGGATTTATGGTAATTTGCCAATTTTATTCTTTCTTTTGTAACTTTTGAACTTTTGAGTGCATTTTGTGATCGTCTCAACCTCCATGTCGAAGCCCGAGTTGATTAATTCTTCTTTAATTTGGTTAGCTCGATCAGGTAATTTTCTTAGTTGTGGTGCTACTTGCTGTGCATTTTGTTGGAGATTGATTTTTTTCTTTTCATCTTCTTCATCGGCTTTTGTTTCGTTTCGAGATTCCTTTACCTTGATAACAAACTCATGAATCAGTGCAATATTCTGCGTGTACTTTAACCATTCTTCTAACTCCTTCTTTTCCTGAGCTATGGCTGTTTTTGATTTTGAAGTCATCATTTTTCCGATTTGAATAATAATCATACACCAAAATAATAAATGAATCTAGTAATACGCTTAAAGCGTATTGCTTTGAGTTGAAAAAACATTTTATCAATTTATTCAAGACATTTGACTTCGAAAGTTCGAAAAATTGGCTCATTCAAAAATATACGAATCGTGCTTTTCTTGTTTTGTTACAAACCACTCTATCTAAGCATGAAGATACGAGAATTTCTTAATTTTCAATGTCGCTCAGAGTGTTTTTATCTTTATCGTAATAGAAGTTTAGTTTTGTATCAGTCTAGTTTAATTCAAATTGAAATTCATCCTCATTCTAAACACTTAGCAAATATTTTTCAATTTACCTTAACTCTCTCAAATTACCAACTTACTGAATTATTCGTATTTCGTTGTATTTCGTTTGTTGTAATGAATCCGTCTACTCAAGAAAGCACAGACCAATACGAATACGCTTTACAAAGGCAAAGATGCTCATTCAATTTGATACAAGAAACTGTATAAAGGCAATTTAATTCTCAATCTAATTAATAAATTATAGTTTATCAGAAATTCCAAGCTCTAAGCTCAGTTGAATTTCAGAAATAATTTTTTAGTATTTATCTGTTATAATTATGAGGTTGTATGTTTTGATATTAGTATTTCTAAGTCAGTGTATTACAAACTACTGCCCTCGACTATTGAGTCACCGAGCTCATCTTGTTTCTCCTTCTTCTCATCCTCCTCTAAATTACTATCCAAAACTATTAAACACATTGCTATAGTCGCTTTTTATCTAATTTCTATGTAGTTCCATTTAGTCAAACCGACGAAATGAATGCCACACAAATTTCTTTCCAGGAAATTTTCAAATCACTTATCTATGGCATATCAAAAACTCCCTCAATACGGAACCATCAGTCGAAAAGGATTTTCAAGGCTTGTTTGAATATTTCAAGAAACAATGACCAGTCAACTCCTCTATGGGATCTTCCTTAAATTATTTCGAGCAATATCCGAACAAAGTTTATTATTTTTCATCGGGATTCTCTATCTATTCAATGTACACGAAATTTCTTCATTCATTCAATTGAATCAAATGAGATGAATTCATTCACAACAATTATAATGATACTATTTCAGCAAACAAACGCATACTTAAGCACGATATTTCCCATGCCTGTAACGTGACTAGCAAGGAAAGTCTTCTATTGGATTATCTGAAATAGTTTTCTTATCACTAAAAAGGTCAGGAATGTAATAGTTTCAAATAACTAAGCTCATTTTCATCTTCGTAGAGTCTTTCAAAGAATTGATTCTCTCTTTTGCTCTTTGTCATCACCTAGGTGAAGCAGACCGCATTTAGACCCTTTGTGAAGTGAGAGTAACTTATCAATATCAAATTATAATAAATTACTTTTCACAGAAGCAGATCCAGGATAGAGTATCTTTCCAGTCTTAAGACCCAGCAATTTGGCTGTCTGATCCGAAGATACAGTTGCAAGCAGTCTCTGCTGAACTCTATCACACATAATTGATAGTAGCTCCAATATGGTTCAAATAAAGTACGCTAAAAACGGATAAAAAGAAGCAAACAAACCAATAAAATAAAAATCATTTTAGCTTTATGAATGCTATCAAAAGCCTTGAGAACCTTTGATATTTTGCTTCCCGAACACTCTAGCATTATCCACGCTATTGCTAGAAGCAAATCTCCATTTCTGAGGCAAACATCGATCCACCGAATCTGGTCTAAAGAACAAATTACAAAATCAAAGAGAGGCGGATTTTTTTCAAAAAAAAAAGAGGGGAAAATCCAAGGTAATTTCTTCTAAAGGGAAAGAGAAAGGATGATCTCGTCTCTCCTCCCCTCCTTTTACATTTCTGGAACGCTGTTTTAACTAAAATTATTAAATAGAACAGGCTGTGATTATCACCGAATTCAAGCTCAAACTCACTTCTACGGGGTTGGGAACGAATATAGGTTCGCCAAGATTAGAGACCCATCTGCAGTGGCCAAAGGCATCTGAGACACTCAGGAAGAAATGGATGATTGGTCTACTGACCAAACCCGCCTGCCTTTAAGAGAAAACTATTGTTGGCGCCCAGTTCTGATATGAAACAACCTCCATCTCTTTCGAAGTCAGCAATCCAGTTATCTAGCCATAATTTTATCAAGTGATGAATTTAAACAAATTTCATCACTTACATGGTTTGGTGCTCAATTGCGAGTGCCATCTCTATTTCCTTAGCAAGATCAAGCTATAGATTCTTTTCTACCAGAATACTAATTGGTGGATATTTTTCTGCAGAAAGCAGTCGCCAAGAAAAATTCTTCGAGAATTGTAGGTTACATCTTCATAGCCAACCTCTTGCGTTGAAGTGTACGAAAATACGACCACGGGCAACAGTCTCAAAGGAGTAGATTTTTCTACTCCTTTGACTTTCGTTGAAATATCAAATACCTCCATATTATCGGAAAGATTGTATTTATGATTGAATGAAACAAATGAGAATTTCCTTTCCATGAGGTCAACCACCTACAAACACGGATATCTATGAGCTTAACAGTTGCAAATTATGCACACCTACTTTCAGTTGAACGCCTTGAAAGTCAGCACCATTTTTCTTTCTTTCCACTTTCATGGTACTATTGAATGTCTTTTATGCAAAGGAGTTATTATTTTATCGTTCCGATCCAATTATTTCTCGTGAATGCACTCCAATAAATTTTTCGCAAATTAAATCATTTCTCTACTTTGTTTTTAACGTGTAGTATCGAATATTATAATTGCAATTATGGAGTTCGAATTATGAATCACCTATTTATCTTTTCCTATGAAAAGGCTTTCATTTTAACCAATAAATTAATAAAACGCCAACTGTCTCCATCACTTTCTAAGAGACTGTCGTCAACTAACAAATTAGAATCGCTCTGTATTTTTATTTATCTGAAAATTATTCATAAGAAAAATTCCTTTTATTTCTTCCAAGCGCACTATATTTTGCCCATCTGTGCTTGATTTATCAGCTCTGGATGCCTATTCCTGGGCCAGAAGGATTACATAAAATTTTGAACTGAATCCGCTCAGAAAAATTCGATAAAAGTCTCTTCTTTAGTTGATACAGCAAGAAAAATCACTCCGGTGCTCCTATCTGACTTATAAAACGTTCGTCGTTTTGTTAATTATCTCTATGAATCTCTATTTATTTTACTCATGGGAATTCGGTTTTAAAAAAATTTCATAACAAGAACAACTATCGTGAGGCTTCAACTAAAGGGACTACCTTTCCAGTCAGTATTTTCAAACTAACTTCAAGCGTGTTCTTTATGATGATGAGGAATCTCCTTCAGGAGATTGAATCGGATTTTATATGAAAGGTTTGAAGATGTGTGGAGGTGTTACAACATCTAATTCTGGTCGCCTGGAATCGTTTCTTGGAAGAGCCTAGTCCTTCTAATAGCAACTTGCAAGTTTGATTAATGAGAAATATTTGGAAAGAAATGAGCAGAAATTTCAAATTTGAACCCTTTAACATTGCTAAATAGGATTCCTTCAATATATTGCTCCTGATTTGATTAGGGCACTTTCCTATTTAAAGTTGAAGGAAAAAGAAAAATAAATTGTAGTGGAGTTTTTGTTTGCTTCAATTCTGTTTAAGCAAGCTGAGAGTGCTCAATGCTTTCTTTGAAAACGAAACATGAAAACGAAACATAAAAAATCACGTCAATCACTTCTGAATAAAGTGAATCTCTGTTTTATACCTCCGAACCTCGTCAAATTCAAGGGCGAGAGCGATTTGAGCCACAACCGGAAGTGATATCTGAGTTGAGCTCGGAGCACGATGAAATCGCGAAAATTTTAATTAAAACCAAGTTTATAAAATATAGAAAGCAAGTACCCCGTATATATTAATAAATTTATTAATTACAATGATAACAGCCTTTTTAATTTAAAATACAAACAGTCAATTGAGAGAGTTAAAGAAAGCAATAAAACCTTAGCAAGGAAACACAAACTTCCCAATTAAAATTTCCAAATTATATCTTCAAAATGCATTAGAGTTTCAAGTTTGAGCTCGATCGAGCAAACCGGGTCGGTTGATTTTTCCATCTCTCCATGAAAATCAGAGCTTACTCCAATGGGATCCGAAAGGTTTCCATTTCCTTGCCAGATTCTTCGAGACAACTCTCAAATAGGATCTAACAGCCCTGATTTGAGATCTCAATCAAATTAATTTCTCTCAGGAGCCCATTTTAAAAATTTTTTAGAAATCTTTAATGAAAGTTATCCCTTTTTAATTCCGGGTAATTTTCTTGCACTGGTATAAAATCAAGAAGAGGATGAATTTATTTTATTAATTGCGGATGACTCAGTAGTTAATTAAATTATTAAGAATGAGAACAATTTGCACTATCTCGGGTCCTTTATAATTATTTTTGAGTTTTATCATCCAAGTACTCATCAGACCCTGAAACAATACCAAAAAAAAACAATGACTATCTCTAAAGGGATCATTTTTTCGTTCATCCTGTTCCTCAAGCTCTGCTACGGCGCTTATGTCACTGTCGATCCAGAGGTCGAAGCTGATCCATCTCAGTTGATTGTAAACACTCTCAAAGATGCCTTCAGCTTACTATACGACTCCGCATCAGGGAATTTTTACGATCCTAACAATACAATTATGCTTGCTGCGAGCACTGCTGGAACAACCCAAGACATAGGCAATGTCGTAGTGAACAATGGTAGTGGAGGTCTTGAGATCCTCTTTGAAAACACACCAACTACAGCGATTAATCAACTATCCGTTTGTAACACCCTTCCTGTGATCCGACTTTCGAATGAAGACCAATCTTATCTCAAATTCTATAATCTAACGTACTTTGCAATGCAAGGCGTATACCTACAAATCTTTTATTCCGGGCTCTTTTTCTGCAATACAATACAAAATATCACCCTCACGAATTCTTGCTTCAAAAACGATTATTTCACGGAAGCGACCAATACATATGCTGCGGCATTTTATGAAATTCCACTGTTGACAATCTCAAATTCATTTTTCTATCAGAGAACTCGAGCAGGCTACGGAACATGGGGCACACAGTTTTTTTTAGTTGAAAATATGACGATTTATCTGGAAACCAGAGAGACAGACATCATGCCTGTGATAGCTTATGATGATCACACCATTTTCTTTGGAGGAGGCTCCACGGGAGTTTACAGAAACACGGATGTTTATTGCCAGGACCAATTTCAGGTCACCCAATCGGTATTTGCGGGGGTTTTCGTTCAAGAAGTCACTGTGTCGAATTTGAGTTATCATCATTGCTCTATTTACCGCGCCAATAATGCTGTAATAAACTTCCGGCTTGGCGTCAACGTGACAATAACGAATATAACTGCTTCGAATCTCGTACTGGACTTGAATAGGCTCGATCCGGGATTTTCTGACTATTTTGGTATAATTGAGATCCAAACCCATACATTCTTTTCGTTTTCAAACGTTTATTTGGGAAATTCCTCTATGAAAGGTTCCTACAATGCTAGCTCGAATGGATTTTATATGATTAGAGTAATAGAAGTTCGATCGCAGTCAACTACTAAAGGGCAGATATTTGTTCAAAACGTTACCGCTGAGAACCTGGCTTTCGATGGAAAGTTTTCATTGATCCGCATGGATGCTACTTCAATAGCAAAATGCGAGAGCTATATTATTAAGGACGTCTTTATAAAAGATGTCAACCTCACTTACGGCGTTCTGATAATGCCCACTCCCGCATTTTCCGATGCTTCATTCATCGAAACTTTCGTAACCTCAGTGCAGAATTTCACCGTCTCCAATGCAATTCTCCACAATACTGCCATTGTCCATTCCTTAAATGCCTACATCGGAGGGTATCTAAATGAAATATATGCGGTGAAGCTGACAGACGTAACTTGGACTGGGATTCAATTTACTGGGACGTTTCTTGCTGATCCGTTTAACATTATCGGAAGTCAAGTAAAGATTACAAATTTGAAGATGACCAACAATTCGATCTCTGGATGCGTATTTGGTTCGAGTAGTCTGAAAATGTCTAGCTTTATTCTCTCAAATTCGACGGTAGAAGATCTATATATTGCTGCAGGCGCCTCGTTTTTGGGGTATACATTAGATCGCACGGTTCAATTGCAACTTGATCCGCTGTTTTTTGACAGCACCCTGAAGATATTCGAAGTCGAAATGAGACCGTTCATGATTCTTAATTGCAGTTTCTCCAATATCACTCTGGAAACAGGCGCTACTTTCATGACAAGCAAGAATCCAAGCGTGCTGCTCATCAACAACACTTTCCAAGATATCAAATCAACAGGGTCAAGTCTTTTCCTTTTTGGAGGATATACCCCACCAACTGCAAAACCTGCTGACTATTCGTTCGGGAGTACGATCCAGGCCATAGAGGATAATGTGTTTGAAGCTCTCAGTCTTCCTCAACAAGAGTTCTATTATGCTCAATCGGAAGTACAGACATTCAAGACTAATACATCTGAAAAGCCGATGTTTATAATATATGTGAAAGGGAACACGTTTAGAAATATTTCTTCCACCGACGAATTATACGTGATAAGTGTCTCAGACTTTACGTTAGAGACCAGCGCAGTTTTCTTTTTGAATAACTCGTTTGAGAATATAGCTATTAACACCCTCAACGATTATAACGTTCTTGGAGTTTCGGAAATCAAGGAGTTATTTGTTATCGATTGCTCGTTCTTTAATATCTCAGGGAGTGGCAGCATTGTGCAAACTAAATCAACGTTAATTCAAAGTTTGCTTTTCAGTGCAAATTCAGTGAGTTCTATCACAAAGGGAGCCGGATATAAAATAGCAGCTTCAATCTGCATGAAAATAAGCATTGACCGGGATAATATGTCTCAGATTAACACGCAGGATACCTGGATTAGCATCGACTGCGACAGGCTTCAAAACACAATCCTGATCACTAATTCAAATTATACAGACGTCAATATTACCTACACAGATGATGAATTGCTTGGAACCGTCTTTCTGATGACTCACGTACTGCAAGCCCCTAATGAAGCAGAAGGAAGTTTCAAGATGCAGAATTGTAGCTTCTCAAAAATTATTTTTGATAAGAACCAACAGCTCTATACTCAAGATATGTTCACAAGCCCAATCATCGAGATAGCTGTCAGTAAATCGAGTGCAATTATCGAAAGTTGCGTTTTTAGTGAGATGGTGAATACTCCTGTTGACAGTATCATGGCAATATCTGCTGATAGCATTTCATTTAGTGGCTGCGTGCTGCAAGACTTGAAATTTTACGAGGATAATGGGTGTTTAGCGCTTGTGTCTGGAGCTATTACCTTACAGGATACTATATTTAAGAGCAACCAAGCAGAGCTAGGACAAAAAAGAGGAGGAGCGCTTATTGTTCTCGTAAATCCAAATGAGGACGTTACAATGGAAGTAAGTGTTCAAAATTGTAGTTTTGAAGGGAATTTGGGAAGCTTGATTGCCTTCGAAAATTTGATGCTCAATCTGAATGTGAACGACACAATACT
>ENA-UOUE01001863-UOUE01001863.1-compost-metagenome-genome-assembly--contig:-NODE-1863-length-11697-cov-23.068761_pt1 | contig 11697 bp, 5 predicted proteins | sample MGYA00238146_ERZ747223 | MGnify/ENA primary metagenome ERZ747223 (study PRJEB28781, sample SAMN06268865) | compost metagenome | isolation source: single cell | place: USA: California, Emeryville, Joint... | reverse complement strand
GGTTATGCTGGTGCCTGGCCATGGAGTATCAACGATAAGTATACTGTTTACTTTGATGCTATGAATACATGGGCCAAAAATCATAAGGGAGCTCTCTAACCTGCATACCTTAAAAATTATACCTATAATGAATAATAACTTGAATATGAACAACTATAAAGTGCTAGAATGAACATTATAAATCAACCAAATAATACGAAAATTATTTGACAGTTATTCTTAAGACTCTGAATATCAGAACTAAGTACTTTATTGAGTGAAAGAAGTATGCAATTGATTTTCACGAAGCTTATTGTAAACTGAAGCGGTGATGTTTTTGTTGAACAAAGGCTGGTCTCTCTTTTTTTTTTGATTTTTTCAACCAATATACCGATAACTCACTGTGAAAAATATGCAAAAAAAGCAACCAGCCACTGATAGATATGATGATATATCCATGAGTACAACCTATTCTATGATATATACAGATGCACTCGTTGCTTTGGAAAAGATGCTTGACATTTGAGGAAAACTCAAATCAATCTTAAAAGTATCCTCGAAGCTCGGTTTCTCGGGTTTTTGATGGATTTCCTAGTTGAAAAATCGTCTTCTCCAACATTGAAGGATTTTGAGCTTTCTGAGATATGTTGGAATGCTTCTGATCAATTAAGTTTGATGTCTTGGAGTTATTTTCACTTTTGACTTTTTTCACGACCGAACGATCATCAAGGCGAGGAAAATTGAATAAAGTATCCCTCTTTTGACCTTTCTTAGTTTTTGTAATAAATGAAGTCTTCAGGGCGTCTTCAAAGTGTGATAATTCCGACTGAGATTGTGAAAGAAGAGCCGATAATTCTTTTGGATCCAGAGAGCGTTGCGAAAGGAAATAGCTAATGTTTGGAAATTTCAATACTCTCTTCAGATGAGTAAGAAACTTTTGAAATTTTTCCTTTGATATCTGAAGGACTGGAAATGCCTTCATAATTCGCTCTGCAGCTTGGAGAGCCTCGGCATCATTCAGAGATAACATCAAGTTCTCCTTAAGGATATTTTGTAATTTTTGGACTCCATTCGAGCTTTCCACAAGCTTGCCCACCTTTTGAGATATTTTTGTGCTGTCAGTGAAAAGTTTATCGCTGGCTTGTGTCTGAGATGAAAACGAAATTGACGTTGGTCGACTCGTAATTGGTTGATTTTCTTTGGAAAGCATCATGGAAGTTTCATTCTTTTCATTGTGTGTAGAATTCTTTGTTAATATGTTTGAAACATAAGAAAAAAATTTAGGAGTTTTTGGGATTGCATTTGATTTGTCTTGCAAGATTGAGGTAGAGTCTCCAGACCCTTTCATTTTTTCGGTGTTGCTCACTGAAGGTTTTTCAATGGATTTTACGATTTCAGCCTCAGAGAGTAACTTTAGCCTTCTCTCAATAATATGTTGGCTCAGGTCTATGAATCCTGCCACCGAGCGAATTTTATTCAACTCTTCCAAGCTTGCTATCGAGTTTATCTCTTTGATTTGACTCTCAATTTGGTTGTTCACACTCTCCAACCAAGTAACAGCTTGATTTAATGCAGGATATTGTTTACCTTCTCTCTGGAGTGTCTGAAGAAGGGTGTTGCCTTCATTTATGAAAATCTTTAGAGCTTGAGGAGTGATTCTTACAGTAGATGTATTGCTATTATGATTGAGAGTCACCTCTCCTTTTTCTTGTAACTCTGAAAACTCGGTAGTTTTGCGGAAAAATTCGAGGCGCAACACTAAAACTTGTGTTTTGAAAAGATTCAAATTATCTTCAAAGTTGTAGGTAATATCATCAATTTGATCGGATAACTCCTCAAGTTGGCTGTAGTTTAAGCTTTTTTGTTGAGAGACAATTTCGTTCAATTCTTCTTTAAGTTTTTCGTAGAGTGTCTTGGAAGCAGTAAATTTGGATTGAAGCTCTTCTGCTTCTTGAATGAATATTGGACACTTTTCATATTGCTTTAATATGTTTTCAGTCGTTTTAAGGTCCAGAACTAAATATTTTCTGGTGAATCCGGCTATTTTCGTTGAGAGATTAACGGCTTCCTCGACGGTTTTAATTTCATCCGGCAAAGATATGGGCAGTTTTTTGAATTGCTCCAAAATTTTTTTGTATTCTTCCACTTTACCTTTGCTGCTTGAGGCGTTGTATTCTTTAGCCTTCTTTATCAATATTTCAGCCCTTTGAGCGATCTCTCGAACAAGGTTGACGTCTTTGAAATTTTTGACCAACCCGTTTTGTAAGCCATCAAGAGTAGATCTGAGATCCTCGATGGTCACCAAATCATTTGGCTGGTATTGAGTAGGATATTTCAATTTTTTCACGATGAGAGACTGCTTATCTGCATTGCTTATTTCAGACTTGAGGAGATTCACAACCTTTTGATCGACATCTGAACTCTCCTCCATAAAATTTAATATCTTTTTCCACTCTTTGGTTGTTTGATTGGGTTGTCCCAAATTCTTCATGAGAGAATATGCCTTCAGTTGACATTCAAGCCTTTGAAGTAACTTTTCATCGTTTTCTTCTCTCAATTCCAATTGATAATATTCTGAGCGTAGCTCACCAAGCTTTAATTCTATCTGAGCAACATCAGTGACTGTAGCTTCTGGATTCATGACAGCTTGCGAGACACGTTGTCCTTGGTTTTTCATATAAGAACTGATTTTTGTTCTCCAGGTTGAATAACTGCTCAATTTTGAATCTAATTCATCGATATACTCCTGACAATCGAGAAAATGAAGAGTTTGGATTAATTTTTCTTTCATCATCTTGGCTTCTGAAGTTAGAGGGATGTATTTGGTTCTTGCTTTTGTGTCATTTTGTGTTCTGTTTCTGGATACAATTATAACCTCATTTTTATCGCTAGAAAGGGACTCAGTTTGGATTTGAAATTTTGACCGATACTCACTCAACACATTTTCAGCAAGTGCCCAATGATCAGCTAGTTGAATGAATAAATCCCAGTGTTGAGGAATGCTAAGTTCTAGCGCTTCCTTGTGCAATTCATCTAATTTATGAAATTCAATCTCAATTTCACCCAGGAGATTTTCAGAGAGCTCTTCTGCTTTCAGAAGCCATTTTATCCAAGCAGAGAATTTGTCAAGAGCTGTTGATTTATCTCCCAGTTCAGGGTACTTCTTGAATAGATGGCCTGCACCTTCCATTAGACTTTGCAATTCAATTGAATTGCTCATGGCTGAATTTAGAATAGAGTCCTGTAGGCTCGTTTTTTCTTCTTTCAAAACTTGGTCATTTGAAATCTGACTATAACAATTATTCCAAACTTCGAGTCTTTGCTCCTCTTGCTGTTTGTTGACTTTGGCGTTCACACCTGACGTATATTTTTCCAGCATAGCGGATACTTCAGTTCTTGTTTTTTCTTCGCCATTTGTCAAAGATTTTTTTGTGTCGGTTATATGGTGGCTTTCCATTTCTGCTGATTCGTCAATCATCTCAATTGACATTTGAGTCAACCCTTCAAATTCAGTGATATCGACAATTTCGACTTTCTTAGATGAACATTCCTTTGCTTCATTTAATTCTGGAACTATTTCTAATGACTTTCGGGACTTGTCAGTAAAATTTGCCTCATTTTTGCTTGAGGAGTTGGAATCAACACATTTCTCCTCTTTATGAAAGGTATTTGAACTCTCAGTAGTAGGCTCTTTTGTGACACGATTTGAACTTTGCCCGCACTCACTTTTCTGTGAGACTGCCTTTTCACTCCCAGAAACTTTTTGAGGTCCTGAGCCCCCTGTTAGCATCATGAATTGAGTAACTGTAAGCAGTTCATATTCAAAATATCCAGATAGACCCTGGACCTTTTTGGCTTCAGATATAAGTGCAACTAGCTGTTTCGAGGCTTCTTTTTGTTTCTTGGATAATTGAGAAGGATCCTCTTCGTTGTGATTCTGAACTAACAACTTGAATATTTTATTCAGTACGGTCAGCTGTTCTTGGTAGAGAGTTAATTTTTCTGAAACTTCTGAGAGAGTTCGTAAATGGTCTCCGTTGTACAGCTTTAGATATGCTGCACAGAGTCGAGCTGCTTTTTCATTTCGTCGAAAAGTATTATTGCAAAATTCCTGTCTAGCAGGATGATAAGCGGATTTAGGAGTACAGTTATTAGTCTGATCACCCATTAAGATATCCAACGCCTTCACAAGAAAGAACCGATAATTTAATATATTTAATGCCGAGGTTGTTGGAAATGGGATCATGCTTGAAATCGTGATATAATTGGTTAAATCGTCAAGCCAAGTCTTCCCCAGTCTTTTGACAAACAGGTAATAAACTATTGAAAGCAGGAGAGCCGTGTGGAGAGAAATTCTCAGACGTCTTGATCTCACTACAAGATAAGATCTTAAAGCATCCTGTAAACCGTTTTCTGTTGGGGTATTGTATTCAGAGATCAAACGATCTCTTAGTTTAATCTCATCCGGATGGGCTTTTCCCGAAAGACCCATTTTTGAAGGTAAAGAAAATTGTATTTCACCTCCAATACTAGCTGCTGGAGTCTCAGTAGACAGCTCGTAGTACTGCTCTAAAGTATCTTTAATCCCGCTCTTGACTTTGCTTAAAAGTTTTTGGCTTTTTTCTTTGTGTGAGTTGTTCGAGGCTTTGGATGTGCCTTTCCTCTGGACGAGTTTTTTCTCATTGGAAACGGATTCATAGCGGCTAACCAGGCCTTCTATGCCTGTGAGAACGTAATCTTCGTCGTAAGTTAGAAATGGATTAAAGTTTTCTTGTGTTGTCAGTATCAATTCTTGTTGTACATTGTTTGGGAGCTGGGTCATCCCAACCTTAGATTTAAGTTTAGCTAGAATTTGCTGAGTTGCCTGGTGCTTCAAAGATGTGCCTGCCTTGTTGGTTTTTGATTCATCAAATGTAAACTCGATGACTCTGTCAGTTTGACGAAATATGATCAAATTTTGCAGAAGCGCCCCACCTAAATGTACCGCTTGATCTGGGTCGAATACTTTATTGCTTGTACGTCGATCAGTTTGCCGCTCCTGAATTGTTGGGAAGGAAATCGAATATAAATCTCAATTTTTTTCACAATATTTACTGAGATATATGGTATCTTTGCATCATTTTGAATGTACTCATCAAGATTTTGGAGAAGTGGATTCATTAAACTTGTGAAACTCTCGAAGCTGTCAATGTATTTCGGAAGCTCCAGTCTGAAAGGAGTAGAGTGGGAACCATAATTTGGAGCTGACTATGTTAAAAAGTGGTGAGTCTTGAAAGAAGAAAATTGTTCTTGCCTTAGGATTGCCAGATCTTATCCCAGCATCAATATTTTGAGCTTTCTCAAACATTTCAGAATCTTGATAGATCCAGTTGCGACCATCTTGTATAATTGAAAGAGTTGTGAATGGAAGTAAACATTTTAACAAGTACCATCTTCTTCGATGATGATAATTTCAGATTCTGGCCAAGCGCTGAAACTTTGAGTTTTCATTCTCGTGAGCTGGGTTTCATTCTGAATCCCTGGATGTGCAGAATTCATTCTGTTGGTGTGCTTGGAATCAAGATGATTTGAATTTATTTATCTTTTTTTGAATAGATATCCGCTTAACGTATTTTGGCTAATTAAAAAATCAAAAAAGTAGTCGTAGCCAGAATTATGTTTATCTACGGACTCTTTAATAGCTGATTGGAAAGATAAGTGTATGTACAAAAGTTGTTTTGGAGGTTGAAATCCTGTAACCAATATATACAGGAAACCTTGCTCTGTAAAGTTTATAATTTCAACTCCATCAGGATTGATTCTACGAGGGTCTTTCTATTGATTTGTTGTTTAGAATTTAAGTATGGAAGACAATAAAAAAGGTCATACAATTGGTGTTTCAGACGAAATAAATAAAGATCGCCTATCTTCTGTAGATGAATTGTCAAGAAAACTGTTTAAAAATTCTGTTTATATTATTATGTCGTTAGATTGTTGATATTGGTTGCCTATCCAAAACTAGGTAGTTAGTTGAGATCATTGTCAACAGAGTTGATAAATCGGTTGAAATTCAAAATACTTTGAATCGGCTCGTTTTACAATAATTCGCCTCAAATTAATCAGAATTAACAACGATGATAATTACCCTATACCACATTCTTTACTCTTACGTCAATATCTTGAGTTACGCTTTACAATTATCTTTTTCAAATTTTTCCAGATTATATTACAAATTTTCTCAGCATAGATAACGATTTTATTTTACATGTTTAAAAAATTAGATTATAAATTTCAATTCTAATGATTATATAAACTGATTATTTTAGACAGGCTATTAAGAATTACTACCAACTACTACGATAGAAACTATCATAGTGTATTTGGCTGTGCAAGTAATCTGATCATAAGACAATATGAGAGAGCCAGAGTCTAGAAACCTAAGTGGCCTCCGTCGTTGATGCAGACACTAATATCAAGTATTTTTTCAGAGGTATGAGAAATTTCGCACCAATACATGCTGGGATCTCATTGTATTAATAGTAAACGTTATAATTGGTAAATACCAAATTACAAAATAGTAGTTAATTGGAATATCGACCTGTGTAAAAGTAAATTATTACTCAAAATTAATTGTTTGGCACACTTTCTACGTAACATCACCAGTTTCTCAGCTTCTGGGTTGCATATAAAGCCAGACTTCTAAAATCCATGAGAAAATAATACCCGATAGGCTTTTTCATGATTCCCTTCTTTTCTCATTGCTCACACGAATTTGTTCTGGAACTAGCCTTCTTGGTTATGTTCATTCTTTCAGGTTCTGTTCTGGAAGTCAAATCTCATAGTTTTTTCCTTTTTCACAAGGAGAAGAGGTAAAATGACGTCTTTATTTCTCATAATGAGAAAAGGAATTAGAAAACAAGTTGTGATAATGTTTTCGATCATGCTAATTCAGAATCCTAGCCGTGAAAGACAGCAAAATAATGGCCCAAGGTATTCGAATCGCATACAGAACTGAACAGATTTCCCAGAACTACTTCTATAACTTGTTTCTATTCCCAATTCCTGTCCGTAATCAAACGAAATTGTCTCTCAAATCAAAACAGATCTCAAGTTACGGATGACAGAGAAAATAGAAACTTACTGTTAAATGGAGAAAAATATGTCAGAGTCGATCGCCTTCAGCATTGCATGCCGCCGTCTTTCGAGACCTTTACAGTATTTCTGTGCCGCAGCGATTTATATGATCAGATAATTCTGCCCAGAACAAATGTAAAATGTTATTTAAATAATCTGGATGAGTTGACAAATAAAAGTGAAATAACCAAAGTTGATACAAGTTAAAAGAAATGATTCAATCCAAAGCTAAAGCTACTACTACTGTCAAAAAAACTGGCTCAACTTCCGCAGGGTCCGGCCTTGCTGGAGGATTCAATATGATGGCAGATTTCATGAAAGCTCAAAATGCGATGAAAGACCTGATTGAAACTTTCACCACCATTGGTGGAGATGGAGGCAATCCTGAAGAATTCGTCATCGAATGTAAAAATGTTGGTCACAACCATCAAACTACATCAACGATAGCTGACAACGGAGGTACTCAAGAAGAGAAAAAAACTGAATCAATAGTCAGCAGTACCAAAATCACAGCCTCGTCCACATCAACAACAAAAACAACCGGAACAGGAGATAAAAGGACTGCTCCTTCCGTTTCGCAGAAAGGAGCTATTTCAAAAGGTACGGTTTTTAAAGGAACGACCACGAAAGGCACCTCATCTACAGGCATAGCTCCGGTTAAAAAGCCATTGACTGGCCCCAGCACTATGAAAAGTCCCACTACATCTAAGAAAGCTGACAATGTTGATTTTGGCCCACAAACGATACCTCAATTAACCTGGGATGATTTCTCTGGGAAACCTGTGCCAAACAGTTGGCTAGCTTACACTACTTACTTTGTGAGATATACCTTTAAGACAGTGACTACCAACGGGAAAACTTCCCTCCAAGCGATAAAAGCGTGGTGTGTATTAAATAACAAGACCTCATGGGTGGTGTGGCGCAACCAAGAACTTCTTGAACATGAAATAGGCCACTACCATATTGGATGGATTTCTGCTTTGACTTTCAAGAAGAAAGTATTAGAAGCTAAACTTCCTACAGAAGGCACTGCTCAAGAAATCGCCAGAATATATAAAGAAACTCTTAAAGAGTTCCGTCCTTGGCAAATCCAATACGATGAAGAGACTGAGCACTACTGTAATAAAGAAGGTCAGGCGAGATGGAACGCGAAAATCAAGAAACTACTTGATGAGCTCAAGCCATATCTGTAAGAATAAAATGAAATTTGGCTTAGGTTTCGAGCAACCAAAAAACTCATATACATGCATGCCTGAAAATCGATAGTATAGGTTTGAATATTCAAGTAACTCGACATGAAAGTCGGTTCTGCTCGAGCAGAGAAAATGACATTCAGAAAAAAATAGAGAATCTCTAAAAATACTCCATATTTCATCTCAAAACATAATGTTGACAGTGTTTATATAAATATATTCAACTCAATATTTCTCAGAATTAGAAAAAATTGTTTTTCAGGTAGATCTCGGATGTCTCCAATTCATGATATTCGGATTGATTCTGAGGAACAGCTTCTCTAAAGCCAGACAAGAAAAACAATCTCACTTGATCAAACTAGAAACATTTCAAGAACTTATCAAACATCAAACTCGCCTTCCAAGCAGACCTATCTCTTCATTTAGTTGTGCACAGTTGCCAAAGGAGAGTGCAAGCATTGGATATTTGGAATCCAATTCAAGATGAATTTCTGACCAGATTTTCAAGGTTGAGTTAGATTCGAAATTATTATCATTATTCAATTTGATATCCTGAATTAATTCGGACCACTTCCAACAAAAAACGTCGAAATAATGAAACCAGCTGACGACAGATATTTGGAACACACTCTGCCAGAATATAGTCCTGATGGGTTCAATGAAGATTACTTCATTAAAAATTCTCTAGAGCTCTTGAAAATTGGTAATTCACTTATGAGTCACAAATTATTCATTTTCATTCTTAGATTCCGACAAATTCTCTCTGAAAATTGCTCCTGATGAAGTGCGGTGCTTGTGCAGCGTCTCTAGCAAGTCGCGTAAGGATCCATTCATTGGAATTGGAGCTGGTGGCTACTTACTTGTTGCCCTTAAGCAATATGAAACTGGAATCAATCTTCAGAAACTTGACGATTTAGAACGAGAACGCATCATGCCATTCATTAAGGCTGCCAAACTAGAGCCACTCTTCGACACGAAAAAAGTGCTCGAAGTTGCTCAACAGCGATGGCTCGCGCTCAAGCCCCTGATATACCAAGATCTTGATGGCTGGAGCGAAGAGGATAGCAATCTAATTACATATTTAATGGGAGCTCCAGGTGTGCTAGCACTCGCTGCACAGCTTTATTACTATTTAAATGACGTAGCGGAATTCAAGAAAACTATTGCGACAATTCAGGACACGATTGTGAAATGGGTAAAAAAATTGAATGAGGGAGGAGCGGTTGCCTATGAGCTGCTCTATGGTGTTCCAGGATTCATATATACTCTCCTCGATCTACAAATTAGATTCCAATACAATAAATCGGTAACCGATGAATTCAAAATCGATTTTGAGAAGGAAGTTGTCGACCTTGTCCTAATGTTAATGGATGAAGTCGATCCAGAGAGCAATGGTATCATTTTTCAGCCGAATCAATGGAGACTGTTCTGCACTTTCTTTAATACAGAATATTTTGGTGCTGCCCATGGAACTTTTGGATTGTGCTATATTATTCTTGCCGCATATAAACTCAATAAGAAACCTTTTGATGATCTGGGTGATGTTACGAAAGATATGCTCACCAAATTGGAGAAGAGTTATAAATCGCTAGTGGCATTACAGCTCCCTTCTGGCAATTTCCCTATCCATTCGAAGTCTCCTCAAGACGATAAATTGGTCCAATGGTGTCATGGAAGTCCGGGTGCTATCCCATCATTACTTCTTGCAAGTGAAGTACTTGCAAATCCCGAGTTAAAGCAGAGCCTCTTTGAAAGTGCCCTGAAAGCAGGAGAAAATGTTTGGAAATTTGGAGCTCTAAAGAAAGGATTTAATTTGTGTCATGGTATACTCGGAAATGCGATGGCCTTTTTATCAATCTACAAGTAAGTCAACTATGATTTATAAGTTTCAAAGATATTGATTCTTTCTTTGGAATATAGGGCTACGAAAGACAAGAAATGGCTTCAGCGTGCATATGAATTTTCTTTACTCAAAAATGATAAAGTTGCAATGGGCTACATAGAGAATTATGAATGCAAGCAAAGGGCTTGTGTTGGAATGAGCGATGAACCATATAGCTTACTTAATGGCCTCGCAGGAGAGATTTACTTTAGGCTTGAGTTGCTGAACCCGATGAACGCAAGGTAACTCTGAAAATTAATCAAAAACTTACATAATTCAATTTTCAATAGATTCCCTGGATATGAATTATTTTGAGCCAATCTAACGATGAAAGGTTTTAATAATATGCATTATCTATTATTTAACCAACAATATGAATAATTCAATTGTTATTTTCTTTATGAGATTCAGGTGAAAATTCGCCATCTAGTTCTCTTATTACACATGAAATATTAAAGCTAAGGAAGGAAAAGAAATATTAACTATGATTAGAGAATACTTGTCTCGCAATGGGACATCTTGGTAAAAATAGAAGTGGTGTAGTTGAAGATTCGCTTGTGTTTGGGAATATGTTTTAAGATGTTGAATATTTCTAAGCCAATAATCTGCGTAAATGAGTATCGAAATTCTAAAGTTGAAAAAAAAAAACAGCTTCGTTTGTTTTGTTTGGTATTATTGCGCGGATTTATCATTAACAAACAACTGAGTATTTATGATGGAAGGGAATTCATTTGATGGAAGACACTAAAATATCAAGCTTGCTTAATTCATGAATAAGGACAATTTCATTATATAGTTTATGGATATGTTCTGTAGTAAAACAAACTCCATTGACGAAATACAATATCCCTCTTGTGGAAAAAGCTATTTCAGAGGGATTTGGATGTTCGGATTTACTCAGTTGATGTACTGGTTCGATGTTTCTCATTTGGCCTTCTTTTTACTAGCCACATTGACTTTCTTTTTGTTCCCTTCTTGCTCGGTGGTAATCTTTGAGGTGCTCTGTTTTCTTCCTTTTGATTTACTTCTGCCTTTGCTCTTTGATTTCGAAGTTTTGCCCTTGCTTGGTGTGGCTGATCTTCCTCTAGATTTTGATCTTCCTGTGGATTTAGATTTCGAGCCTGATCTTCCTTTGCTCTTGCTCTTGCTCTTGCTCTTGCTCTTGCTCTTGCCTTTGCTTCCGCTTCTCTTTGTAGAGGCACCTCGTGAAGTCGACTTCTTTGATTTGGATCTAGAGCCCGATCTACCTTTGCTCTTTGATGCTGACTTTTTCTTAGAGCCACTTCTGGATTTACGGACTTTCTTTCCACTTGCTTTGGTACTCTTGCTTCTGCTCTTTCCAGTGCTTTTGCTCTTACTTCCGCTTCTCTTCTTACTCTTGCTACTCTTTCTAGTCTTGGATTTTGATTTGCTGCTTTTCGTAGATTTCGATCTGCTCTTTCTAGAAGTGCTACGGCTCTTTCCCTTGCTGCTACTTCTTCCTCTTCTTCTGGAACCGCTTCTGGATTTCTTTGAAGCGCCTCTCTTTTT
>ENA-UOUE01001862-UOUE01001862.1-compost-metagenome-genome-assembly--contig:-NODE-1862-length-11702-cov-10.263484_pt1 | contig 11702 bp, 9 predicted proteins | sample MGYA00238146_ERZ747223 | MGnify/ENA primary metagenome ERZ747223 (study PRJEB28781, sample SAMN06268865) | compost metagenome | isolation source: single cell | place: USA: California, Emeryville, Joint... | reverse complement strand
TTGTCCAAACTACTCTCTCTACGTATTAAATCAGCAAAGTGGTAAGACTAATGTGTTATCCGAGTAATACAGTTCGAGTTATATCAGTAACATACTTTTTTTGAGCCTTACACATTCTTTATCATTCTACAAACGCTCTCCAAGCAGAAAGTTCGAACTTTGCAGTGCTATTTATAATATCCTTTGGGTTTTAATTATTTAACCAGACAAGGAATTACTAAATAAAAAAAAGGACCTCTCCTACTAAGGAAAACCACATACCCTAATCTTATAATATCACAGCCATCAAAATAATCACATCACCAGTATGGAGTCCAAAAAGAAAGCTCACCAAGTGGTAAAGGCTCTGAAGAGTAAAATCAAAGGCTTGATCAGAGAGAAGACTATCTCCGACAGCGATCTTGCTCCAATTAAGGCGAGCTGTCTGAGTGATCCTGAGGTAGCTAAAGAAATCGAGGCCTACCTCTACTCTCTCCATGATCGCTTCCAAGGAAAGAAGAGAATCGACAAATACGCCAGAGTTTCTCAAATTATCGAATTTATGATGCAAGACCCGACTTTCTTGTACAAATTATCTGATTCCAGTTCTTCATCATCATTTTCGGACGATTTATCCGATTACGAGGTATTCGGAAATGAACCAACCCAGAATCCGCAGAAACTCGATTCAACTCAGACCCCACAGAATCCAGAAGCAAAGTCATTAGAGAACGCTAAACTCAGCGATTTCCAAACCGTTGGGAAAGACGAGCAAAAAGAGAGTGCTCCCAAAAAAATTGATGAGGAGGAAAAGAAAGAACCAAAGGAAAGACCAGCGAGGGAGCCACGTGAAATTGACCCGGAAAAATTGAAAAAATTGCAGGAAATGAGAGCCGAAAAACAGAAAGAGAAAGAGCGATTGAAGGAGTTAAGGGCCCAAGAGAAGGAGCGAGAAAGAGAGGAGAAAAGGAAGCTCAAAGAGGCTGAGAAACAGAAAAAACTAGAGAAAAAAATGCTAGAAAAAATGAAAAAGGCACTTGAAAAGGAGTTTATCAAAGGAAAGAAGCAGCAAGAACCTCTCCCAGACCCTTCCAAAGGGATCCCTTCAGCAGAACCCCAGAAAGTAGGCGAAGATGATGCAAAGAAAGAGGAATCAAAGCAACCTGAGGTGTCTCAGGAGAAGGAAAAGCCCAAAGACGATTCAAATGTGCTCTCAAAGCTTTCAGAATTAGTTCCTTTTGGCGTTTCTTCGAAAGAGAAATTTTCGCTTGGAGAGAAACCGATCTTCCCTGAGGACCCTGAACATGTCTTCATAGAAAAATCGATATCAGAGCTGAGACAGCATGATATCGAAGAGGTCGAGAGACAAATTTGCTCGATGTTGAATACGAAAGGCGGCCGGATCTACTTCGGTATAAACCATCGTAGAGTTGTTGTCGGTGATCAGTCTCCAGCACCATTGATTCAGAAATTCGTTCTTAAGATAGCTTTGTTGGTGGAAGATGGGTTCTACCCGAAGCTTCAATCGAGTTACATTAAGGTTGACAGGATTCCCATTCAAAACAGCGAAACGCATAACTTGTTGAGAATTGATGTTCAGAAGGGAGAAAAATTCAAGCTGTATTGCACGTCGAAGGGCAAATATTTCTTTAGGAACCAAGGCATGCTTTCGAAGTATTCACCTGAGCAAGTACAAGATATAATCACAGAAAACGCGATCAAAGCGCAGGAGGAAGGCGTCAGCATTGAAAGGAAAGAAGACAAAGCTGAGAACAACTCGAATTTTGATGAGGATCAAATGAGCGAAATGAATGAAAGGGGTTGTTGGCATCACAGGTCTAAACATTGTGGTCCAAGATTTCCAGATGGATACCCAGGTCCGGGTTCGGGTTGGGGTTGGAGACATAAGCATCATGGATTCCGCCGGATGATGCCGCCTCCTCCTTTCTATGGAGGAGGCTATGGCTTTGGCGGGCCCGGGCCTTGCGACCCTAGGATGATGCCTCCACCGTACTCTTACCCAGGACATCCTTATATGTACCCTCAGATGCAGCCTCCGTACTACAACAACCCATCCATGATGCAACCCATGCAACAACAGCCAATGCAATCACTGCAACAACAACCAATGCAGCAATTCCCACAGCAGCAACAACAGCAATTCCAGCAACAGCAACAGCCAATGCAATTACAACAGCAACCGATACAGCAGCAACCAATGCAATCACTACAACAGCAGCAACCGATACAGCAACAGCAATCACAGCAACAACAGCCACAGCAGCAGTCTTCACAAATGCCGCAGCAGCAGCTTTTTCAACAACCTCAGCAACAATTTGGACCTGAATTCTACCAATATGGAGGCTACCCGCAATTTATGTCAATGAATAGGCCACCAACGTTCACAGGACCGTCGTCGAATACTCCAGAAGAAAAGTGAGAAGGATTGTCAATAGAACCCTGACTACAACTCAAAAAGGTGAAGAATCATGTGAATGTAACTCTGGAGTCTTGAGAAAATTTTGTATTTGTATCTGAAAATATCTTCGAGATATAATAAGGGCATAAGTGAGGAAAAATGAACTCATCTGATGAATTAATTTGATTTTTTCATAGATCAATACATAATTGAGTATTTCTCATTTATTGATGCTGTTATCTTAACAACACCAATTCAAAATCCCGGTTCTTTTATAGTTCATCACTTAAAATTTTGAGAAATATGACCTATTAGAAGGAAATTTGCCTGATTCCTGGTTATATTACTTAAACGCATATAAAAACTGAAATAAAGATATTAAGTGTTACCAAAATCCGGATATTATGAGCGATAAACCAAAGGAGGAAAAGCCTGTTGAGAAAGTCGAAAAGACTGAAGTATCCGATCACCTCGACAGCCTTACCTTACATTCGTAGGAGAAATTCGAACTGACTGTCTTGCCTCGAGATCCCCAGAAGGAAGAAGAGGAAAAGGAGATATTAAAAGCTATTGACGAGAAAGCCAAGGGCAACCTCACGCTCAAACTGAGACTATTGGCTCTTTACAATTATTCAGTCATTGAAAGCGAGCAAACAGACCGAATGACATTGGATATTGACTTGGTCGACATGAAATATAAACAATTAGCTGTCCCATTAATCCAAAGAGTAATTCAATCACTTACTGCTCCTTGATGAGTCTAACTTCCCTCAGACAAATGAAGTTATCAACGGGAAACCACTTTTCAACCTTGATTTGTATAAATACGAAAAATATTTGCCTCCAGCGGAATTAAATAAGAAAGAAGAGCTTTTTGCCAGAGATCCAAAGCCAATAACAGACTATTGGTATAAGGCCCTTAAGAATAATAGCTTCCTTGGTATAAATCCCTTTGGACTCAGTGCATTTAATCTTTTCTGTAGGCAAAAAGATAAAAGCTGCTGATATCGAGCCACTCCAGGCGCTGAGGATCATTGAATATGTGCCTTCGAATAGCATCGACAACCCTTACGACTTTGCGCTTAAATTCCAATTCGCTCCGAATGATTATTTCGAAAATATTGAGATAGTCAAGCGGTTCTATATGATAGATGAGCATGAAGCGCTGAAAACCGACTGCACGAAAGTGAATTGGAAGCCGGGGAAAGACATTACTCGCATGGAGATTAAAAAGACGCAAAAGAATAAGAAAACTGGCGCAACGAGAACGATCGACAGGATTGTGGACAAGGACAGTTTCTTCACATTTTTCAGGTCAATGGAGAGTAAGGAATGGGTTGAGGATGAAGATGAGGAGGAAAATGTAGAGGTAATGAATTCAGTGCTTGAGGGGTTTGTAATTTGAGTATTTGTTTAGGTCGATAGTCTAAAGCGCCATGTGGATATCGCGTTCGCTATCGCTGAGGAAGTGCTGCCGTATTCAAATGAATATTACTTGGGTGTCAGAAGGGAAAACGCTTCGGGATTAACGAAAAATCTGTCCCCAATTGATGAAGATGATGAGGAAGATGATATTAGATTGTCCAAGGGTAAAAAATAATTTGTGGGGTAATTAGATTTCGGTGTTTGTTTTTATTGTAACAAATCATAGCGATCAAGCTGTAATTTCAAGTAAAGAAAATAAAAATCTAAAAATATATAGTGAAAGCTGAGGAAATTGAGGTCTTGAAGTGTTAATGCTTTGTTTTTTACTAATTTTTATCATTTCTTTCTTTGTAAGTCAGATTTGGACTAAATCGAATTGTGTAATGCTTGAGTTCGTGCTTAGAACCTGTTGATATCATGTTTTCTTCTTTCTCCTTTCTAAGGGTCTCATGGTCGATTCAAAAATTTGAGATTAATCACCTTGTGGTATAGAGAATCAAAAGAATCATACAAAACCGAAATGCAAAAGGCGGTTCATAATGAGCTTCTGCGCTGACAAGACAGGTTAAAACGATTGGCGGAATATACTTCAAAGTTAATCAAGTTTAAACTTGAGGTATTTTTATGCAAACCACATATGGTCATCCTGAATTCACTTACATTAACTACATCTAGCAGGATATCTGTTCATCACTGATGAAACAAATATTTGAAATGATGGCCATTATTCGACATGTGTTTTTCTAGAATATTGTATGTGTGGAAGATGTTGATACGAGAAAATTGACCTGTCAGCTATAACTAGCCTGCACGACAAGCTCCGCTATCATTGTTGATATTCAATGATGACGAATAAGCCGGGAAAAGAGTATCTCAAGTTTTTATATGATTTTTTTAAAGCTCTTGACTCGAATTTTCGTTGATTCTTCGAACTACAGCGTTTTATCTCTTCCTACTCTCACGAAATCATGTTCTATAGTGTAGTGTCCAGATTTATCATCTCTCATATTAGGCATAGCTCTCAATTTTACTCCGTTATTTCCTTATTCTAAGATCGAAACTCGAATCAAACAAATCTTATTTCTTTATATGCATTTGTGTTCGAAAAGTCTGCAATTTCCACTCTTTATTAATTATCAAACTTCTTTTCTTTCAACCTGATAATCATTGTGTTCTCTTTCAATAGTATCAATACCAAAATAAGGTTTTTAATTTCAATCAATCAACTTAAAGTTTGTTTGGTATTGCGATTCTTTTCTGTAAAACTCAGGCCTCTCTCTGTATCCATGATTGCTTCAATCAAAATATCACTGTACAAAGGGCTGGCAGCAAAATATTTTATTCTCACAGAATTTTTCCCCGCTTGAAAATTTATTCCAAACGGCTCTCCTTTCTAATATCAATACTTGTTAGTTCAAGATACCCTTTTTCCACGACCCGAATTAAGAAAGTATTAATTTAGATCAATTTTAGAATTTGAACTTATAAAATTCATGGAATTTTTACGTGCTAAATTCTTATCTGAGAAGAAAGTTAATATTTTTCTTTAATTTGAATGGGCTTCGATAAACGAACCCACATACATCAGAATCGCATGCAGCCGTACCAACCTTCGTATTCAAGCTTCCTCTCACCTCAATGCCCACTAGTAATCGACTCCCTGACTTTATTAGGTGCTTTTTTCGAGAAAACTGGTCACTTAGTCAAATGTTAAATTTCTGCTGATGCCTTAAATAACTCATTCACAGTGATTGATTTAAAAATTTAAAATTGACTTGAGTAATTAATGTTTTTGGTTGGCGAATAATCCACAGACGCTTATGTGTATAGGTTTTAGAATCCAGAATCGCAAATAATTATACAAAAATTAGATCCGAGCAAATTCTGAGAGAAAAATGAACCAAACTTCGCCAGATCTCAGTATTAGAACGACTCTCAGCGAGGAATTGACCTACAGCAAAACGCGACCAAAAACGCTCAGCCGTTTCTCCCAAAAATCGCAATTCGACGACAATCTAATCGAAGGTAGCACAGAATGCGACTCAACATGCTCAATTTCTGAGCTCTCTGGCCGCTTCCCCTCACAATCCGAGCTTTTCGTGTCAAAAGAAAACTCAATCAATGTAAATACATGGGAAAAAATATACGAAAGAGTCGATGCGTTTCTCGATAAAGTCAATTGCAATATAGTCTCTCCTTCTCCGGCTCTTCATTCCCGCGTATTTAATCGCGTGAACGTTAAAGCAGTTTCCGTTGTGGTCGCTCAAACGAGATATACAGACTGCTCATCTCCGCTTGTGTGCGGCTCACCACTTTTGCTAAAAAATACGTCGAAGAGCGAAAAGTTGCCGGGACAGACCGATAGCAATGAGGAAGTTAAGCAGAATTTGACAAATTCGCCTCCGCTTTCATTGAATAAGGAATCATCGGTTTTGATGAGACGGAGAAATTTACTGAAGCTGGAGAGGTCTAATTCATTCAATTGCTAACTAAAATTCGCCAATTTTATTTTATTTTTCAAAAAATCTAAACAAAAACAACCAGCGACAAGGCCCATTCCAATGAAGAAGAGAGGTGGTCGCTTTCAGACTTGCATTTGTGCGAAATTTATAATTTTTTACAGTTTTAGTATCAAAGATGATTATCAAATAATTTGTTTTGATATATCTATATATTATACCAAGATAATTCCTTGTAATTTGCATCAGCATGTCTTCCTATGCAGTGCATTAATTCTTTTGCAAAATTTATTAATGAATGGTAATTATAATCATTGTCTTGGCTGACCTCTATTATCTTATTATTCTCAAGCAAAAAACTATTCGAATAAGGCTCTCCTGCATGCTTGACAGACATCAAGAGAGTTTACAAGCACTCAATACTTCTATCCGAGGTAGACATGAGGAATTGGGCTAATTCTTTCAATGAGTCTTGGCCTAATGAGTTTAGAATATATATTCGTTAAGGCTTGAATTCCTAATCAAAATTTATTTCAAGAGATAATCGCATTCTGCTGTCTCATTGAATCCAATGCATCCTTTAGAACCCGCAACTAAGCAGAAATACCAAGCTTTTGTCCAGGAATTCGAGCGCTCCAGGACAAATCTCTTCCAAAACGTCAAGGTGAGTAAACCCCTACTACTTCTCTTACGTGATCATTTCAGCCTCAGCTCGGAAGGAATAAAAGCATCGACCTCCTCCTAAATGCAGGAGGCAGCTCACCTCATTATGAAGGAGGAGCGAGGAAATTCTACCCTCCTCATCTAAATGACTCTGGTAAAGAGGCAGTTCTGTGCAAATAGAGTAATGTTAATGTTTATCTAGTTCGACAGCTGGTCAGAGACCCGGAATATCCACCAGAAAAGCTCAGATCACCTACGGGGTTCAGCCCGAACCAGTCCAATCAGTCCTGCTTTCCGAAATCTCCAATGACTCTGAAAGATCTCAATCGTTCTCTGTGCAATTCGAATCATCATATCAATTGCAAACACACTGAGGTTGAGCCTCCTTCTAGTAAGAAAAAATACCAGGCAGTTAGTGGAGGAAATCAGCAAAATCCCAGTCATACAAACTCTTATACGCAGTTATGGCAAATGGAAAGGGAGTCGCATATGGGCTTTGCAAACAATCCAAACGAGAATTATATTTTATCGGTTGTAAACCAGGAAAACTTGCCGAAGAATTCGTATTCGCATCGGTTTCAGTACAAAAAGCTTATGTCAAACAAGGATGCACATATAATGCAGCAATGGCATCATGATAGAAAAACCCCATCGCCAACGAGATCTACGAATACGCTGCAGTCCAGAAGAGAATGGGTAGGCGTTCGCTCATTTAAAAACTCGAAATACTATGGAAGGAATGATTTCTATCCTCAGAGATATTCACCATCTCGCAATTCGAAGCAAAATTCCTATTATGGTAAGAAACAGCATGTTATGGCATACAATTAACAAATGGAATAGAATACGAAGAGGTTGAAACCTCGAAACGACGTACCCCGAGCCCAGGCGCAGGGGTCTCCTCGCGACCTGACAGCAAAGAGAATTCTTTTCGATCTCCGGTGAGTAATAGAAAGAACGCACCGGGGACACCTGAGCGAAATAAAGAAATGAAAGTAAATTCGCAGAAAATGGGTGTTTCACCGGCAGCGAATTACCTACAGAGCCAAAAGCACAATTTTTCCTATCCTCAGGCTTCTGGGCAATGGGTCGCGGGTCTGAGAAGCGACCAAATGAGCAATAACATCATTCTCGGGTCTGTCCTTAAAATTCAGAGAGCGTGGCGCAGGGCTTTGGAGTCTAGGAAATATAGAGCGTTGGATGCGCACCACTCCGGTGGGGCTTATAATACAGGAAGCTTCAGTGCAAAGAACAGAGAGTCACCGCAGCAAAGGACTCCTCCCAAGAAAACCGGGAAGCTGACAAGCCCACCTGGGAGTAACCAAACTGACCAGAAAATAAGTAATTAGTGCGATTTGGCAATAGAGGGTTAATTTTTTCATTTGTTAGGTGAGCTTCAATTGTTAGTAGAGCAGTTGACTTTCGAACTGCGGCTCGCGAATAAAAACATTACGTTTTTAAAGCATGAGAATGACAAATTGAAAGCTGATATGGAGACGATTGAAAACAATATGTAACTCAATTGATTGCAGAAGGTTGTTCTCACAATGAGTTAGGCAGGCGAAGGTGGATGAGAAAATCGCAGTGGAGAAATTAAACAATAGTGAATTGGTCAACCAGTATGTGAATGTCGTGGAAACTCTCCTGGAAGAAAAAAAAGAGCTTTCTCAAAGGACTGAGAGGCTAACCTCTCAGATGAAAGAGGCTGAAGACATTATTAGGGCACAGAATGAGGTTAATACAATTACTTTATGTGCTTGGTGGAATAATTGTTTTTTCTTTGGAAAAAAAGGCGCTGATAAAGAACCAAAAAGAAATCGAAACTAAGATTAAAATCCAAGAAGAAAACAACCGCCTGCGCTCTCATTTGGATAGTATCCAAACTGAGATAAAGACTCTTAAACAAGAGCTTGCGCAAAGGGTACCACTGTCTATAGCTATCACAATTAACCTTCTTTGGTTTAGCCCAGCGAAGATGAAATTAACCTATACAAAGCTCGTTCTGAGGAATACGAGCAGAAAATACAAGAAATGAGCAAGAAGATGCAGGAGTACGAAGCAGCACTCGCAAAGAAAGGCACAAAAGTAAGCGCTATCCATCTGCAGGTTGAAGATTATTTCTAATTTATCAAGAAAAAGAAAACTACAAGTCAGGAAGGATCCCCAGAACCCAGCAGCGCAAGAGGAACGCCTCGAACCAGAAGCAAAGCGAATACTCCACCAGCAAGTTTATCCGACGAAGGCGACAAGCAAAAAAAAGAAAGTGCCAGATCTAAGGCCAGCGGAGGAGAGGAGTCTACCAAGGGCAGCAAGGTTCTTTCAGAGAAGCTATCGAAAGCCCAGGGCAGTCCAGAGAAACGGACATCTGTGAAGGAACCTTCAGCTGTGGAGAAGAAGCTTCCTTCATCAGGACTTTCGACTCCAGAGAAAAAATCATTTGATCAATCTCGAAAATCGTCAATTGCCTCTGTTGACGGCAAAGGTTCTCCTCCAGTCAAAGTTTCCAAAGAGAAGGACACTCCTCCGAAGAAAGGCGCTGTGGAGGGAGAGAAAAGCTCGAATAAAAGCACTCCGACTAGCAACAAAGCCAGAAAAACGATGAAAGAAAAGCCTTCAATTGACGAACTGCCTTTGCAAACGAAAAAACGCAGTGATTCTGTGACAGCCTCGACAATGGGTACGAAGACTATAACCAAAGGGTCACCAGGTTCGCAAAGTCAGAAGGCTGGTGGTGACTCTAAAGCGACTAAAGGTAGGTTTACTCATACATAATGAAAATAACAATTTTCAGAAGGAAAAACCAAGGCTAAAGACCCGACTAAGCCTAAAGATCCCACGAAGAAAAAGAAGAAGAAAAGCGTCGATGCGGTTACAGATCCAGAAAAACAAGAAGAGAACCAGGTGCAAGAGTTAGAGCAGTCTCCTGAAGCTCATGATGAAGGAACTCCTGAAATGTCGTTTGAGAAAAACAAATTTGAGGAAAAGAAGCATGAAGTTTCATTCTCGCAAGACCCAGAGTTTGAACCCATTGAAACACCGGGAGCTTCACACAACGTCAAAGAATTTTATTCATTTGGGTCTCCTGAGTCCAAAGGGCAGGCATTGGATCCTAGAAGAGAGCTACATCAAATTAAAAGACCTGAAGAAGGAGGTGTTTCTGAGGATACGAGTCTCAAAGAAGAAGAGTTTGATAAAATGGAGGAGATTCATGGTAATATTATTGAATTTCGTGACAGTAGCTGACTTTTCATGGTATAGATGATATGATGAACAGGTTTGGGAAGTTCTTTTCAAAAGTCGATGAAGGACTATCACTGAAGCATTTGGAAGAAGACGAAGAGAAGTACAATGATGCATGAACCTGAAGTTTCAGAACAAATGTAATCGTCTTGCATTACCGGCAAGTCTTCTGTGTTTTTCTTACATCTTCGGCAGATCGTAAAGAGTTAGGATAGCTAATATGATAGTTGGTTGGACTAGTTTTGCTCTAATTGATTTTAACTGAGTTTTCTTTTTCATAATTTTTTGATTACTTGAAATTCATTTTCATCGAGAGAGAATTTTGATTATTTTACTGAAAAGCCTTGCTCATCTAAGTTCCTAATCGCTGGTTTTCTGTAAAGAAATCTTTTATTGGATTTTTTAGTTTACTAGTCTAGAGTCTTATGCGAAAAATATGCTGGGCAAGAGAACTTGTCTCTTTGTATTTCCATTTTTTTTTTATTCTGCGTCAAACAACTCATCCATCGTGCATGAGGCTGTTTGTACTATGCAAGGAAGAAATGAAATATATACATGAAATATATACATGAAATGAGACAATGTAATTTTGTTTTTATAAAATTAGTGTCATTTCGACACCACGATCGCTTCTGATTCGAAGCATAATTTTTTTTATCAGTTAACAGATTTTTCTTCCTTGTCAAGCCCAGAAGATAAAAAAAAAATAGGAGAGAAACCTCTCCGACCCCACCTAATGAGGTCAAGCGTCCCACTTTTTGTGCAGTTTGCGAGATTCTCGTGGGTATTGGAAGCCAAGCATTCCCATACTGGTGGCTTCACTTAGACTCAAAGTCTGCTTCTGCTTCTTCTTCTGCTGCTTTGAGCACTTTCCCTTGGAGTTCACCGACTTTACTGAGAGAACATCCTCATCAGGAATTGAAGTGAGCGTAGTCGATGGTGAGTAACCGGTTGTAGAAGTCGCGGTCTTCACAGCTGTTTTCTCTTCCTTTTTCTTGAGCTTCAGCTGAGGGAGTGGGAAGTACATCTTGTAGGTATAAAAGTCAAAGAAATTCTTTTCCATCTTGGCTTAGTTAAGGATAATTGATAAGATTATACTTGAAATGAGCGATTTGCAACTTAAGTATTCGCACCTCATCGATCAAATCTGATCAGATAAATTGAACTCTCTAATAGTCAGCAACAGTTCTTTCTTGAATGATGGATAGAATTCAGTCATGGGACGAATGGACCTCATGCCATGCTTTAACTCATACAGATATCTCGGGCGTTATTGCTGATTGTCCATCATTAGACGTCATGCAAAGTGGATTTTTACTGAAGGCTATTTTAATTTGGAAGGAGAATTATTTTCTGATCGGGCGGCTAGAGATTCTTGTTGGCGTAACTGACCAACAGAAATTGTCTATTCATGCAACCCAGGCTTCAACTATCATATCTATGGTGACTCTTTGAAAAGCAATAGCTGCCAACAGTAAGAATAGCAAGAATCAAAAAACTGATGTTCATGAATCTCA
>ENA-UOUE01001861-UOUE01001861.1-compost-metagenome-genome-assembly--contig:-NODE-1861-length-11717-cov-13.051546_pt1 | contig 11717 bp, 3 predicted proteins | sample MGYA00238146_ERZ747223 | MGnify/ENA primary metagenome ERZ747223 (study PRJEB28781, sample SAMN06268865) | compost metagenome | isolation source: single cell | place: USA: California, Emeryville, Joint... | reverse complement strand
AAGTTTGGAGCTCTTCCATATAGACGCCTTCTAGAACGTACTTCTTGAATGCCGAGATATTGATATCTAAATGCGATTTAGATTCCATTACATTGGGTCCTCCGGTCTCTTTCAGCAGATAATCTTGAATGAAGTCCCTTAAAGTCTCTAAAACTGCTCCAAACAGTATCACATTCGCTGCTAGTGCGCTCTTTTGTGGGAACCACCTTTCTAAGAAATACAGATTCCAAATAGTTTCCAATATAATTCGAGTAGAATTCTTGGACTCAAAAATGAATTCTTTGGCAAACATGAGGGTTTCTTCGTTCGTACTGTGGTCACTTAGGATCAGCTTTGAGAGATTTTTTTTGAGTTTGAGAAATTTATTATGAAGAGCACTTTCATATAGTTTCGGCTGGCTCCAATAATGATTGCGGATCATCATTGAGCATACGTGTAGCAGTCTAATTTTCTCATCGTCGAATTGCTGTGGTGAGTGTATCTCGATCATTTCTGTATATTGTAGAACCATCATCCGAACAATGTCTTCAGGCTCTTCTATTAATTTATTGACGCCAAGCGTTTCGGTAATCGTGAGATTGATCGCAAATAATTGGTCTCTAAATGAATTGTTGCTGTCATCGTTCTTGCTCACATTCATTCCGTCCGATTCCTTGAAAAACTCCTTAAAGTCAGTACTTAAGAGAGTACTCAACGAGAAATCTCCTAAAGCCAAGGATTCCATTACATTATTCTCTGATTTTGCTGCATGGGAAAGAGGTATAAAAATATTATAGGGAGATCTGCATGTAGGACAGAACGTTTCAGTCATCTCACTCGAATCAAGGCTGTTCTGATAAAGCTCAAGACAGTCTCTATGTATTCTATGATAGCAGCTACTGATCGTAAAGTAACCTGGAGCCTTTACTGAAGCAGAAATATTCGGACTCTTCCATAGATTGTACGCAATAGGAGTTTCTAGATTCTTAAGGCGAGTTTCAGATTCTTCTTTGAAGAGTCCACAATAGTCCACAAAATTACTTCGGGCCATGAAAGCGACGTAGTCGTACTTCTCAGCTTCAGTGTCAATAGTCTCATGGCAATAGTTGCAGATAATGCTGTTTTTCTCGTGGTACCCTTGTTCTTTGAGCGCAAGGTCTTGGGTTTCAGGGAACACAGAAATTGCATTTGCTATAAAATCTTGCTGCCTCTTCTTAAATTTTTCCATTAGCTCTCTTTGTTTCTGCAATAGCATCGCCTTCTTATCTCCAGAAGCATCTTCAACTTGAAGTTTCACTGAGAATTCCGTTTCATTACCTTGCGTCAGTTTAACACCAACTTGAGAAAGTGTTAAATCTTTCTCAATTTGCTCTACTACTTTCAAGAACTTTGTGAAAAAGGGAGAATAATCCTCGAAACATTCAGCAGTTTCGATTTCCAAAGCGAGCTTCTGAATTTTTTCCCTCAGAGTTTTAAGAGTGTCTCTCGTAACAATACCTTCGAGTTCTTCACTTGAAAGCTTATCTAAAATCTTTAAGCAAAGAGCTAAGAATCTCAGAGCTCCAGCAATATCCACATTTCCTTCTATCAGACTCATGGAAATATCGTGAAACAGATCCAATTCCGATAAAATCCATAAACAGGACGTCTTCTCGACATCCACTAAATATCGAAGGCTGAAAGGCTCAGGAGATCCCAAAAGAAAATCAAAATTGCTATCCTTGGCAGTGGCTTCTTTGAGAAAGGATTGGAACATTCGATCGAGACTTTGGCACTTGTAAAATATCGTTGGGTCGATCCCTTTATTCTGCCATTCTTCTCGAAGCTTGAGCTTTTTGGTCTGGCCATTCATATTTGTAATAGAATCGAGTATGTGCTGGTCATTTGCGAGCTGAATGCAATGATTGAGACCATTTTTAATCTCTTCCAGGGTTTGATAGTGATATATGTGAAGATAATTGATGATCAACTTCTTTGCAATCTCATCATATAAAGGCTCCGCCTTACTCGCTGGTTTGAAGCAATTTCCCATCTGCCTCTTAAGTATTCGTGCATAAGCGCTCTCGTCTCTCATCACGAACGTAAAGACCTCAAAGAATGTTCTTTTCCATACAAGTTCAAGAGCAGCCGACCCTGAGTCATTCGCGCCTCCAGTAGTATAGTTGAGCAGAATTTTCATCACAATTCCAACTTTCCTGTGATCTTTTAGCATCGAAATACTAATTTGAGCGAGAAGGACATCGTAATCAGAGGAATAGCACTCGGCAGAGAAATGATAGTTATGAATGTTCATCAGAAAGGGTTTCAATCTGCAGAAGGAAGAAACAGTCTTATGAATATTTCCTAGAGTTTTAAAGAAAATAAGGGATTTCATTGATTCGTAAAGAGCGTCTTCCCAGAGAGGTTGGAGCTCTTGGTCATTAAAATTGAGGTCCGGGGTCTCAGTAATCAAATAGGAAGCTAAGATTCCTAGCATGTGGAATAGTATTGGATTCATCGTGATTTTTGTCCGATCAAAAAGAGACGCATTTTCGTTATTCTCTTTACATTTTTTGTAATTGGAAACGAAAAGTGATACCAAATTTGAGATTATTTTTTCTCTGAAAGGCCGATCGTCAATTTGCCATAATTGAGCGAACAAGGCGGAGATAATCTCGAGCATGCGGTTTGAGAGTACCGCTCTCGTTCTCTGGTATTCGTTGAATCTATCAGCTCGAATAGCCGATACGAACTCATGCAAATGAAATCTGTCATTGCTTTGAATATCCCTAAGTACAGCGAATATCGCTCCAAGGGCTTTAGGATTTTGTAAAATAACATTTGCCGCCGCAGGTTGAGAGGAGATGTAGAGCAAGTAAGTGGATGCTGAATGAAAAAGAGTAGAAATGCTGTTAATTTTTTCTTTTATCCTCATGAGATACAAGAGTTTTCGCAGAACGTCAAGCAATTGAAGTAGATAACCACTAGTCGCAGCAGCTAGACTCAACTCTTCTGTAATAAGTAGCTGTAAAGCGAGCTTGCTGGTCTTCGATTCAGAGCATTTGGCATTTTTTATCTCCCATGTTGGATCTTGAAGGATATTTTCATAAGCCTTTTGAACAATCTCACCTGGCACCTCTACGATGAAGCAAAAATGAGCCATTTTCATTGAAATTATCGTGAAAAATCGCCTGAATTCATAGTCTGCGATCAACTCAAGGAAGAGATCCTTGAAAATTAATTGGCAGCTGTCATTAAGATAGCCCATAGAGCGAAACAATACTTCCAAGATGGTGCATTTGCAAAGACCTTTCGACTTTCTGTAGCGTAATTTTTCCAAATCATTGCAATCATGCTTGAAGAGCCATTTCTCGTCCCAAGACGACATGAGAAGCTTGCTGGTCAGAAGCTTGAAGCTCTCACTTCTCATACAAAAGGCTAGCAAAGATTCGCCAGTGAGAGAAAGAAGATTCAAGTGGATGTCTTTTTCCTTGAGGTCATTTTCCTCGATCAATCGAAAACCCAGGTAAAATAACTCCGAAAACGTAGATACGTAAGTTTTCTCGATATCACTTGGTATTTGAGCGAGCATCTTCGAAGTCATTTCGCTCGAGAAACCTTGGTGGTTTGGACAAAACCCTTTTTTATCTAAAATTGCTGCGTTTCCACAATCGCAGACCATATTTCCTGTGGAAATGTGAGTTGCAACTCTATGACCTTCATGATTGGATTTATAGAAGCAGTGTCTGCATTGAAGAGGAGATACTAGCTTTGGCATATCTTTTTGGCTGTGTAAATCACAATCGAGACAGCAGAAATAGATCTCGTCAGCTGGGATCTGTTTTCTGCAAAGACTGGTGAAAGAACCAACGCTTTGCATTTTCTCATAGAGTAGCTCATCGGTTGCATAAAGGCCGCGGATGTTTTGATGAATGACTGACTTGAGATCTTCCAAAAATGATGTGATTTCAATGGGAGTAAGGCTTTTTGTTGGACACTCTTCAATCAAAAAATTGGAAATGCTGCTACCAATGTTTTCGAATTTAAATCTTATGCCATCAAGCTGTGACTGTTCTCCATCGTAATTTGTCCTTTTGTCTTGAAGATTCTCATTATTAAGGGGACTTTTCATGAGTTTTTCGATTCGATGTATGTAAAGATTTTTATTTAAATTTATTTATTTCGAGACTGTTGTTAAGTCTCTGTGAAAGGATTCCTGACTTATGCCTAGCATTATTGTTTGAGGATTAAATATCTTATGGCTACCTCACTATTATTCGATTGAGTATTATACTATCGAGTGAAGAAATGAATGCTGATTGGTGTGTAGGATTAATGAATCCATGCAATCAATTGCAGACAAATTTTCATCAATGAATAGTTTAGAGTGACTATGATAGGCAACCCTAATTCTTTCTTGTGGTTTTAGCTAGTTCAAACTGACCGTACATGGATTTAGATTTTGATATCGAGGTACTTCAGATTTATTCAAGCTCTTAAATATTTACTTGTTTTATTCACCTTAAGCGATACGATATTTGTAATGCATTCTGATTCCAGGCGAACGGAGATTCAGTAGATAAAAGTTTCTTATTGCTTGAACCTCCAGTTTTGCTGATTTGTCCAACATAAACGTATTTTCAACCAGATCTCAGTTGTGAGGTTGTTTAGGTGTAATACATTCATTCTGGAATTGGACATCTACCCAAAGATATTGTTGTAATGATGAGAACTTATTGAAGATCTCTGATTCGTAGTTTAGAAAAATAAGAAGGTTACGAAGTGAAGGATTTCGTTCTTTTCAAAATTTCTCCTTTTTTCGCAGGTTAAGACTATTTGACTGCTATCTTTTTATTGGAATTTACGTTATGAAGCCAATTTTTGCATTCATTTCGATCCAGAAACTCGGTCCGAATTAAAATTATATGCTAAGGGAATACAAATACATACCTCCATATGACGACAAAAAAGATCAGGGTATCATACCAGAAAAAAAATTCAACGGAAAATTTGTTTGTTAAGCGTACTGATTTACAAGAAAAAAAAAATAAAACCACATAACTATCCAAACTATTATCATATTTCGTATGTGTGAGTGAGCAAAATCCTTGACTTGTATTGAATAGAGTACTCCATGATACTACTGTTTATGACCATACTGAACTTAACTGATAAAAGTGAAACAACTGAGAAAAATTCCAAAACGGTAATTTTATTTTCGAAGAAAAGTTCCAATTTTAATGATGTTTAGAGAGTTTAATAGCTCTCTCTCCGCCTTGCTTCTCGATTTTGAAGGAGAAAGGCCATGTTACATCAGCTTCATTTGGATTCTTTCACCTGAACATTTGGGTAAACTGGGTAGGGTGAATCTTGCTATCTTTGAGGTACAATTCCTCTTTAAAATCTAATTTCGTGACTGAAATGAATTTAATTCAAAAACTGGACAGAAGTTCAGTTACAACCAATAAAGTGCGCGCCTTTCAGTAAATAACACAGTAGACACTTTCGACCTTCTGGAATTTTTCACATTATAAATATGGTACTGTCATCTTATCCCATAATAATCTTATTTTCTATAATCAGTCCACACACCTAAGATGAACCCAAAGCTTCTCTTTACCCTCCTCTTGATATTGATATCCATGGTTGTTGTCTCTGCTACGGAAAGAACTGACAGCGAGTTGTTTGGATTTGGCCGAAAGAAAAAGCACGATAAAAAGCATAAGCACGATAAAAAGCATAAGCACAAGAAGCATTAAGACTGGAAGAATTCGACCATCTCATTGATAATTAAATGGATAGCCTCTAATGACAAGAAATTAAATTTGATTTAAGACACCTTAGGATTGATACTTCCATGTCTTGCATCAAGCTTAGGCTGAATTGTGAAATCTATTCCATACCTATTTTACTCTGAAGCCTGTTCAACAAAAATAAATTCAATGAGGTTATTCAGGATGAGGGGAATAAATTAATCAAGGTCTATTCAATATACATCGTGTACCACAGTGGTGAAATGTTCGACATAAAATAAAATGATTACCAATTGTTAACCTTGATAATGGTAGAGCTGCTAGCCTTGTTACAACACAAATTTTTCTATAGGAACTATCGTATTGAGTGGCTTTTTGGTTGAGAAAACAAGAGAAGATTGTGAAGTTAAATAATTTGATTATGCTTAAATAAAGTATCATTGACATATATTCGGTCTATTTTAAAGCCAACGTTTAGTTAGAATGGTGCCGATCCGAAGACTTTTCTGTTGAAATTGAGTTGAAGGATTCTTGAAAATATGAGAGCGTAAATTAGTTTTTTACATTTCTCACCGCACAGTAGATTGAGTAGCAAAAATTTTTCTATTTTGGAATGCGCTCCTAGTGTGATGTAAAGAAAGAGTAAATGAGTATGATTGTCTCTATATCATCTCGTTCATACTAACAATCTGAAAATTTTGTACGAAGATCCATCATTACCTACTGTCAGAAAGTCACTTCACTTGTTGCCAATGAAATATATATAATATATATATGAACTTAAAACATATTCAACATCCTTTCACACCATTTACGAAGAAAATACAATTACTCTCTTATTTGTTAACAAAACAACTCAGGAAATTGCATTTGAATATATTCTGCAATGTCAGAAACATTATCGAACTCAGAAAACGTCTCGAAGAAGCCAATCATGATTTTTTTGTGGGAGTGACACCAAAACTCAGAGTGGCCAACTTACTTAAGTCATATTCGATGGAAGAGTTATTTCTTCACCAACGTACTGATTTACAAGAAGAAGAAAAAAGCAAAAACGCAAAGTTTTCCACACTATCAAATCCGTTGGTAGAAGTTAATGACTCCTGAGTCACCTTGAAAATGTGCTTCCATATCTCATGGTGTCACTGATCTTAGAACCCACTATATTCAAACGAAACAGCTTCGAAAATATCCAAAACGGTAACTTTATTCTCGGAGAACAGCTCAAATCTTCTATTGGCTTCTCCTCTCCTCAATGAATTATCTTAACCTATCTTCCTAGTTTTGGAGAATAAAGGTTACTTCTCACCAGCTTCATTGTGCTGAATTCTTCGAAGTTGAATTCTTAGTAGGTAGAATCTTACCCTCATTGAGGGGCAAGCCCTCTTTAATGATTTAATTAAGTCGCTGAATTGAACTTAATTCAAGAATTTTGCTTGGAGTTCAGTTAAATCGAATATATTTAGCAGTTTTCAGTAAATAACAAAGTAGAATATTCTTAACCTTTTGGAATCTTTACATTATATATACGATACTGATATCATTTTTTCATAATAATCTTATTTTTTCTAAGCAGCACATAGCCTGAAGATGAATTTGAAACTTCTCTTTACCTTCCTCTTTATTTTGATAGCCATGGCCGTTGTCTCTGCAACGGAAAAAACCGGCAGCCAATTGTTTGGATTTGGCCGTCGCAAAAAAGCGCAAGAGCTACAGAAGGCAGCGGACGCCAAAAAGGCTACAGATGACAAGAAGGATGAGAAGGGCAAGAAAGACAAAAAGGACAAGAAGGACAAGAAGGACAAGAAGGACAAGAAGGACAAGAAGGACAAGAAGGACAAGAAGGATAAGAAAGATAAGAAGGGTAAAAAGGACAAAAAGGATAAGAAAGACAAGAAGGACAAATAGGACAAGTATGATTAGTTTCAGAAAACGTAAAGGACTCAGCCACCTGATGAAGTAGGCGGTCTGATAGTCTCTAAATACAAAAAATTAACTATAGATAAGACGTATTAGAATTAATAATTCCCATTCCTTGCATCAAGCTTCAGATACATTATAAACTCTATACTCTATATTTATTATCTTTGAAGCCTGGTAAACAAAAAATTTCAACGAAATTATTGAGGAGGATATAGAAAATCAATCAAAGTCTACAGAATTAGGAATTAGTGCCACAGATGTGAGACATGTGGACTCTAATTAAAACGGCTTTGATTGCTGGCCTTGTGGAAGTTAAGAATGCGAATTGGCTACACTGTCCATTAAACAACCAAACTCAATGATTCGGCTCCATAAACTCGAAGTTAGGAGTTCGAAGAGTCAGGTCATTGTACGAGTTCGAGGTCATTATAGAGCAAAATCTTCATTATTTTCACAGATATTACATATCATTGTAACCTCTTGTATTTTTATTTTTGATAAAATTGAGCACCGCTCAAAGGTCAACAACACCATAACTATTAGCTAGCTCGCGAATCAACGAGATTCGTATAAATTCTCAGTATTTTTTTTCTTTCAACAAATTTCCTTCAGAAGTGTTTCTGTTTTATCTCTAATATAAATTTCCAATAGAGATCCGATTCAAATAAAATCATTAAGCAAACTTCTAAAAACAATGGAAAATGGATCCAATGGCCACGATGATCTTCAAGATCAGAAAATGGAACCACATCTGGAGGACTCTAAGTATCAATTCGAAAACCTCGAGACTCATATTTCCAATTACTTAATCCAACATTGTCCAGCCAAAAACTTCTCCACTACTGAACTCTTGCCATTTTTCACGAATTTCGCAGTTGCCATCCGAGACAACATCCGCGGTGTCTATACAACCGATCAAGAATTTGACGAAAAAGTCCAAAGCGTAGGCACTTTCGGTAGCCTTTGCGGAAGATTGCTTTCATTTGGCGAGTTGTATTTCCGGTGCTTCGACTGCGACTTGATTCACAAAAACGACACTTCGAACGTTGCTCTACAATGCAGGCAGTGCTTCGAGAAATCCAATCACGAGGGGCATAAGGTAGCAACCGAGCTCTCTGGCGGAGGAGCTCTATGCGATTGCGGAGACATTGAGGCTTGGAATAAGCAGGGGTTTTGTACAGACCACCAAGGCTTTTCAAGCGAAAAAGTGTTGAAAATGATGTCTCTAATGCCAAGCGATGCAGAACAAGCATTCCTATCGACGTTTTCTGAGCTGTTCTACCTTACATTTCGACTCATCGAGGACAATGACCTCAAAGAGGTGGATATCCACTCGCATCTTATGAATTTAACTGGGGGATTTCTGTCAGAGTATTGTAAGAAGGGCGACGGTTTCAAGCTTCTAACAAGCAAGTTTTTAACGTCAACTTTGAACGAGAAATGGCTATGGAAGCATGACTGTGATGATTTAAAGAAACTGAGTTATAGGGAATCAAAAGGCTCTTGCAAATGCACCGCGTTGGAGCTCTTATTCCGTTTTGGTAATTATCTGAGTGAAGACTGCCAATCGATCTTCAAGGACTTGTTCATCGAGTTATTCGTCGACCACGAGTTCAAGAAATACTTCACAGTGATTTACACCAAGATGATTTATTTTTGTTATATCGTGGAGGCTGAGAGCGAGATAAACCAAAGAACGCATGATAATATCCTCGAAGACCCGATTTGGAATGCGAAGAATATCAAATGCTCTGTGTCTAAGATCAGCCGGTTATTCGCGCATGTGTTGTGGTCAGAGGAGATGTGTTTGATTGCCGTGAAAAGCGGCTATTTTCATCATTATTTTGATTTGATCAGAAGAATGCTTTTTTTCAGCGGAGCGCAAGAGCACATTGACAGTGTCGCTACGCTATTACGAGCTGTATTAGCAAATTTACTTTATATTTTCTCTCAACCAGCACCTTCGAACGTGGCGGCGCAGAAATCTGAGACGTTTGAGGCAGTATTTGCTCTGCTGATGGACATTCAGTGCAGTGATAGATTCCATTTCAATGAATTCTTCTTCAATGTGAAAGACCCGAAATACGTTCTTTACTCTATTACGAGGTCAGATCTATCGAATAGGATCCTCGAGGTTATTTCAGCGATGGTGGCACAAGTTTTTAACATCGAAGACGGTAGCCTAAAAGAAAAGATAATATCGAATTTTGTCGCGCTTTTGACTTCTAATTACAAAAAATGCAAAGAGAACAGTCAAGTCTCTCCTCTATTTAACCAAGGGAAAATCACCATGAATCCGATCCTATTCCATGTGTTAGGGATTTTGGTATCGTATCTAATCGTCGAGCATCTTGACCTCACTTTTAATGATGAAGAGCTTCAAATTATCTGGGAAGACGCGCTTTACGAGTCGTTGAAGTCTCTTATTTTCTTCAAGGCACTTTCTAATATTAATGAAAGCGTCCCTGACTTACAGGCACTTAAACCCTTTCTGATGATAGTTCAGGATTTACATTTTTCTCCTGACTGCTCATTTTCTGATTACGAAGTGTTGCTGGCGCAAATTAGCATCCTGATGATGCGAGACAAAAGTAGAGTGAGAGCTGTTATGAAAAATCTACTGAGTTATACTGCAGACGAGAAAGATCCGAACTCAGCTGGTCTTGGCCTCATATGGAAGAGAACTTGCTTTGAGGTTTTTACGTTCGTGATGAAGGATGAGAGTTCTTATGCGAGAATACATAAGGGACAGCTCGAGAACGGCTTTAAAGCAGCAGTGAAGGCAAAGCCTTTGTTCAACGCGATTGCTCAAAAGATCATTGTGAATTACCTTCATATCTCACCGTTTCAGAAGTTCGAGGAGATTGAAAGCGGAATCAACCCTTGTATTCGTCTGAAAGACGATCAGCACATCCTAGATTCAATTGTAGATGTGAGTAAGCAGACGCAGAAGCTGAGGCTGCGAGAAGAATGGCAGAACAAGGGAATCGACCCTCAAATATTTTACAAATGCAAAACCCTCGATCAGGAGTTCCAGGCTATCCTCAAAGAGATTGCTGCAAAAGACACTAATTTTAACATTATTCTGGGTTGCGCAGAGCCTCGAAGCCTGCTGTACCTCCGAGATGTCGAGAGGACAGCTTGTTTATGGGTTTTATTCGACCTAGAGACGTTTAGTCAGATCGTTTTGAGTTTCGTAGAAGGAAAAGTGGATATTGCTGGAGCGATAAGGTTTATTTCCATTTGTATGGGAGTCTTGGAGAAGTTTTCGTATAAAGAGTTGGAGAATGCTGTGGACGTCTCGACGCTTAGGGTTCTAAAGGAGATCGCTGAGAAAATCATGTTGAAAGTGAAATCAGCGAAAGAATATGAGGAATACTCTTTTCCTTTGGTAAAGCTCCGAGCTACCATAGAAAGAACCGAGAAGAAACTAATGACTGGTCATGCTGAGCCTATAATGGCAACTGAGGAGGAGGAAAAGAAAACTGAGGTCAAATTTCAGCTTAATGAAGATTCAGAGGACAGACGCAATAAAATGCTCCAGAAGCAAAGAGAAATAAAAGAAAGATTTATGAAGAAACAGAAAGATTTCATTACAAAGTCATTAGCTGCTGAACCCACAGAAAATCAGGATTCGACGCATAACGAGAATGGAGAGAAAAACAGTGTTATTTGCAATTATTGCCATGAGATCATCAAAACTGAAGCTGAGAAATACGGTTACCTTGCGTTCCTATCGAGAAATAACTTCCCAGACTATTGTAAACTCTTCAAAGAGGAGTCTCGAACTCAGAAGAGTAATGTTTCGACGCAATACAATCTCTGGCAAAGTCCAAGCTTCTCTTCGATAGTGAAGGCTACAGGTTCATTCACGATTAGTAGCTGCCATCACTACATGCATAACAACTGCTTTGAGCTATTTCAGAAGAAAAAAACTAATTCTCCACATAAGACGAATAGACCGGATGAGTTCTTCTGCATTTTCTGCAAGGCTCTTTGCAACATCTTTGTGCCTGTCCTCTCTGAGGCGAAAACTGGTAGCAACCTCTCCACTACGGTGGAAAACATGGAAAAGGAAGATTT
>ENA-UOUE01001859-UOUE01001859.1-compost-metagenome-genome-assembly--contig:-NODE-1859-length-11723-cov-5.435600_pt1 | contig 11723 bp, 2 predicted proteins | sample MGYA00238146_ERZ747223 | MGnify/ENA primary metagenome ERZ747223 (study PRJEB28781, sample SAMN06268865) | compost metagenome | isolation source: single cell | place: USA: California, Emeryville, Joint... | reverse complement strand
TGAGCTATCTGGTACTTTCTCTCGTTTACGAGAGGATCAAACATTAACTTCATCGTCCTTAGGAGGCAAATTATGAGGAAAGGTATCGAGATCCCCAGAGAAACGGCGCCAGTAGCATTGAGTTCAACGGTGTTTATAAAATATCTTTTAACGTAATTAGTGCTGAGGAATGCAGCCAGCACTTGAATTGCAAAGTCTTTGGTCTCTTCGTAAGAGGTCAGATTCGCAAGGGGATTTTTACTATAAGGTAGAGCCACCTTGAACAATGAGTGGAAGAGATTATTGATGCAGATGAGAGCCAAAAGCACTCCACCTACAATTTTTGGCCACAGTAGATCGCTTCCTAAGGCGCTCGAGGAAGCTGCCAATGCTGGAATCAACAAGAAATACTTCTGTACAGCGAACAAAATCGCTGAAATTTTCTGAAGTTTAGCGGAGCCAGCACGATTTTTCTCCAAAAGGTTCTTGATTCCAAAGGCATGAATAATAGCAATGAAAGCGTAGATCACTGTGAAAGTGATCAATAAGAACTTTGCCACATTCAAAGTCGTCCCAAACGCGCCGAAGAAGTTCGTAAGAGAAATTAAGTAGGTGATTGGAGCATCTAGTGAAGAGATTTGGGCATTTCCAGCGAACCAGCTTGCAACTTGAAGCTCATAAATGCAGAGCATTGCGATCACAACTCCTTCAGATCTAAGAATTCCATCATCCGCAGTATGGAATCTGAAGAGTGCTGTTTTGAGGCTGTTTAACATCAAAGTTTTTGTTCAGAAATGAATTAATAAAAATAAGATGAATTAATATCCTGGAGTTTAATATCAAGAGCAAGAATCTAATTTTAAAATAGTTGGAGAATCTATGTTGAAACACCTCCAGCTCGCAATATTCGATTTCTATCTCCTCATCCAGGCCAAATCTCCTCAAAGAAGAATGAAACAGTCATCCCAATTCCTAAAAACTAATTTGTCCGCAGCTTTGAATGTGAGGAAATTATTAATTGAATAAGAAGAATAAACCTTCAACTAAAATTTATCTCTCCAAAAACCCTTGTATTAATTACTTGTTAATATCTCTTACGCATCTATTGATAGCCTTTTAGATTTTAACTCTCTTAAAACCCATCTTCTTCTTGAACGATGATTAACATATCTTTAATTTTATTCCATCATTAACCCAAGGAATGAAAGTTTGCTCAAGAATATGAGCTTCAATCGGTCATATGATAAGAAAAGGTATTTAAATTTACAACTTTGAAGTTCTTTTCAAACTTGATTCACTTTTCGATGCTAAGGCTAGTAAACTTTGTGTGTCTTCGTTGATTTTCTACCGTTTTTCCAAAGCATCGCAGCAATTAATAAACACATCAACTCTTGATTTTTTCGTTTTTCGCTTATGTATTTTTGTGTTGAAGAGCATAGGATGCGGAACATAGACTTCCAAACCGTTGTTATACAAAATTAAGTGAGATTTTAGTAGAAATACACTTATCAAACTACAGTATTCGAAACAAACATATTTGATCAACTTTTCCACGAAAATCCTGATCAACTTCGCAAAATCGTAATTGCCCGAATTTCAACATTCAACATTTGTTCGCTACCAGCTATCAAGGTTACGCGCAAAGACTGCATCTACTCCTCTACAAAGCAGATACTTTTTATGTATTACTGCTGGCACTAGAGGCGAGTCTGCCAAGAACACATGTGCCAAAAAATTAATATAATTTTATAATCGGGACTACGATCGTATAAAATTTGCAGCTTCTTGACTTCGTAGCTAACAGTCTTGAAAAACCAATTTCATAAATAAAAATACCCTAAGTAAATTTTATTAGGATCTCAAAAGTTCCAAAAGGAACTATCACACCTTATGGAATGGAGAAAAATAGCCGTCTTAGACATTCCTAATATCCACACTGAAAAAAAGCCGTGTGGCAAGTAAGTTTAGACCGAGGTTCAATGCTTTGTGATTTTGAAGAGACCAGAACCGAATACATTCAGATGCAGCAGATGTGGTTGTTGTGTGGAAAATTCGTGCTACTTTACTGGGAAACATATTTTTCAAGAATGGACATCCCAAGGCTGGAAATAGTGCCTTTTTGGCAAAAATCGGTTGAGAGATTGTTAAACTTTCGCAAATTGTAATCCTTTTGAATCGTAATCTTTTCAATAAAATTAAATAATTTGAAAACACCCTCAAATTTGTTCTAAAGGAACACATCCAACCTGCCAAGTTTAAATGCGTAAGATATGGTAAAGTGCTTACTTATCTAAGCCGTTGGTAGCTATGATTAGAATAATTGTGAGGGTTCATTGTGAAGATTAATACATCTATGGTATCAAATTCTAAAAACATTAGATAATAACTCTCAGTCGCACCACATAAAATGCTTTGAGCTTATTAAGCTTCATTTGTTGTCATAAGCACACCAACTACCAACCAAGGTAATGACTGAGAATGAAGTTGTATAAATTTAATCTCATACGAAGAATGGCATTTCATTAATACTACAACAACTACAAGAGAATGTATTGAGGAAAACGATGAACCAATCCGTGTGACTAACAATATCCTTGGATGGATTCTAGATGACATTTAGATAATTATTGTTTGCTAAAGATAAGCTATTTTCTTTTGAATTTTTTTCCCTACATTCAATGTTTAGATATACTTTCAAAATATTTTGTATTCGAGGTTGTATCCCAACGATGAGATTGGATACTAATAGGCTAATATTTTGGTGCTTCGATTTGATACATGATTGGCTGTTTATCTAGTTGCGGATTTTCAAATAGTGCTCACATTAAGATGAAACAACAACTTTGTAGCTTAATTCCTTCCCATGTGCTCAAAGCAATACAAAAGCCGGTTCCACAAGAGTGTCTAAGTATTTGTTAATAGACAACCTCGTATGACTGATGCTAAGTCAGTGGAGGACCCAAAACAATTGTTTTGGCGTAAACTTACTTCAACTCAAAAATATCCAAATTCTCACTAATCGAAAACCTCTTTGGACGGAAAGAATCAGTGAAAATGAATCTAAAGCAGAAGTCATAAGATATTCGAAGTGAAGCCTGCCAATTCTAGTTTTATTTTTATTTTTGATAAGTAACCAGACGCTCTGTTTCACATCTTCTTGATACTAAGTTCCTTGTAGATGTATATTAATCCGTTCACAGAAGCTTCCTCAATCCAACATAAAACTCTTGAACAGCGGTTAGCTGTCGGACAAAAATTTTGCATTGAAAGAAACCATTGAGCTAAATTGTAAATAATATAATTTGATCATCTTGAGAACACAACACTCCAGGATATAACTTTTAATATCGAGGAGATGGATAGTCGGTACGGATAGGATGAGAATAAGATGAACAATAAAAAAGTAATTTGTAGAATGGATCTTAAATGCATGATCACATAAAAGAGCAACGCTGTTTCATGTGCTTTTCATAGATTGATTAATATGATTTACTATATAGACATACTAAATCTGAAGAGACTCTTCTTACCAGAATCGAGAGCTCTGTTGAACCTTCAATATTTTTAGTATGTACTTATTCTCAGCAATCAAGAATACTGGAAGGACCGCGTAGACTCTTCTGCAGTTTACATACTCCACAGTAATTTTTCTATAAATTGGTCTCCAGATAAGAAACAGCACACTTGCCATTTGCAAGAGTCCTAGGGCAAGTAGCACCTTTAGCCCATGCTGGAAACCGTCCATTATACCAGCAAGATTAGCTCCTTCAATCTCAATATTATTCAATATAAGGGTATCCATTGCAGTTCCAAGCGCAATACGCTCTTTGACTTGAGTGGAACGAAATAATTCAATAATGGTTTCCCGAGTAGGATTGGCCAATAATGCCTGTGCAAACGAGGAGGTATAAGCATACAACTTCTCTGCGATGGCTGCAAAGCCACCTTTGGCTGCTTCATTGAATGCTGTGAGACAATTAGCATAGTTCGTGTTGGTTTTGATATCATCACATGCAAGTATTGTGCTTATGTTTGCATACCTTTCTTTCAGATTGTCACTTGCGTAACCAGAAGCGAGTAAAGTCGCTGGTGCAGTTTGCATCATATGGACAATATGGTCTCGAAGTACTTTATAATTATCAACGGCTTGATTAAGTGCTATAGCACTTTCATTTCCTCTGGAATTATCGATATTATTTGCGAATTGGTGATAAAGTGAAGTTGTGAGGCCTGGATACGAGACGATTTTCGAGAGCGTATCGATATTATTGATAAATGGGATCGCTTCATTTGTTTTCTGCTTGAAATAGATGTTTGCGACAACAAAGTACGCCATCACATATATGATAGGAAGGAGTGAAAAAATTGCGATGAAAAACATTCCCATTTCTCTCGTTTTATATACTGTTTGCGAGACATGCCTAGATTCTCTCTTTTTATTTTCTTTTTCTGCTTTCTGCGTTGGCATCTGAAAATTCTTACAGACAATGTCAGTGCCAAAGAATGCTTTGTATTCAATCTGACACATATGAAGGTAATCGTGGATCTGCTGAACTGGTATAGTGAGTGCTTGTCTCATCATGTGTGATTTACGTCGTTCTGTAGATTTCAAGACAACGGCAAAAGAACCCACAATTGTTAATGTAACGACCGCTCCAATCGCCAAAATGATATCAAACAGTGACAATATAGTTTTATACCGTAGCTGAAAATCAGAATACAAGGTGGCTCTCATGTTCTCGTAGGCGTCAATGTACTTCAGGGCATAATCCTCGAACCAAATAGTGTCTGGTGCGGTAGAAGTAAACTTTGCAAAATCAGTCTTGTTAACCTTGTATATGATTCCCAAAAAGATCTTTGACGCTTCATATATGGATATGTTATGAGGCGTGTCATAGATGCCTGCACGACTCAGGGGAAAGGCAAAATCGCTGTAGTGGAAGTTGGGTGAGAGCTCCTCTACGTCATAATTGACCATATACTGATTAAATCTCTTCAAAAATTTCTGTACTTTATCCTTAAAAGAAGCAGCAACTGATTTCTTCATTAAAGCTATTTCTGAGGGAGGGTAATAGCCATTATTAACAGCTACCGCTTGCTCTACGTTCGTATAACACGAATGGATAATTGCGCTCAGATACGACGGAAAAGGCGCAACATGCGCGAATTGTGAGAATTGATTGTAAGCCTGGGAGAGAACCACGTAGCTTACAATGATCATGATGACAAGCCCGACAACAGAGAGATGACCAAGGATATTTATTCCCAAGAGAAAACGAGGGATCTTTATCGTTGAGATCAGCTGTTTTATTCGCTTTCTTTTGCTATCTAGTAATGAAGAAGACATTTGGGAAGATTCTTCGTGCTCGAGATCTGCGTGTACACTTATTTTTTCACAGTAATCACTTGTTGGACTCTCTTTCAATTCTTCCGGTTTTTTTGTTCTGGTAGGACTGTCTGAATCACCCCCATCTTCTCCTTCTTCCGTGGTTTTTGTTTTGCTGTGTGCCAAAGTTGGAGAGAGAAATTGAGTTTGAAAAGTAGTTCTCTTCAATTTTTTGGCGATTTGGTTGACAGTGAGAGTATAATATCCAAAATCAAACATTTCGAAGCGTGACTTAGAGATAGTACCTCTCAAAAACAAAGTCTGGTTGAAATCAGTAAGCTGCTGCTTTTTAACTTGGTCAGCTAGTTTTGGCAGTGAGCTGTTCTCTGGGCTCCAACAGTGAAATTCGCACTCGAAATCATGATTATCGTCTCCAAACCCTGATTTCTCATCGAAATCAGGCACAAATTGCTTGAAGCTTGAGAATTGCTGTGACAGTTGGGAAGCGATTTCTGCTTCCGGAGCCTTTGTCACAGCAACTAATGATTCTTTCAGTGGACTCGAAAATCCAATTAGCTGTAGAGTGTCATCAAAGAGTAACCCAGAGAGAGGGTTATTTGTCTTGTACAAGTACAGAACTAGAGCGATTTCATCGTTCTGTAAGACTTCAACGGTCATCAAAATCTTGGCTTCAAGTAGACTCCCATCAAATTTCTTCAGGATTGCCTTAGTCCATGTATTATTTAGGAAATTCGATCCGTTCTCAAATTCTTCTGCCAGTAGGCTTTGAATCTTTTCTTTCAATAAAGCTGGGAAAATATTTTCCATTTTCACCTTCTGAGATTCAACATGGTCAGGAAGTCCCAGTAAGGTTTTAAAGTTCTTCGACCAAACGATCACACCACTCAATCTGCTGGTGCTGAGCGAAAAAGCGACGTAAGATAATGGCGAGGTAGCGTCAATGTTCATAAGAATGCTTTTCTCGGGGATTTTGTGGATTTCTCTTTCCAAGTCGGAAAAATTAAACGACTTTACTCTTGTGATTGCTGCTTGTAGTTTTTGTGAGCGAGGACCCAAGGACATTTCGTAAAGACATAATTGGACAAAATCGAAAAGAGCGACAGTTTCAAGGTGCCCGCAGTTGGAGTCAAGGAGCTCATACAGGTCTCTAACGAGCCTATCTCCTTTCTCTGTAAACTTCACCGAAAGTTGCTTCATTGCATCAAGATCGCACCCGTTTCCGACCAATTTTGAGAGAATCTCAACTCGGATCGACACAAGTTCTTGTACTCTTGTCACATGATTCTGGTAAGATCCCTGGATGTCAAGGACTTCTCGGAGATGGAATTTATCTTGAATCTCTGCCGTGAGGTTTTTCTGAATAGCTTCGATAATCACTTGTCTTTTAATAGAGAGACGTTCACCATAGAGGTGTTGTGTCTCGAAGAGCTGCTGGAGAGCTTTGGATTTCTTTCCGCTGATTTCTGAAAGAAATTGGATATAGGCAACTCTCACAGAGAATGAGGAACGAGCACCAATCTCTCGAATGAGTAAACTGTAATGTCTTTCAATGAATTTCATGAGTTGTGGTCTTAAGTCAGATTTGACTTTTGATTCACAGGCCTCAATGAATTCGTTCTTATCGGAGGAAAATACTTCTTCGTTTGTAGGTTCAGTGAGCAGGACTTCAAGAACTTTGATGATATCATGTCTTTGGTCTTTGATAGACTCGAAATAGGTGTATAAACTTCTGAGGGTGAGAGTCTGAACGAGTACACTTCTCTTCAGGAACGACCTTTGGAGAGTGCTGAAGAGCTGGATCAGGAATAGCTCTCGGCAATTGAGGATAACTTTTATAAGCAGACTTCCGATAATTAAAGTTGGAAAGCTTGCTGCGACTCCTCTTCCGGATAGAATCATTTCCACCAGAACGTAAACTGATGAAAAGCTGAAGATGATATGAGCTATCTGGTACTTTCTCTCATTTACAAGAGGAACAAGTGTTAACTTCATCGTCCTTAGGAGGCAAATTATGAGGAAAGGTATCGAGATCCCTAAAGAAACAGTGCCAGCAGTGTTGATTTCAGCGGTGTTGATAAAGTATCTATTAACGTAATTTGTGCTGAGAAAGGCAGCCAGCACTTGAATTGCAAACTCTCTGGTCTCTCCATAAGAGGTCAAATTCGCAAGGGGGTTTTTACTGTAAGGTAGAACCACCTTGAACAATGAATGTAAGAGATTATTGATGCAGATGAGTGCCAAAAGTACTCCACCTACAATCTTTGGCCACAGCAAGTCGCTACTTCCCAAAGCGCTAGAGGAAGCTGCCAATGCTGGAATCAACAAGAAATACTTCTGTACAGCGAATAAAATCGCTGAGACTTTCTGAAGTTTAGCGGAGCTTGATCGATTCTTCTTCAGCAGATTCGCGATTCCAAAGACGTGAGTAGAAACAATGAAAGCGTAAATCACTGTGAAAGTGATTAATAAAAGCTTCGCCACTTTCAACGTGGTCCCAAACATACCAAAGATGTTTGTAAGAGAAATTAAGTAGATGATTGGAGCATCCAACGATGAGACTTGGGCATTTCCAGCGAACCAACTTGCAAATTGAAGCTCATAAATACAGAGCATTATGATTACAGCTCTTTCAGATCTGAGAAACCCATCCTCAGCGGCATGGAATCGAAAAAGAGCTTTGTTGAGGTTGTTTAACATCAAAGTTTTTGTTTAGAAATGAATTAATTATAGAAGTTTCTTTCCACTGGAATATATATCATGGAATTTAATAGGTGAATATTTCCTTTTATAACAAATTCTTATGGCCAGCAATACAGAGAATTTGAAGTAGCTGTGCCTGTCTTGAAATATCTCCAGTTCACGATATTAATGTTGCATATCCTCCCCTAGGTCAGATCTCTTCAAGAAATAATGAAAAACCCTCTCAATTCCGAATAAAGAGCGAGTTTGCGACACCAGATGTGAGGAAAGTTTTAATTGAATAAGAGAAATAACCTCGAAATGAAATTTAATTCTACGGAAAAACCCTCAAATTAATTACTTTTTAATATTTCTTATGCAATTATCGATAGCATATCATCCTTTTTGATTTCCATTCTACTTAAATCCCACCTTCTATTGATTGAAAAGTAACACATTTTTCATTTATTTCATCATTAAACTAAGCAATGAGAGTTCTTAAGAATTTGAGCTTTCCATAGATGGAGTTCATTTCAATATGTAAAATCAGACTAAATTTGCAGTCTGTAATCAATAGATGGAATGCGAGCGAAGGATTTGTTTTCAATCAGCGCAGGGAAAATTTAGAAGTTAGGGCTTTTTCCTACATTAAAATAATTAAAGAATAAAATTAGTTACCAAAAACATGAAAAAGTAAATTTTCTTAATGTTGACACGAAGTAAACACCGTATGAAGAAATGTCGACTGCCGTATTCCTCGTCTAGTTGAAATCTCTATTCTATCTTATCCATAGATATCTCCTTGCAGAGATTTGTAAATCTGCCAATAGATGATTTTTTTCATAGTCACTGATGATATCAGGATAACGAAAAGTTAATTTGTGGTTATTGGGCTATCTAGTATGAAAGATAGACAGCAGACGTTTACTAAGAAGGAAACTTTATTGACAAAATTGAGAAGAGCCAAGAATCAGCATTTAATTTTGTTGTTGAAGTTACTTCAAATGTGATTCATTTTTAATTCAAGAGATCATAGGTTCTATGTATTTGGCAGCTTTTTTTCCCAATTTTTATAAAATATTGGTTCAAATGATAAATTTCGACTCTATTTTTTCTTTGGTCCGCATCTGACTCTGAATGAGGAAGAGTAGTGAAAGATTGCCAAAGTTTCCAAACGATTGTTGAACAGTATCCACAGCAAGCATGTTTTATCACTTTTTCCACAATAGCGCAGAAGACTCATCATGCTGAAGATATATTAACTAAGGCGAGCGATCATTAGGCTCTTTACATTTATTTCAGCAAAGTTTGTTCCTTTAGCCTCTGCCTATGGAAATTAAGCGAATCGGCTGTAAAAAATGCGTGCCAAGAATACTTGCGCCAAAGAGTATCTATAATCAGAATAATTGGGCTAATACAATATAACTTTACAGCTTCTTGACTTTGTAATCAAGAGGCTTGAAAAAATCAATTTCACAAGAGATAAGAACCCAAATTAAAATTTTCTCATAATTTGGCAAATGAAGTTCCAAAGAAAATAAAACGCCTGATGATATCAGTAAAAAAAAAATTTAGTTACTTTAGGCATTCTCAATATTCATACTCAACCGAGGCATGTAGCAAGTAAATTTGTCCTGGTGTTGATTGCTATGTGATATATGGAGAGTTCAGAACCGAATACCTTCAGATACATTAGACTTGTAAACTTCTTGAAACTGGATTCTTTTTGATCGTAAACTTTTCAATAAAATTAATTAATTTGAAAAAACCTCAAAGTTGTTCGGAAGGACCACAATGCTCGTGTTCAATCATTAAATCCGAAGCCCTCCCATCTATTGGGCCTCATCTCCAGACAAAACGTTCAAATTAGGTCGGTTCGGCCACAGACAAAGCTTCAACATAGTTATTAATTTTTTAGAACGAGGTTCTACCTATCGTGACATAATGAAGAGATAGAGGAGATTTCTTCGTTTTTCAACTCTTCTTGAGACTAAATTGATTGTAGATGTATATTGATCCATTCACAAGAATTTTCTCTTACAAAATCTAAACCTATCAAAAAGATTCCTTAGAAGGGGTTAGTTTGAGAACAGACTTTCGCATTGAAAGAAATCTGTCTCCTACATTGAAAATGATATACTTTGAACACATTTGAAAAAGAACACGCAATGTTGAGGGAGATAAACTTAATTCCAAGGAGGTTATACAGGGATAGTCGTTGCATTTAAGATAAAAAATATCAATAATAAAAAAAAAAGTGTTATGTAGAGAGAAACTTGAATGTAGAATCACAAAAAATAACAATGCTATTTCGTGAACTTTACATTGACAAATCTTAATTTTTATATAGACATACTAGAATCAGAAGAATCTCTTCTTAACAGAATCGAGAGGTCTGTTCAAGCTTTAACATTTTTAGTATGTACTTATTCTCTGATATTAAAAATACTGGGAGGACCGCGTAGACTCTTCTGCAGTTTACATACTCCACAATAATTTTTCTATAAATTGGTCTCCAGATAAGAAAGAGCACACTTGCCATTTGCAAGATTCCTATGGTGAGGAGCACCTTTAGGGCAGCCTGGAAACCGTCCATTATACCAGCAAGATTGGCCCCTTCAATCTCAATATTGCCCACGATAAGACCATCTATTGCAGTTCCAAACGCGAGACGTTCTTTCACTTGAGTGGAACCAAATAATTCAAGAATAGTGTCTCGAGTGGGGTTGGTCAATAACGTCTGTACAAACGAGTGGGTGTAAACATACATCTTCTCCGCTATGGCGGCAAAACCCCCTATCGCGGCTCCATTGAATCCGGTCAAGCAATTTGGATAGTTCGGGTTGGTTTTGATATCATCACATGCTTGTATTGTACTTATGTTTGCATATCTCTCTTTTAGATTGTCACTTGCGTAACCAGAAGCAAGTAAAGTCGCTGGTGCAGTTTGCATCATCTGAACAATACTGTCTCGAAGTACTTTATAATTATTGACCATTTGATTAAGTGCTTTGACGGTTTCATTCCCTCTGGAATTATTGTAATTGTTTGCGAACTGGTGATAAAGTGATGCTGTGAGGCCTGGATACGATACAATTTTTGAGAGAGTATCGATATTATTGATATATGGGATCGCTTCTCTCGTTTTCTGCTTGAAGTAGATGTTTGCGACAACATAGTAAGCCATCACATATATGATAGGAAGGAGTGAAGTTATTGCAATGACGAATATCCCCATCTCTCTCGTTTTATATACTGCTTTCGATACACGCCTAGACTCCTTCTTTTGGTTTTCTTTTACTGCTTTCTGCGTTGGTATCTGAAAACTCTTACTGACGATGTCAGTGCCAAAGAATGCTTTGTATTCAATCTGACACATCCGAAGATAATTGTGGATCTGCTGAACTGGTATGGTGAGTACTTGTTTCATCATGTGTGATTTGCGTCGTTCTGTAGATTTCAAGACCACAGCGAAAGCTGCCACAATTGTCAAAGTGACAACTGCCCCAATCGCCAAAATGATGTCAAACAGCGACAATATTGTTTCATAACGCAGCTGGAAATCAGAGTACAAGGTGGCTCTCATGTCCTCGTAAACTGCAACGTATTTCAGGGTGTAATCCTCGAACCAAATAACATCCGCTTGGGTAGGAGTAAACTCAGCGAATTCAGTCTTGTTAACCTTGTATATGACTCCCAAAAAAATCTTTGACGTCTC
>ENA-UOUE01001857-UOUE01001857.1-compost-metagenome-genome-assembly--contig:-NODE-1857-length-11730-cov-16.192998_pt1 | contig 11730 bp, 10 predicted proteins | sample MGYA00238146_ERZ747223 | MGnify/ENA primary metagenome ERZ747223 (study PRJEB28781, sample SAMN06268865) | compost metagenome | isolation source: single cell | place: USA: California, Emeryville, Joint... | reverse complement strand
TAGCCGAGTTTTTATGCTGTATTATCAGTTCCTCTGCCCTCCAATGCTCATCTACTGTCTACATCAACGAAAGGGGCTATTAGAAGCTCCAAACAGAGGTTGTGTTGCTTTATATTTTATGAGAGGAGACTTAAAAATATTTAAATTGGTTCAAATTAATTCGCGGAAGGCCGCGAAAACAATCCTTTTGATTTTTTATTCCTTAGACCTCAGCTGCTCATTTCTCCTAAATTGTGATACAAAGATAGTCCAATACTCACCAATAATCGTTTCTAAACTCAAAGACTATGGCCCTTACTCAATAAATGGTCACCTATTTAAATTCAAACTGGATTAATTGTTTGAATACACAAATATTTTTCCAATTTTCAAAATCTCAGCTCAAATTTTTATAAAAAATTAAAAACCAAGACCTGAGCCTTTATTCACTTCTTCTTCTTACACTTTGTAACTTCAAACTATCTTCAACCTACTTAATTCGAAATCAGTAGAGCGAGTGGATCATGATCGAAGAAAATAAAATTGAAAGCAACACTAATATTTTCATGGTACTCTCACAGATTCCGACTTTCTTGTTCTCAAATAGCATTTTCCTTCCATTGTTTTGCCAGTTTTCAAACGTTTCATCTAACATGTTCCATGTCAAAGGACCAAGTTACCAGACACAATGTAATTGATGAAGAAAATGTGGAATCTGGGGAAGATTGGCTGATAAAAAGGCGGCTCAGCGTACATAAAGGAATTTATTGAGGCAACTACTCACATCACATAGGCGAAAAAGTATTCTCAAGAGTCATTCATGAGCAACGACGTCGTGAGGCCCCACCTAAAAAAGCTTCTATTTGACGAGCAAAACGACGTGGAGCCGTTTTCGCCAGCTCTATCAACGAGATCTTCACTCACAACCTTAACTTTACCTCCTCGGTAAACAGACTGTCCTCTCTCTCTCAAAAATCTTTTGGTTTTTAGCACTAATATTATGCTCTCTTCGGAGCAGTTACTAATTGAAATTTTGCAAATTAGATCGAAATTGTTCGTGGACTCTTCGCTTCCCGCTACCGACAGTGATTTTAATCTCAGTCCTGGTCTGCCCAACGGTTTGTTCTTCAAAAATGACAAAAGGAAATCTTCCTGGAATCCGAGCATGGTTTCCCTCAAAGTGAAACCCACTTTCTCGCAACCCATTGATGAGCAAGAGATCTCCTCTCCGTATTTTCCCGACGCACTCAAATTGTCTCGAGGCCCATCGCTTGAGCATAGCAATATGATGAAAAATTCTGCCGTGGAAGTTGAAGATCCAAACGCAGAGACTGAATTCCCTAAGCTGTCATTTGAATACATCAGATGTAATTCTTTCGCTTTTCAATCAATTGAGTTTAGGATTTTCCAGCGGAGTCAAGGGCTCTACCACGCACTTCTATGGATATTGAAAATGAGAATTTTTCGCCGACTTCTCAATGCAGCAACATGAGCTTCTTTGACGGACCTGATTTCCAAATCCAATTGTTTCCGACGAGCCTCCCGACAATACCCAATAAACAAAATTCAAGCATAGCAACAATATCAGCAGATACAGTAAAAAAATGAAAAACCCTCTTTTCAATCGAATAAATTGAAATTCTAAGCTGGAGGAGCTGCTGACGACAAACGTAAATAACCATCGCTTTCTAGTGATCGATTGTAGATATGCTTACGAATATGAAGGTAAAACTTTTTTCTAAGGTTAATCGTCTCACTTGTACTCTCCTCAGGTGGTCATATCAAAGATGCTATTAACATCTACGATCCTATGATACTAGAGCGACTGTTCATTACAAATCGAGAGCTGCTCTATAAAGAAAGCTACCTCAAAAGCCTTAAGCAAAATTTTAATCTCGTGATAAATTCGTTCATTACGCCAAAACACTATGAAAATGAGCCTACACTCGACTCGCCTCCGATCTTAATCTTCCATTGCGAGTTCTCTTTTGAGCGTGGGCCTCGTATGCTCAGTCACCTCAGAAAAATCGACAGAGATTTAAACGCGCATAACTATCCTCAGTTAGACTATCCGGAGGTGTACCTCCTTGCTGATGGATACAAAAACTTCCATTTGCAAAGTCCAGTAAGATTCTTTTTACGAGCCCGAGTTGATTTTAAAAAATCTCTTTTAGAAATGTTGTGATCCGGTCGGGGGCTATGTAGAAATGAAGGACATCAAATTCAAAGAGGACTATTCTGAAGCCTGTCATAGAGACCGCCTATACTGGAATAAAAAAACAGGAAATGCTCGTTCCAGAATCCGCGCTTTTTCACAGATTGTTGAATAATCAATTGAATCTGCCCAGAAAACACAGTGTCTACCTTATAGTGCTGTGGCTTCTGAATTCTTCAGCTGGGTTTAGGAGGACGGGATCATCTGGGCCGCCCAGTATTCTTAGCGTTTAAGTGATATAATTATATCACCACTTGCATTACTGTAGAGTTTTTCGAGTCACCTTTCAATATATGAAAGTAATTGTTTTTTAATTAACCCTTACTCATTCTTTGCTAATTGCTTACCCTGAATTGCTATCAAAGTCTTTTGAAGTTATTTTTTCATATTAATTACCAATAGTTTCTATTAGATTGGGAAATTTAGCTAGGATTTCTCATAATTCGTAGAACGATCTCAAATACCATCAATTTTCAATAAAGCAGTTCATACTAAATTTATTATTATTTGTGAATAGTATTTTTATTATGAAAACTTCCTTTAGTCGAAGTACATAAGCTTCAAATTTGTGGTTTCTTCGATATTATCCCAGACATTCTTATCATAAAGAGTAATGCCCAACTGTGGTCCACTCTTTGGGTCGATATATCCGTTTTTGATGCATTCCTTGTAAGCTGCTGGGAGGATCTCATCCAAAGTTCTCGTGCGGTCCTCTTCTGTCAATAACCAAGGGAAAACCCCCTTGCTCACAGTAATTTGCTTGGCAACTCTCTCATTGTAAGTGAGGCAGATAATTGGAATTGGAGGACGATATTTGGCAACACATCTAGCGGTCTGACCGGTTTCAGTGACCACGAAGATGACCTTGGCTTGCATTTCGTAGGCAATCTTTACCGCAGAGGCAGCCAGCATCTCCCCTGAGTTGAACGGTCTTTGAGTTTCCTCGTAGAGTTTCACGTAATCAGCTTCGTATTCGACAAACTCCTCGGCTTTTCTGCAGATTTTTGCCATAGTTTTGACAGTTAACGCTGGATATTTTCCTTTGGCAGTTTCGCCACTAAGCATAACGCAATCAGTTCCATCAAGAATCGCGTTTGCGACGTCAGTGCACTCTGCTCGAGTAGGCACAGGGTAGTTGGTCATACTTTCCAACATTTGAGTTGCCGTTATAACTGGCTTAGCCTTAAGATTGCATTTTCGAATGATCATCTTCTGAGCCGCAAATATGTCCTCAGGTGGAAGTTCAACACCGAGGTCTCCTCTCGCGACCATGATTCCATCGGATTCCTCGATAATGGAGTCAATGTTATCGAGTCCTTCTTGGTTTTCGATTTTGGAGATGATGTGGATACCATCTCCACCATAGCCTCTAAGGATATTACGAACTTCTCTAACCTGTTCGGCCTTTCTAATGAACGACGCGGCGACGAAATCGAAGCCGTTTCTTGCAGCGAACATCAAATCATGCTTGTCCTTGTCAGATACCGCAGGCAAATCGATTGATTCGCCTGGGATCAGAACTCCCTTCCTCTCACTAAGCACAGCTTTATTTCTGACCTCGACGTCAACGTAGTTATCTCCTTTTCCAATGCAAACGACCTCCATTAGACCGTCATCAATCAAGATTCTTCCGCCGATCTTGACAGTCTTTGGAAAAGAAAGGTAGTCACAATAGATCTTTTCATGTGTTCCTCTATGGTTTGGGATTTCTGCGGTCGGGACGAGTTTAATTCGGAATCTATCGCCCGGAACATATTCAATTTCTTTCTGTTCGAGCATTCCAGTTCGAATTTTAGGCCCTCGGATGTCAAGCAAGCAAGCCACGTGCTTGAGCTGTCTGTCCTTGCTCTGGGCCACGCAGTGGCGAAGGTTATCGATAGATTTTTGATGATGGTTGTGATCACCATGCGAACAATTCACTCGCATAACGTTCATACCGTTTTCGAGGAGCTCTCCAATCAAGTCCTCGGAATTGTTCAGACCAATGGTGCAAACAATCCCAGTTTGACGATGGTTCGTTTCGCGAACCATACGAGAGATCTCATTCTTGAAAACTGATCGATACATGACTCAACACGCAATATCTTTCGGATTAGATATAGATATGATTATTAATAAAATATTTGAAGACAAGTGTTTAATTAAGGTAACGGCGGTTCTAATTCTTTAACGCCTTTATTAAGCTCACTCCCCTCACCGTCTAATTGCTTCTCTCATCTCATAAGCAGATTGGAAGGTCCTCCCTTGAGGTTTTGGCTGAAGAGATATGTGTTTATTTAAAAAGCATCACATTTTGCTTTGAAATCGGAAGTCAATTTATATTGCAAACCCAAAAAAATTTAATAAATTCAAACGAGGCAACTTATTTGAGCTAGACTTAGACTAAATAGAGCTTACATTGACCCACGAGCTATATATGCTTGTATGCTTAAACTCCAAATTAAAAAAAACTTTCTCTGGTATGTCGAATTATCAGATCCTCATAGAACCTCCAACCCATTTTTCTTTCGAGACTTCTCTGAATTTATGATTTACAGGCGGCTCCGTTACGTCTATTCCAACATAGTTCGGAATATAGTTCGGCTTCGTTGCTTTGCCTCCGAACCTGAAACCTATCGGACCGAGGAATTTCTTCGATTTCTCCTACAATAGAAGTACAGTGAGCAAAACTAGTTCTAACACAGAAAAAACAATTACTTTTTCGTCTTTTCGCCTTTTGTCTTCTTCCGACATGTAGATCGAGGAGCATCGCACCACAGGCTATAAGGGGATTATTAAACTAAAGAGAGATCAATAATGTACCTTGTCGACTCCTTCATCTGTCCCTTTAAACTCCTTTGAATACCGAGAGTAAAATTTGCTTCCATAAGAGGTCTCCATTTTAATTGTCTTCTTTCCCATCGTGCTCGCGGTCTGAGGACGCGATTTCGCTTTCGCTGACAAATTTCCTGGGACCCAGAACTCGTCTTGTGGTAACAAATCCTTCGCCATGTCTGGGTAGAGCATCAATCTGATTTCAGCTTTCGTTTTATAAAATCCCTCTTCGCTTTTTGCTTGTTTGAGCATGCTATATCCTTCCAAACCGTTTCCTGGTGAAAAAGGCCTATCAGTCCTTCCAGTTCTGTCCACCTTGATAAATCCCTTGGAGAAATTCGCATCGAAATAATCCGTCGTCGAGGCAACTCCCGTAGACTTGATATTTGACACCGGCCTCTTCATCGTGGTTGCTGCAGAAAACGGTCTCTTCGTCGCTGCTGAAGTAACGCGTGACGCTATGGTCGACGTCGGTTTTGCGATACTTGCGTGCTCTTTGCCCCAAAGCACCGAGAATCCGTCGGCACTTTTTTTCAGATCTGCTGGTGGATCCATTCGAACCGTGTTATTCTCGAAAATAATTTGCGTGTCTGATTTCTTTATCGCATATCCGCTGTGAGGAAAAATACCCGACTTGGCGGTCTGAGGACGCTGCCGCTCGCCCAGCCCTGTTGACGATTTAGCTTTCAGCAACGTGTGAGATATGGTTTGAGATTTGGCCTCGTCAAACGGCGTGCTGTCATCAGGAAAACAGCTCATTTTGGCCCTGACGGTCGCTCTCTCAATACCCTCAGAATTTTGTTTCATTGAATGTTTCATTTCTCGGACATTGTGAAGGATGAAGTTTTTCAGCAGCTGAATGGTGGCGGAATATTTCTTTGTGACCGGGAAGTACGTGGCAATGCAATTTGGCTCCATATGGATAATCTGAGGTCCAGTTCTCCCATCTCCCAAAACTGTAAAAGTCTTTGTAGAATTCATAAAATTGAAGTAGTGGATGTCCCAATGAGTTTTAAAAGGGATTTTGAATTCGCTTTCCAGGTTCTGAAAGGCCCAATGTTGAACGTATATTTTCTTCACAGTGCAGAAATCTTCATTCACTTGTCCGAGGTAGCGAACGGTTTTATCATTCAACGGCTTTGGTTTGTACACTGGTTGTTTGATGATATATTTGCCGAGAGAATTAAACGCTTCAGCGGCTCGACGATGATGAATACCAACATTAACCTTGGGTGCCCATTCAGAGCTGTCATGCCTGAAATTGTAGAGATCTCCAGTGATACTATCGAGCAAATAATCAGAACTAGTCAAATCTTCTGTCCCTTTCTGGAAATTGGCAATATCGGTGCTAATTGGCCCTCCTCTGCCTTTGCCATTGAGTACTCTGATAGGCTGTTGAAAAAGAAGAAATTAGCAAGGAAAAACGCAATGAATTTTTATCAGCAGCGTAGAAATCAAAGGATTGAAACGGTCTAGCAGGAGTTACCTTTTCAATGTTGGTTGCACAGAGATATACCAATGATTGCATGGCGAAAGCAGACGCAAACAGTGATTTTTGGGAGCGGATGCACATTCTCAAGAGGATATTGAACTATAATGAGTTGTAATAAGCAACAGGGGGATGTAAAGGACAAGTACTTTAAGAGCAAATGGGTGCCAAGGGAGTAAATTGACGTCTCCTTCGATAAATACCATATCAATCATATCGAAGAGCTTGGCTGCTGTTTTTTTGACGTACGACGAGTCAATCTCGTATAAAAAATCGTCTAGATTCGATTGGGTTCGCTCAAAAATCTTGATGTCTTCTTTATCTACATATTCTGTTTGCGCAACCAAAATCTTGGAAATTGTGTTATATTTGCTTGGAATTCGAAGAATGTGTGTGTTACCTCACGAATAGCATTAGAGAATTCGAGAAATTTGTCGCATGGGTGATCGGTTTTGGAGTAAGCGTCTACGAGTAAAATTTTCATAACTTCTGCAAATCAATAAATTTTATTCTCATCTATATTTTTGAATCACTACGACGAAATACTCTAATGTGAAATGTGCAACTTAATGCATGATTATTTCTGATAGTCTCGAAAGAAAAATCAGATAAATAGAAAAAACTTATTGATTTGTATAATATTTGAAAATGGTTGACTCATTTCCTCAACATTTCTAGGTAACATTGGTGTGCCTAAGAAAATTTGAAATCATTTCAATTTTTTATTGAACTTGAGTACTAAAGAGCTCACTTTCAATGAATCCTTTGGTAGAGAAATAGCATTATTTGAAGTTATCAGGAGTTCTTTTTGTAAAGTAATACAAAAGTAGACGGACAATTTGATAAGAGAATACACATCACAATAAAAAACAGATTAGTAGATACAGAAAGACATGGCTTTGGTTATTCACCCTAAAAAGATACGGTCTTGAGAAATAATTTCTGAACGATCTAGTGGACACTGCGATACCTTCAATGAGCAGTTTCGACACATGATCACATGATTGCAGGGCCTGATGACAATTTCGATGTTGTTCTGATGGCAAATCACGCATTTTTTGCTGGATTCTAAATTCTCTTGAGCTCGCTTGATTTGAGATCTTAAATCTTCGATTTTCTGTGAGTTAGAATGTTTAGAGATCACGCATACAAAAATATAGGCTTTACTTTGTTTTTTGCTTTAGTAACGATCTGGAGAGACGAAACATACGTTTGTTCAATTTGACAGAGAGCATCCAGGTCAAGTCCATTAATTAAGTTCTGATCTCCCTTCATTAGCAGTAGTTCTCGAGCTCCCTCATCGGATTTCTTTTTGAGAACACCGAACGCTTCTTCTTTTGAACTAAGTTCTTTTCTAAGGTTTTGACAGGATATTTCCAACTCATGGTTTTTGGAGTTGAGATCTCTCACTCGGTCCTTATATTTCGTCATCAGCTGCTCCTTTTCACTGACGGTTTCAACGTTTAGCTCTTGAATGCCTTTAATAATCTTCAGCAAGAATTCTGTTCTCTTCAGAAATTCCCGATAGAGCGCTTCATAGGCCGTGGATTTGGATTTGTAGAAGTCCAGATAAGCCTGTTCCTCAATCCCGAAATAACATTTCATCTCTTCTATTGGTTTGGAGTCAATATCATCCAACAGTGAGCGTTCATCCTCAAAATCAACCATAAATGATGGTTTACATCCTCTCCCTAGCACAATGATGATACTTAAGTTACAAATACTTCCAGGTAAGTTTACCTTTTTTCAGACATTCATAGTATTCATCAAGATAGGACTGATTGACTGCCTGCTGCAACTGCGCGAGTATCTCCAGGTCACAGTTAGGATTGGAGGAAAGTCCGCTAATACCACCATGTGTTGGTGGGTAAACAAGCGCTTCGCTGGATAGCATGAAGTAGAAGTTTCTTAGTAGTAAGTGAAAAAACGGACTCTAGTTTGAGAATTTTGAATTTCGTGAAAGAAAATAAAAAATAATCCTGAATTGCTGGCCGTTCCACCACCACACAAAAAAATTACTACTGAAAGTCAGGGCGTTTCTATTTTCGTTTTGTCATAATATCTTAGGCGCCTTAACTTTATCGAAAGAAGTGGGGTTGAGAGTGTCAGTTTTTGAAAGCAAGGCTGCATCCCTACTATAGTAGATAAATGCAAATAAATCTACAAAAACTCGGCAATTTCCACCCGAAAGAAACTAATTTATCAATTAAGCTCAACTATCCAAATACAGGTTGCCTGTCAACCTCATAGTTTTATATTAGTGTCTTTGGTATCCTCGCAAAAATGTACATTCAAAGCATATTCCGATGCCCCTTCTTCGTTTTTATATTTCTCATGGCAAGCATCTACCATTTCCTTCAAAAGCGCTCTATTACTTTTCTTCGGTTCAAACAAAATCGGAACATCTTCAATAATAGCAAAATTTTGTATCGATCGATTAGAAGACGTGAAAATCGTGTGTACCAGGAAAGCCAGATATCCAAGGCGTTTTCTCTCACTCTGCCCCTGAGAGAAAAATAGCAACTCGGCTGGTCTCAACTCCACTTCTTCATCTCCGCTTTGATTTACCACGCGGCTTACAGGTAGCGCGAAATCATCGAGGTTAATATCCGCTATTTGGCGCGACTCTTTCCTAAACTTGCAATAGATGCCTTTCGCAGCGTGGTCAATCACCATGAGCACAACAGACTTAAAAGGAAGGGGGGACTCATTCCGCAATAGCTTTTGCACTTGAAATTCCATTTCGGTAATGATCTGAACGTTGACTACCTTAAGCGTCTTTTTGATCTTGCTGAGTAGAGACAAATTTCCAAAGAAATAATCTTCGACGAGCTCGTGGAATTTTACATCAAACCTGTCCTTCGCAACGATTTTTTCTAGCACCGCCTCATCGTAGACCACTTGAATATCGATTTTTTTATCCTCGTGGTTGATATTCGGTTCAAAGATCTTCTTCATCACATCAGAGATCCTTGTATTGACTCGCTCCCAATCAATTTTCTCTTCAGATTCATAATTTAGCACTATCTCATATTCTTTATCCACGCTGACGATAGAGAATTCGACTGCTCTCGAGTTGAGGTAAACCAACGCGCGGGTATTGCTGATGTCTTTTTGAGAGAGTATCATTGAGGTGTTATTATTGGCTGGACGTTGGACTCGACGGGCTGGATCTGAAACAGGCTGGAAATCTGGTGCGAAAACAATCGAGGGGAGAAGAGTGGGGCCAAGGGTAGCGTCTAGGATGGCGGCGTGTTTGGTTTTTAATTCAAAGGAATCCTCGAATTTTGGACTCAGGACGAGAATTCTGTACCGCACCGTCTTTGCGTTAAACCATGAGCTCTTGTTATCAAAGTCAATTCGGTAAATTCCAGGTTCTTTGATCAACACGCTGCCATTGACCGGATGTTTTGCCGAATCTATTTTCCCGCTCTTTATAATCGTAAAGGGCTCGTCCTTCTCGTATTTCAACACTCGCTTAAACCGCGCGACTCGTTCGATAGAGAAATTGATATCATGCTGCAAAACACCGAAACCGAATGACAGAATCGAGTATGGCTGCCAAACTTCAACGTACTCCGATTTTACGGTTCCGGCCTCAATTGTTGTATTAAGCGGTGAACCTACTCTGATATGAAGATCTTGGAAATCCGAAATTTCAGCTTCGTTGCATTCGGCTGTCAGAGCTGCTGAATTATAATGCTGTGAGGCGGTCAGAGATTGGAAATCGCGTTTTTCCAGCTCAGCTTTCAAACTTGGAGATGCATCACGGTGAATCAGCTTGTAAAGGAATATTGCCGCTGGCTTTCGAATCTCCTCGGAGGTCTCTGAGTTAAAATGCGACATTAAAATCAAAATTGCTTCTTCCATGTGATTTCTCTGCGCTGGGAAAAGATAGTACAGTCTTTCCAATATCCTGATGCTAACCAATTGCAAGTCAATGTATTTCGGGTAGAGAATAAAGATGTTTAAAACAAACGAAACTGCCGTGTAGACTCCTTCGGTCTCGCGAAGTTTCCTCACCTGATCCGACAGAATATACGGAACGACAATCTTAGGCGTCTCTTTGGATGTATTTGAGGAGAATTCCTTGTTCATGGTCTCAAAGACCTCATTCGCATTGAGCTGTTTATTCTCAGGTTCAACGCCCACATGCACAAAGGCTTCGAGATTCTTCTCGATTGTTAAATCCAGATCAAAGCACTTTCTATCAAATCGCACACTATGCTGAAATTGGAATAGCATTGTCTCGAGGAAGGTCCCGAGGATCTCAAACAACTCCATATAGGTCTCGTTTGTGCCACTAACGATGAATTTGAGAGCAGGAAGAGTTTTCTGGGCAAAAACTTCGATCTGTTCCTGGAAAGATGAACAATGTGTTAACAATTCCATTAGTTTTATCACGCTCGAAATTTTATCTTCGATGTCTTTAGATTTACTGAGCTCCATGATCTCTTTAGCATCCTCGTTCTCTTCGAAATTATTCAAAATTTCACCGATCTTGAGATTTTCTCCTGCTAATAACGAGTTAATCAGCGCGGTTTCCTCTGAAGGGATATCCTTGCGCTCGAGAATTAAATAGAACAGAGCTTGGATGTATAGTGCGATGCGGTACGAAAGAGAAGTGCCTTTGATGTTATCGAGGACGGGAAGCAATGAATTCGCCATGTTTAGCAGCATTTCTGAATTGAAAGAAACAACGTTAATGAGCTTGTATGAGAGGATGAGGTCGTAGGTTAGCCCCACGATGTAGTAGATTGAAACGGAATCTGCTTTATATGATAGTCTATTTAATTTCTCGATATCTGTTCTTTGGAGAGAACAACTCCCGACGTCGGCTTTGTTGTAAATAATACCCAAGACAGGCGCTAGATAAGCAGGTTTTCCGCGACGGAAGGCCTCTGAAATCAAGAGTTCAAGTTCGTTGAACTGCTGTTGCATTGAGATTTACGTGGATACTTACAAATAATAAATAAAGTTCTTTTGAATTTGATTTTATTTTTGATTGTATGATAAAACACATTCTTCCTGAGAAGGATAGCCCTTCCAAAGTAATAGATAACGGCTGCCAGGTTTGATTAGAGTAATTGAAATTATTTACAGGTAATTTTTTGTATTCCGTCGCGAAACGAGTAGATTCTGCCTACCTTTTAGAGGCTACTAGTTTTGAATAAGCAGTCGCACGAAGAGAGATGTCACTAGGAAGGTATTGCATGCGGTACTCTGCCAGTTT
>ENA-UOUE01001856-UOUE01001856.1-compost-metagenome-genome-assembly--contig:-NODE-1856-length-11738-cov-14.548752_pt1 | contig 11738 bp, 9 predicted proteins | sample MGYA00238146_ERZ747223 | MGnify/ENA primary metagenome ERZ747223 (study PRJEB28781, sample SAMN06268865) | compost metagenome | isolation source: single cell | place: USA: California, Emeryville, Joint... | reverse complement strand
GATTCTCTTGATCAAATGCTATGCTAGTATACAGTTATAAGAAATCTGTGAGGTCCTATGAGCAACTGAGAAATCTAGGCTTACTTGCTATTAATAATTCTTATCTCGATATGGATGGGTGGGCAAATTAGATACCAAATCTCGTGATTAGTTCTGCTTGGAGATCTTTTGGGAACTTTTGGAAGTAGGTGGGCCAATCGTTGCCAGATAGCTTCTTGAAATTGTTAATCAGTGTTCTCGAAGCTTGCTCGAGCTCTTCATCATTGTGCTTAAACATCACTAATGCCTTGCACAAGAAAGGAAAATCTTGGACGATTCCTTCTGGGTTTTCATTAATCGCAAGGAAGAAACCCCTGGTTATCATCATATAAGTCCTCTGCTCTAAACAGATATCATTTTTACTTGAACGCCTGAAGCTTCGGCAAATCATTCATTGTATTCGTCATTGCGACGGACCAATGTTTTGTGATTTTCGGCAGGTATGGTGCGACTACTTTTGGCTGGTAGACTGCGATTCTACCGATTGCTGTGGACAGATTATAAGCAAGAGTTCTGTTCAACTATATATTATTATTAAGACACTTGTCAGAATTATAATTATAAGAAAATTACTCCTTTAGAGAGCAAGAGCTCTGCGAATTTCAGTGCAAGTTCACCAAAATATCCAGCAATTTCGGTTGGATGAGCATTGATCAGTTCAGAGATTGCCCATGTCGCATTATTGCAGAGAATCAAAAAATAGTTACCAGCGTCCTGCCCAGTAGGCACAAGCACCAAATTTTTCGCAAGGACTTGCAGGACGACTTCGGCTTTACCAGTAAAAGCGACTGGACATGACATGCACAGCTGGCCGACAAAAGTAAAACTAAATTTCTTCACCTCTTGGTCCTCACTCTAATTAACAAAATCACGATAAATTCCACAAATTCGGCTTTACTTGCAAGCATTCTCCGATTAGATCGAGAAGTTTCGAATTCTTCAGGATGAGCTCAAAATCTCTTTGAAGGATCGAGAGGATGGTCATGAGCATATCAATCGCTCTGATGCATAACTCTCGTTTCTGATCTTCTTGTTTCGTGCCCTTGTTTCGAATGTAGTCGAAATATTCTGCTATCATTTGAATGTCTTTTGCAGCGAATATCTCTAAATATGGCTTGGCGTCAGCTCCCAGAGCCTTCAGAATGCTTGTCACACATTCTAAATACAAGAGGATTCATGTTTAGGATCTTCGCAGAAACTCGATGGAAGATATTACCAAATAATGCGATGAGAGTATTATCCTCGGATGTTGTAATTTTCCATTTTTCTATAACTAAAGGGAGAAGGACTTCTTGGATTTGAGGCTCTTTGATTTTATTCGGTAGCTTTTCCGCTATCAAGCCCACTGTGTCATAGAGGACTTTCAGGCTACGTCCAGAGTAGAGCGCGAAAATCGGCTTCAAAAACTAAGGGTAAAATGAAGTTAAGCATGTTAGATGTAGGCAATCGATTCAAAGCATACCTGGAAAATGTCGAGTAGATAGCTTTCAAGGGAGCCTTTGTCTTTGCTCACTAAAATTGCGAAGGATGTGCATGCTGATTCCTGAACGAACCTCTCAGGGTCCAACACTAATTTCAGAATCAGCTTTATGTAATCTTGGAGTATTTGAGGCTGAGTGGTTGATTGGCTCAGCAGCCAGTCGGTAAACCTGTTGAGAGAAGTTCATTAAAGCCACTCGCGCGTGTTTTTGATTTCTTTACCTCGATAAAGTCCATAGCGCATTTCCACGGATCAGCTTGTTATTCGACTCAAGATTTTGCGTGAAATAAGGGATGAGGTCCTTTAAGTGTTTCTCAATGCTCTCACGGCATCCGTTTGAAAGAGCTCCGATACAAACGATTCCAATCTCTCTACGCAGGTGGTATTTGCTTAAAAACAATTCCTCCAAAAAACTAGTTTACTTGATCTTCCAGTCAGTAGAGGAGAGACAAAAAACTAATTTATCTTGCAGTTTCTCGAAGATCTCATCCTTGAAAATAGCGGCCAGCCTTTCAAAGGTTTGTCCGCAGATCTTCCGAAGCGTGTTCATTCCTTTATCAAAAAAGTTCGTCTTCTCTTCGTTACTCTCCTGAAACACGGTGTCTTTTTCTTCCTCCTTTCCAATCAAATTCACTTCACAGAAAAACTCAAATCAAAGCATCAGATTATCTAAATTTACATCCTTCAGTTTTCTGCTCAGAAGACTCGCCCTCATCTTGATTCGCTCGATCAAGATCAGTATACTTTAATCCCTCTAACAGACAAGGCAGTAACCTGATATATGGGAACGCCCCAAATTAAATAGCTTTTAAGGGAAGAGTTGAATGCATACCGATCAAAATGTTTCCTCAGGCAATATATCCTCTCCATTGACTCATTTGAATCTTTCTCCAAAAACTCCTCAAAGAATAGCACTGCATTCCTCGCGACCTCATATTCAGGGTCCCCACTGCGTTCAGCCATTCTCTCGACTATTTTATCCAAATGCGGCAGAATAAGATCCTTTCTAGTTTCTAATAGCGCGACAATCCCTTGACACGACTTTTGTCTCACAACAGGATCAGCGTCCTTACAGCCATCATATAATAAAGAGACATAGGTCTGAATCATCGGCAAAAACGCCGTAGGCATCGCATAGACGAAATGATTTAGTGTTAGAAAAGCGGCAGTTCGGATCTCAGCTGGCAGCTTCGGATCGCACATAAGGAGAAGCTTAGGGAGTAGCTGATTCAGAGGCTGGCCCATTTTTTCTGAAAGGAGGAAGTCGTAGCTGTTAGAATTCATGTGGAACTCTTCAACGATCTTGGAGAAACAGTCGACTGTGTTTGCAACAATGCCCACGTCCTGTGAGTCTAGGTTATTTGTCATGAGCGCAAGCACCTCGGGCCAGTCCTGGAACCCGGTCCGGAAAACAATTGCCGTGACGACGAGAGCCACAGCACGTCGAATAAGTAATTGAGGGTCGTTAAAGGTATTGAGCAATTGCGATTTAACGTAGGTCAAATTTTCTTCAGGAATATTTTCGAAATTCCTTTGGAGAGTCGACTTAAGCGTGAGAGCTAGTTGATTGTGAGAGGAGATGCTGGTTGGAGAATTACCGGCTATATATCTGAGTTGAGTGATGTTAGGGTTATCGTTGATCGCGACAATGCAGACTAAATAGTTGTAGAACTCTGGATTCTTTGTCAGCTCCTCGATTTTCTAATGAAATTGAATAAGCAGCTGAAAATGGAACATCGAAAAGCGAAAAAGTGTTACGTGATAGATTTCTTGCTGTGTTTTATTATCAGCCATAGAAGATTGGTTCAGCAGCTGGCTCAACTGTTCCAATGAGCCGAGATCTGGTTTCCATGTGCTTACGGTTTGCATTTTCTGGTTCAATAAGTCTAAAATAAAATCGCCTGTCTTATATTTATGGTTTTTTATTTATACTGAATATCCATAGCTCAAATCCAGTGTGTGAGCTAAAGCTTCAGTTGAACTGAAATAATAAAGATTATTGTCATGATCCGCTTATTTGTTATTCATAGAGATCTATTTTCCTCAAAAGAAGCAATGCATTTTTTTGGGTTATCTCTGAAAGCAAGACAATAAAATTTTGCGATTATGACATAATCACATTAATAACAGACGCCAATGCTCCAATGGCTTTGGAGGTGAGCGTCTATAAATAACAACTCATAAAAAACAGCGGGTTCTTTACAGAAACGTTAGAAAAGTATAATTATTCTTTAGTTATTTTTGTTAACACCATCACAACTGGAATTGGTTGTCTGCTAATTATTTCCCTCCTTTCTGTTTATCCAAAAACGCATCGAGTTCATCAAGAGTGTTGAAAGCACTCAACCCGTACGAAATCTTGATTTTCGAAATTATCTGAGCCATTTTCGTATTATCCACCAGCACTTCATGCAAAAATGGCACCAAGTCATCTTTTGACTTCACCATTAAGAAATCCATGCAGGCCTTCAACAGATCCGAGTCCTCTGGACCATCTAGCACCTTCCTTTTTAGATCAATATAATCAGTAATGATATTCTTCAACCATTTCCAAATCTGCTTCAAGCTCGGTTTCGCCTTCCAATACTCTTTCGGCGAGCACTCCATCACCATCTCAGTGATCGAATCAACGAATTTCTGTGTATTTTTTTTATAATGAAGCAATTCAGCCAACTCTCTTTCCCATGGTGCAGAATTCCTCCCAACCGACAGCTCATCCGCAAGCTCGTGATGCTTAATGTGTTCTCTGCTAGCAGTCCTCTTATACCGATGAGTTTCAGAGCTGGCTTTTTTCATTTCGGTAGATTCGTTGGATTTGCAACTTTTGTGAGTAGCGAAAGAATGAAAGGCGTCTAACAGTTTTGAATTTTCTTTTCTGACCTGAGACAACTGCATCTCAAACTCTTTCGAATAGTCCTTGAAATGAACTAGTAGTTTTTCTTTCTGTGCGAGCAGATCGTCCCTTTCTTTTTTCATCTCGGCTAAAGCGTTCAGATTTTCCTTTAGCTCGTTTCTGATGTGATTCACCTCAATTTTTAAGCCAGTATTTTCCTTTTCGAGCTCTTTATTGGCGGCTTGAAGAGTCGCGACTAATTCCTTTAGACTCACGAGCTTATTTTCATGTTCTCTTCTAACTTTGTTTTGCGATTCGAGGTTTTCATTCAAAAATTTTAGAAGTTTATCATTAAAATACTGCAAATTATCCATACTCGCATTTTTTCCCAAAGCTCTCTCCTCGAGGTGAGTTACTTTATCGTTCTTTTGATCAAAAGTGAAAAACGCACTGCCTTTTCTCTGTTCCTCAGGAGTGACATTTCTCACGCTGCGAGTACCATGAGCCGATTTGGGGAGCGTATCGGATCTTTTCTCAGTCGTATAATTAAAATGATCTGATTTCTTCGAGTCTTTACTCTTACTCAAAGGAAATTGGCGACAGCTAAAGTTGTGATTCTCATCCTTGAGTCCCAGCGGCTGATTTTCCTTGTCTTCATGGCAGGTGATGCTCGTAGGCCTTTTGCTGAAACGCGATTTTTTCGCCTGTGAACTCTTTGATTGTGTCGGAGAAAGGAGATTCGCGAGATTAATCAGCCCGAAATCCGATTGGGAATGTGAGTTCGGTTTCCTTTTCCTCGTTAACTCAGCGATAGCAAGGCCTTGGTCCTCGGAATGCTTTGTAGTGTTTGGCTTGAGAGTGTTATTCCGAGGCTCCTCTCCGCGTTGTTTCAGAACATCGCTTATTTTCACGAGTTTATCTATGCTGTCATTGGATGATGTGTGGACTACCTCAAGCTCTTTTGTCGCAGTCCTCGCAGCTTTTTTTAGCAAATATGGAGAAAGGAACCCAAATGGCGAGTTACAGCCGGAATTTAGCGACTCGTTGAAGTTTTCTCCGTAGTTCCTGCTTCGGAGCTCCGCGAACTCGTCTTTCGAGAGAAAAGCTCCCTCGGAGATATTTGTTATGTTCGTGAGGACTTGATTGCCGTCGATTCCCATGGATGCGCCAAGGCTCAAGTGGAACCTAGGGTTACTGAGCCTACGCGCTTCTAAATATGCGTCAAGAGGAATCGATTCCAGCTTTTGGTTTTCGTATTGGTTATTTGATTCTTTCTCTTGATATGTTTTGAGATGCTTTTTGGAGGTGTCTGGTTTGGAGTCGTTTTCTCTTTCTCGTACTGAGTAGTCACTATGAAGAGGGTCCTGAGCTTCGAAATCAACGAATCTGTTTGCGTTTTCAGATTCGGTGTTGTTGTAAGGGAGAACTCCGGATAACTGGCGAGATTTAATCTCCATCTTTTGTATTTTTAAATTTGAGTTGCAATTCAAAAAAAATACAACGTTAAGATACAAATACAGCAGCTTTTCTGGAAACCAAATTAGGATTGAAAATATTTACACTGATAGTATATTTAACGATTGAGTTAGCTTCAGCTTAGCTGATTTTTCTTGCATGCCACCAGATTAGTTGAAACAAACACTTTGTTCTTGTTGCTCTCCACTTCCTGTATGTTTTTTTTTTTGGTTTCTTTAGAAAATGATGATAAGATACGAGAATGATGGTATGGTATGGTAATCATCACGATTGCCACCCATTCAAATCAGGCTTATTTGAATTTGATTTCGGAGTCAGCCAAAATGCTTTATTGAGGCTGGCCCAAACACCAAAAATCGAAGACATTGCTCTATTTTGATAGCATCACTCTGAAATTGCATTTTGGAAATATCGCTACTTCACGCGTCAGCTGTCTCAAGGATTTCTTTATTTCTTTATTTCTTTAATCCGACAACTGATGCTTCTTCTTCACGAGACATTTTAACTCCTCAGGAAATGATTCTAAGACACACTCTCAAGGCTCATTGAGTTTACAATGCTGACTCAGCATTAATTTCTGCTTGAGCCAAACGCACATTATTTAGAACAAAATACTTATATAAAGATAAGAAAATTAAAAGAGATCCATTCAAAGTAGCATATCCCTCCCTCCTCTCATGCAAGGCAGCACAAATAGCTATTATGCCCACAATCAGTGTACTACCCAAGCGTACAGCAACAATGAACACAATAGTCAAGGATTAAACGGCCCAGGATTTTCGGGCCCAACTTATAATCCCACTCACATTCAAGGGGTTAATCAATTTTCTCAAGGAATCTACTCCAATCAAGGGTTTAATCAATACCCGCAAGATCACAATCCAGATGTTAAACCCATCCAGACAACTATGTCGAGTTTCGATATCTCATACGATACAGCGAGGAATCCAATTAACGGGACCTGCGATCACGAGTCTACCCCTTCTCGTTCAAAATTTAGGCGCGTGGCTCCTTATCTCTGCGCGACATGGATTTTGATCTCATTCATTCAGCTCATTGTCCTTCTTGTGCAATTCCGCTTCGGAAAGAGCGGTGCGACTATCGACGGTGCAATAGATGGAATTTCCAATAACCTGAGAGCTTTGCCGTTCTCTGATATCGTCTTTCCCAATAATTCGACGAACTGTCCGAGCGACTATCAAGCCGCTAGCCTAGGCAAGTGGCCAGGGACGGAATCATTTTGCGATGATCCGATTCTCAGCAGCGAAAAGAAAACTGGCAGCAACACAAATAACTGTAAAAAGAAAATCTCTGCGAAAGGATCCGCTTTCTATCGCGTATGGAAGTCGACCTCAGCTTGTATCAAACCAGTCAACTTCCTAAACACCTCCACCTGTCCATCTGGATATACCAAATGCACAGTAGGAGTCTGTGTTGAAGGCACTGACTGTCCTATTACTCAGATGAAAGTCCAAAGCACTCCAGAAAATGGAGCCGGATGGTTCAACACAAGCTTCCCAGACAAAAAATATTTGAATTTCCGAAAGGATGAAGGAATGCCTCCGATTGTCAGTTTAGAACTAGATCTGGGTTCACCGACACCCTGTGTCAATGTCAACGAGTTACCTATTCAGAAGAATTACGAAGCCATTTTGATTTCAGGATATGGCTGTTCGACTCCAGGCCAATTCGCTGGGGCTACAACTCTCGATGAAGATACAGCATATAACGCGTTTAAAAGTCAAAGTTGGGCAAGTTCCGTCCTCTCGCTCCCTAGATTTAACGAGACCCTTCAGGATCAGAAAGCGTATCTCATGGCTATTCCAAGAATTCAACTCAAAGATGTTAGTGGCTGCACGGATTTCAATCTTCACACCCTCACTGCTGGAGGAGACGGTTTATCTGAAGCCGATTCTCTTACAACGATTCTAACACTGCTATCACTGGGTTTTTTCGGTTTCGCTATAATGTGTTTGTGGGTGTTCTTTGGGCACAAGCATGTTCTGAAAAGGGATTGGCCATTTTTGCTTGCCCTTTGTCTGTTTGTAGTAGGGTTGAGCGTTGTGGCTGTTTTGGCTCCACTGAACATCAAGAAAAATCAAGAGTCTGTGTTGCTTTACGTCGCAGACATTGAACGCATAGAAAATAGCCAATGCTTTACGGAGACATCATTGAACGCGGTGATGACTCAGTATCTCTCCGGTGCAAGTGCCTTGAGCAGAGTTGTCGCGCTTTGGTCAATTTATCAAATTGTTTTCTTCGTTACGTTAGCCCCAGCAGTAGTTGGCATGTTGTATCATCTTCTTTGTCATGGGTCTTCCAAATGAGCAATGAAGATTGCGAATTAAAAGGAAACTTCAATAACATTCAATAGAGGAAAAAAAAACTAATAAATATATATATCTATATATCTATATGAGGATAGAGTAACATTGAATATCTCTATTGATCAGTAGAAAACAGAAATTTTAATAAAGCATCTTTGTCTCTATGAATAGGCGATCAGGTCAGATAATACAGTAAAATAGAAGAATTTCAAAACTTCCTGAAGAACAAAACACGCAGAATTAGTTCAAGGTTCAGATTTTACTGATATCTCAAGCCGTGAAACTCTTCTTTTCAATTAGTCTCGTTAGCTCATTGAAAACTTTAAACGCTCTACAATCACTCAACAAAGGGCTCGTCTAAAGGTTTTTAGAGCAAAATTAATCATATTGATGAAGTTAATGTTAGCAATAACATTTTTTTCCTCCCACTCTTCTACAACGAAATGAAAGAAACGAAAAAATCATGAGTATTTGGTCTCAAGTATCTAAATCGCTAAAATTCAAAAATCCTCTCAATCTCAAATCACTAATTAAAGTGAATCTCTTGCAAATACATCATGTGCTATAATTTGACAATAGCTAGCTGTTCCTCAGTGACACCTAGTTGCTGTTTTTTGGATTTCTTTTTCCTCACAAGCCTTTTGATAACTGGAAAGATTAAATCTCCATCTTTTTTCGTATTTTTAATTTTAAGTTGCAATTCAAAAAAATACAATCCTAAGATACAACAAATACAGCAGCTTTATTAAAACCAAATTAGTCTTGAAAAATATTTAGACTAATAATCTCTTCCAACCTTTGAGGTGGCTTGTCATTTCGCGGACTTTTCTTACTATCTGGCTAGCAATAACCTTCTATTTGAGAGCTCTATACCTTTCTAAGGCTGATTTTCTTTTGGTTTGTAGAAAAATAGAATAATAAACAGTAATGAAGAAAATACTCAAGATAGCCACCCATTTAAACCGAGTTTGTTTGAACTTGATTACAAAACAAGCCTCAAGCCTGACTCTTAAGCCTCCTCAAGCACCAAGAAACGAAAAAACTGCTCTTTGCATTGGCCTCATTCTTAAAATGTGCCCCTTAAAAAAACTACTCCACGAGAAGCTGTCTCGATGATTACGCTAATTCAAAAAAGCTGCTGCCTTTCCATGGGGCCTTTTATTTCGTAGAAGGTGATTCTAAGTCACAAATTCCTCGACTCTTTGAGCTCACAGCTCATTCAGCATTAATTACTGCTTGAGCCTAATTGCTCATTATTTAGCGTAAAATATTTATTCCAACTCAAAAAAATAAAATAAAAAATAGATTCATCGAAGTCTAATCTAACTCCCTGCCTCACTTCATGCGACACAACACCAAGACAACTATGTCAACTTTCGAAGTTTCATATGATACATCGAGGAGTCGAAGTACTGGGTCATACGACGATGATGATGAGTCCTCAACCCCCAAACTCAAGCGGATGGCTCCGTATCTTTGCGCGACATGGATTCTGATCTCACTCATTTTTCTCATTGTACTCCGTGTACAATTCACCAACGGTGCGAATTTCGACGGCGCAATGGAAGGAATTTACAAGAACCTGGGAGCTTTCCCTTTCTCTGATATAGTCTTTCCCGATAATACTACTGACTGTCCCAGCGGCTACCAAGCCGCTACTTTCGGCAAATGGCCAGGAACTATGCCGTTTTGCTATGATGTCGACATCATCCAAACATATTTCAAAGAAAATAAATGCCGTAAGAAATACGCTGGGCAGAACTCTTCTTTCTACCACGTATGGAAGTCGACCTCAGCTTGTATCAAACCAGTCAACTTCCTAAACACCTCCACCTGTCCATCTGGATATACCAAATGCACAGTAGGAGTCTGTGTTGAAGGCACTGACTGTCCTATTACTCAGATGAAAGTCCAAAGCACTCCAGATAATGCAACAGGATGGTTAAACACAAGCTTCCCAGACGGAAAATATTTGAATTTCCGAAAGGATGAAGGAGTGCCTCCGATTGTCAGTTTAGAACTAGATCTGGGTTCACCGACACCCTGTGTAAACATCTACGAGCTACCTATTCAGAAGAATTACGCAGCTATTTGGCGTTCAGGCATTGGCTGTTTGACTCCAGGCCAATTCGCTGGCACTACAATCCTCGATGAAGATACAGCATATAACGTGTTTAAGAGCCAATATTGGTCGTACCCAGTCCTCTCACTCCCTATGTTTAACGACACTCTGCAGAATCAAAAAGCTTATCTCACGGCTATTCCAAGAATTCAACTCAAAGATGCTAGTGGCTGTACGAATTTCAATCTTCAAGCCTTCACTGCTGGAGGAGACGGTTTATATTTAGCCGATAATCTTTCGGCGAATCTATCGTTCTTCTCACTGCTGCTTGTTAGTGTTTCCGTCCTTATGTCAGCGGGGTACTTCTGGGCCAAGCATGCTGAGAAAAATTTTGTCGCGCTATTGTTTATCCTCACTCTACTGGTAATCGGGTTGAGTATTATGGCTGTTGTGGCACCGTTGAATATAAATAAATATAAGAGCTCTGTGGTACCTTACGAGGCTGATTTCGCAAGCATAGAAAAGAGCCAATGCTTCACGGATGCATCATTGAACGCGGTGATGACTCAGTATCTCTCCGGTGTGAATGCCTTGAGAAAAGTCGCCACGCTTTGGACGACGTATGCTGTTCTCTATTTCGTCACGTTGGCCCTAGCAGTAGTGAGCGTGTTGGTTCATGCTTGCCATAAACTTCCTTAGAATATATATATGAGGATAGATTTAAAATTACCAACCTTATTACTCAGTAAAAGATGAATAATAGGAAATAACGGAGGATTAGTTCAAAGCTTATCATATATTGTTATCTCAAGCAATAAAGTTATTCGAAAATTTGGTTCATCATCTAATCAACAAATTTAATCTTTCTATAATCACTCTACAAAGGGCTCGTCCAAAGGTTTACTTTAGGGCTAATTAATCAGATTTATTTAGTTGTTGTAAGCACTCCCATCCGAGGGAATCCCAATATACTTCCTTTTACTCTAAATCATCCTTTGTGTTCAAAGTTCTCATCACCAACAAATGACGGCGGAGATGTGACTTATAAATCGAGAAGAGACTTTCGAGGTACGCTCAGTTTCAGCGGAAGTGGTGTATCATCTATAGGCGATTGGATATTATGGAAAGAAAACTAATTGTATCGTCAAAATCTTAAGAAGGTCAAAATGGGAGAAATATTACAGCACAAAAAAGTATAATCGATGTATTATGAAGGGAATATGCATTCAATAAAGTATCCTGAGAGAGAAAAACTCAAAATGGCAGCGTAATTTAGCTAATTTTTTTCTCTCTTCAAAACAGTCACACTGTTTCAAGGGCCTGATCTTTATTTAGGTGTGATTAAACTCATCATTTAGCCGAGCAATGAATAGAAACTTTTTTTAAATTAAATATTGAGATCAAAGTTAGAACTTAATTTACTCTGAGTAATTAATTCATAAGAAGGTATCCAATGAACGAACTTCCTGTATCAAATTTCTCATACTCTTTGAAATATTTACTAACGCATTCTGTGAAGTA
>ENA-UOUE01001855-UOUE01001855.1-compost-metagenome-genome-assembly--contig:-NODE-1855-length-11743-cov-12.287759_pt1 | contig 11743 bp, 8 predicted proteins | sample MGYA00238146_ERZ747223 | MGnify/ENA primary metagenome ERZ747223 (study PRJEB28781, sample SAMN06268865) | compost metagenome | isolation source: single cell | place: USA: California, Emeryville, Joint... | reverse complement strand
CAAATAGTGGAACAACTATTCTGATAGAGTCAAATTCCTCAGAGTATTCAAACAACCGTGCAAATATCACCAACGAGTTTTTTAAAGAGCTAAGCACTATTTCCGAACATTCAAAAATGTATTCAATTTCCTTAAATTTAATTTTAACTCAACGCTGCAAAATTTTACGTTTTTTAGTTCCAATTCCCATCCTTTGAAACTTCTTGCAAAAAAAATCGAAATCCACCTTTTTTTCAGAAATCATCTACAAATTCTATTGTTAGGAGCATACAGACGCAGCCACGATTGAAAACACTCATCCGATGATGAAATTGTGAAATATCTTGGCCAGGGATCAGCAGATGGCATTTAAACAGTCCTTTATGCGTTAACCTTCACCAATACACTCTTCTTGGTCTGCTAGATATGCAAATAATTTACATCAACGAGAGACTGTCTGGTCTAAAGCTAAAGAAAAAAAGTGAAATTTCTCATCTGCCCGAAATTAATTAATCAATTTTATTCTTGAAGACAAACCTGCAAAGTCATTAAATTAAATGATTAGGCCAGTAGCGTAGCTGCCTACTTTTCAGGACAGTTCATGTCGCATACAAAGCTCGGTGTCTCCGATGCTTGCTGCGCTTGTGCCATCAATAAAAGAGTTTTATATTGCTTGCCGTAAAAAAAGAAAAATTTCCAATTGTTCTATTTTATTTCGTTTCATTGAAAATCAAAATTTTAACATAACAATCATAACATCCCAGACTTCGCTGAGATTGTAGAAATAGTATTCACATTCGGCGAATGAGCCATCCCACACTCTTTCTGATCGAGCTAAAATGGGTTGATTCATTGATTTAAAAATTTGGTCCCCTGCAATTAATTTAATTATTAAATACCTCCGAGTTAAACAAGTCATTAAACAAGTTTAATACAGTATTGAAAAAATTCCGTCAAGGTGCGAATTAATGCATCAAAGCGATCTATCACCATATGATCCGCCGCTCTGGAATTACCCTACGAGGAATCAGAACGTGGCAGACGGATATCAAAGGAACCAGTCTTCGGACGACAAAGCCGGAGATCTGGCATATTACAACGAATTCTTAAAAAACAACATTGACTTCTCTGAATCGAATGAGTCCTTCACGAATCGACGAGAAGAAGGGTACTTTAATCTAAGCCGGCCAATGCGCGATGACTTTGACCTCATGGAAACCAATTTCAGCAGGAAGTTTAATGATATGTTTAGACCAGACTTCGATCTTCAGTCGGATATTTTTAGTGAAAACAAGGTGTCACTGCCTGAGAAGATAGCCGAGAACTTGGATAGTTTGGAATATAATGCGCAGGCGACAATCCCAGAAAGAAAATCGGTTAATTCGAACTTAGACTACGCAGGAGCAGGTGGAGATCAATTTGGCGAGTTTCCATATGGGCAGCCGGGAGCCATGTCACAGAACTACACTCAATTTGGCAATCCGCTAGCAGAAAAGGTAAATATTCTTATCAAAAAGGACTAAACTGAAGATTGACCAAATTTATCAGGTTAATGGAACAGAGCAGCAATACAAAACAATGCTGGAGGCACAGTCGACGATTAAACATCTCCAGGAGCCAGAACATACTATTATGGTCAATAATTCTATGGCTTCTATAAGTAATTAGCACATGTACTTCGTCTCTCTAACGCTATTGTTTTAGCCAACAAATTAAGCTTGGCTCACATACATTCCCACACTCAAAACGACCAGCAGTCGTTCCCGCTTTCGACGATAAAAATTAACTTGAACCATCCCTTCACTGTCCAGAGGAAGATTAGTCTACCAGAAATGCACCCAGTAAAAGCAATGAGCCAACCCTCATCCGTCGAAAGTCCTGAATCAGTAAAAAAATGGACAGAAGTAAGCATGAATCTTCACAACGACACTGTGCAGAGTGCCACAATCAACGAGAAGCAGACAACAAAAAGAACTGGAAAGAAAAAACTCAAAACATCTCCGCCAGAAAACACTGAACTAAAGCCAAACACCTCTCAACAAATGATACCTGAATATAGCGGAATAGCGCGTAACAATAATCCTTGGACCTTAAAGAAACATTTAATTCTCTTTGTATAGGCACAGAAAGTCGCATTTCGGTGGGTGACAACAATATGAAACCTGACGACAACTTTAGAGTTTCATCAACAAGGTCAGAAAACATGGAAAATCGATTCCAGATGGCGACGGCGAATATGAGTTCAGATGTGAATTTCACTCCATCAGTCTCTAAAGCCCCCTTGATGAATAACTCTCAGATGAATCGAAATATGATGCCGATGCCTCCTATTCAGCAAGGAATTAATAATTATCCAGGTCCAATTGGAGCGAATACTGTCGGTCAGAACGGAAATTACGCAAGACCGCCTATCAAAATGATGATGACGAACAACCAACAGTTTGGTTATAATGCCCCTTCTAATTCAGTCCAATATCATGAGAATCCTGAAATACACCACCAAGAATTCGGAAATCAAAGACCTTTGCCTTATGAAAAGCCAATTAATATGAATGAGCCTCATGAAACTATGAGAACAAATAATTTAAATTTTAATCAAACTTTCAAACCGCAAAGTTCTGAGCCTCAACCTTACCAGTTCAAAGCCAATGGACAAGGTTCTTACAATCAGGCTTCAGAAAACTATTTGCGAGAAAGCCAAGGACGAAATTTACTAAATATGATTAAGGAAAGCCCGCTGAAGCAGCAGCAGTATCAACAGCAGCCACGTCAGCAATTTCAGCCAGGCACTCAACAAGAGCAAGCTCAATACCAACAATCCCAACAATCCCAGCAGCAACCATTGCCCCAGAGACAACAACAATATTACCCTCAACAGCCGTTCCAGCCGAATCAACAGCCGTATCCCCAGAACCCGCAGCTGATGCGTCAACAGCATCCTGATAGCCAACAGCCAAGACAAAACGTCCAGCAGATGTTGCCACAGCAGCAATATCCACAACAGCAATACCCGCAGCAGCAGCATTCATTGGAGCAATCGCAAAATTATCAACGAACCCAGGATTATCACCAGCAAGTACCTCTCCCACAACAACAGCAGCAGTTTTCTCAGACACAATACTCGCAGCAGAACCAGCCAAGGCAGTTTCCGCAACAGCAAAAGCAGTATCCTCAGCAGATGCCGCTGTATCCACAGAACCAGCAACAGCAATATCCTCATTATCAGCAATCTTTCAATGGAAATCAAAGTCAAAGATATAATACTCAATTACCAACTCAACAACAGCAACAGCCGCAAACAAACGGATACCAAATGCCACAGCAAGCGTCTCAGATGCAATTGATGTCTAAAGAGATTACCCCAAATCAGAAGATGCCCCAGGTTTATCCAAACCAACGACCTCCGACGACGCTTCCACCGCAGCAGGTTCAGCAGCCACAGCAATTCCATCTCAATCAACCGATTAACTCGAATCAACAAATGCCAAGGCAGCCCCCACTACAGCACCCGTCCCAATACCAACCAAACCAAATTCCTCGCCAAACTCTAGTTAATCAGAAAGAAATACCCCAGAATCAATCGTATGCCAACCAAATTAACTCAAACTTCGTCAAGCAGCCGCCACAAGTCAACGAAACGGCTCCTAGCTTGCCTAAGGTCCCACATGACTCAAAAATGCTAAACCAAGCAGCGGCTACGTTCTTTAGCAAAAACGATCCTAAAGATCTGTTTAACAACCTTCAGATGCCAGAGGAGGTTCAAAAAACCATAATGAAATCCAACTTCCTTGAAAAAATCCAAAATATTCATACTCGAAAGATTGGAACGCTCACTATCCAGGAAAGGAAAATAAAAGTCGAGAAGTACTTGGAAAAGCGAAAACAAAAGTCTTGGGATAGGAAGGTTAATTATCAAAGCCGAAAGAAAGTCGCTGAAAAACGTCCAAGGGACAAAGGACGATTCGTTACTAAAGAAAACCTGAGCGCTGGGGTTGAGCGGGAAGCGGAACCACGAGAGTCGCCAAGCAATGAAATGGCAAATCAAATTGAAAATAGATATCTTAACAATTACGATGAAATGAATCCTGATTTCGATGAGATCTCAAAGTCTCCTTTCAAAGATTTCAATCAAGATTTTGAAAAGGAGGCCATGTTCTCAGAATTCGATTTCGGGATAAGCAACATTTTCAATTAGATTCTCCTCGAGACTTAATGAAAGGACTTTTCTTCTCTTTATTGGGACTAAACAAAATTAGAAGGTCCCAAAAGGACTGAGAAAGTTAAATATATAATACGGCTAAAATTTTCTTAATCAATATCTTATGATATCGGCTGGCTGTCCGTCTCATCAAAGGCTAATATAGACTTAGTTTTGAGTGTGTGTGTGAGTGCAGAATATTTATGTAATGTGTTTCCTTGTTTTAAATGAGCGGAAGTTTGTAATCAGCGTAATTTGTTCATACATACTATTTAGTATCTTAGATAAGAAAACGTTCTCCCTCTTATTTTGAATGGCAACATGAACGTCTCATCAATTTAATAAATGCATGCATGCTTAAGCCAAAAAAAAACCTACTTCATTCTAATACTTGTTTATTCGTTTCTGAATGATAGAAGTTAGAGATAGGGAGTTTACAACAACATTATATATCATTACACCGCTATTCATGTAAATTTTATCAGGTGTAAAGCAGATAAGATATAAATTAGGTAAAGTAAACACCATATTTGCACTGTGAATCTTCTCGAAATAAGCACTGTAGCATGCGCTATCAAAAGGTATCACTGATGATACTGTTCCTAACACGAAACCAAAAAAAAAAACAAACGAGTCGATTGTTATGAATAACTTTTTGAAGCGCATTTGTCATATAGAAATACAGTAAATGTGATTTTTTGCCAAGGGAAAAAAATTCCAACAGCGCTTACACTCAAAATACTACCTCTCATATTTACGATTCCAAAAAAAAAGGCAAGCGGCAGCATTTAATGCATCACGTTGAAAATGAGAAGACATTTTATTGCTTTTTTTGCTGTCGGGTTAGTTGTCCGGGGCCCTTTTGATAGTCAACAGGATTTGAGGAAATGATTTTCTTAGAAAATTTTGCAGCAACCGCAGTGTTCGGGTGCTGGTTGAGGCTTATAAAGACTTCTGACGCTTTTTTCTATGAATAGAAGAGTAAGACAAGTGCAAAATTGATAATCAAGTCAGCAAAAGTCGATTTAGTTAACGACATTGGCGTTGGAGAGAAAAAACAGAGGAGCACAATTGAAATTGACTGTGAGTGGATGTAGAAGTTTACCATATATTTCAATCTGGCTGGGGTCGTATGGTTCTCGTGTAACTTCAGAAATTCTTTCCTTTAGGTATTTCGATTCGGTTAGCAGACTCAAGAACAATTCAACAATATCCTGTTCAAATTGGGTCCTTTGCTGCTCTGCCTTCACTGGATCGCTTGAAATCGGCTCTCCTTCATGTTTTGGATTAGCTGGTGGATATTTATCACATCGCAATTGTATTTGCAAGGACAATTCTTGTACTCCGGTTGCTGCAAGGTAACTTTGGATATGTTAAGCTAAATAATGGGACTGAATGTTAGTAGGATACGCTGATGCTCCTTTAAGAGTGTGACCTTGATGTCTAACTTCTTCCCAATTTTTCGCAACGACAGCTTCGTATAATTTTCTCAATCCCTCGTTGAAGGTGAGTGACTCAAATCTGCCGACCATGTTTGTAAACATCTCTTCGTCACCGCCAAATTGTTCAACACCTTTATCCCAGTTAATCGCAGTCCGAACTTTATCTGCTCTGTTGGCCATCTCACCAATATATTTTTACTCTATTGATACCTAAAACCTATATTTAATTTAATACGTAGCTCATATCAGAGCGCGGATTTGGATTTATTCTTATTCTAATAACTGTCAAACTATAAACTCTCAGTAATTATAACATCTATGCATTACATTGCGTTAACAAGCAGAGATAAGAATAGGAGAGATGATAAGCATTCAGCAAAAGATCCGAATACTTTGCCATGCTTTAATTAATAATAACTCATGGAAATTTGGCTCGGGTTTACATCAAAGGTGGCGAGTTCTATTCTAAAGTTTTTCTTTGAATTTGGTATTCGTGTTCGAGAGTAGCCAATGGCAACGTGTTGGTGATTGAGAATTGCGGATTCTAAATTGTCTATGAGAACATATGGCTCTTATTGGTCAATTGCCAATATTAATACGTTATATTACTATTCGAGGTTTGTTTTTTTTTATCGACTGAGTTTAATGCACAACAGAGACATGCTTAAACCGCGTATTGAATTACTGATAATTGTAATAGTAGCAATGTAGCATAGTTAAAGTATTGGCTGAGGAACAGTTTTGAAATTAATGTAAATGCAATGGGCTTTCAACCTGCAGTGAGATGATCGCCAATAATCCGATCCAGATGAAATAACAGTTACTTCTACTTTACAATGACGCTTATAATAAACTTGATCGATAAAGCAACCATCAAAGAGAAAAATAACAAATCATAATCACAACGAACTTAGAAGTTTTTAAAATTTCCTATTGAATAGTCATCGTTCTCCTAACAAATAATGAAAAAGAGAATCATTTTAAACCGAAGTCACATACAAGTAACTAAATATCCATTCAAAATCAAACAATTTGTCCACACTAATCATCACCACGAAATTCGTCATCCTCATGTTTCCCTTCATCTTCATTGCTCTTCTCAGCTTCACCTATTACAGGTGTTTTTTCATCATTCCCATCATCAGGTTGTTCAGGCTGGTCATCATCCAGATTGTCCTTATGCTGCAAATAGATGGCTGGACCACCTTTTCCGTTGAGTTTCAATTGCTCAGCAGTCCCTTGCTTGTTAACTCCATAATCAATAGCTCCATCTTCGTTATCGAGTTCATCATTCTCAGGCAAAAGGCTCTCTATCACCTTATTTATCTTATAATGGTCTAGCGGCTCTGCATGTACTTTTTCCTCTTCTTCTTCCTCTTCTCCCTCTTCATCTGCTTCTTCATCGCTATCTGAGGACACATAGCTTTCTTTAATAGGGTGGGAGTTTCGCTCATCCTCAGTGAATGGGAAGGCCAAATGCCCAGACTTGCGATTACTGCGGCGCCGGTGGTCATTCTTCTTAATATCTTCCATCGCATCCTCCTCTTCGTTATCAAAGTCTTCTTCAAAATTTTTATAAGACTTAATCAGCTGACCCGTAAATTCCTCTTGTGCTCCGTAATTTTTCTTTTCCGGCGACGCTTCAGGACTTTCAACGATTAAATCCGCAATGCTAGGACCAAACTTTTGGCTGATTCTGGCTGCTATTGACCTGTCAAGAGGCGGTTCTTTCAGATTTATTTGCAACTCCGCAGGATGAAGCAGATGATCACCGGATTTCTTTCGCCCCTTCTGCTCAAACATCCCTCCCAGAGCGAGACTCAACGTCTTCTTCACGGCCCTCGTCACTGAAAAACCTTTGCCGTCCTCACCTTCTTCTATGATGTCCTCATGGCCTAACTCATTGCTCATAAATATGTTCCTTAACGACCCTTTTTTCGGCAACGAAGTTAGAAGCCCACCTTTCTTCCTCTGTTTAGGAGTATAAGTCTCTTCGAATTTATTCAAGGAGTGTTTTGATGTTTTTCTTCGTCCATGCTCGTTGTATAGCTCTTTAAGCGCACTAATTGGAATCATTTTCATGGTTGACGCTTTTGTTCTGGTGCTTTCAAAAGCCGCGTTGGTGGAGTGCATGCTGAGGTTCAGCACTGAGCGTGGGAGTCTCTGCAAGGAATTTTGCGTCTCGACAACATCATCGATGTTTAAATGAGCTGTATAGTACGGGTTTACCTCGATTCGCCTTTTGTTAATAACGATCTCATTATCTAAGAGCTTTTCGATGAGCGCACTCGGGTTGCCTCCCATCTTTTTGAGGGCAGACAGCTCTCTTATCATTTCAAACGGACAGTTAGCTGCTAAATCCGCGTTTGCTAATGAGAGGAGCAAATGGGCCATTTCATCTCTCGAGAGCGTAGATAATCGGTGCTCTTTCTTAATAAATTCCGCTTCAAAGCGTTTCTGCTCCTGGTCATGGCCCTGACGTCTGCCTTTCTTCAGCGTTGGGGTCATATTTTGCAGATTCGTCACAACGATCGTTGCGATTTTACATTCTTTAAGCGTGCAAAACACCAACCGAGGGAATCTGAGGTTCTTGTGATAAAAAAGATCGAAATCGTCAAAAATCAGCAGCATTTTCTTCCCTCGGAAGAAGTTTTTGATGTTATTCTCGAATTTGGACCCAAAGGTCTCCTTCATTACATCTGTCAACTCTTTGTTGCTGCCTAAAATGTTCTTCAGGTTAAAATAGAAAATCCCATTCGGGAATAATCCATGTGTTAGGAAAAAGTAAGCCAATTGCAGCGAAAACGACGTCTTTCCGACCCCCGGCTCTCCGCAAAGTTTCACAAAATTGCACTCTTCTTTCACTAAGATCTGAGCCATTGCATCAATATCATTATTTCGTCCCACGAAAGGCGTAATAAGCTTCTGGACATTCGTCGGGCAGCGCGCTTTGCTTACATCTTCGACTCTGCCTTCTGGAAGCATATACTGTGATGTGTCATAGAGTTTAACGGTATGGTCTTGATCCTCGGGCAACAGGACTGGTCCAACTCCAATGAGATCGATGATGTATTGATTATCTTTCGATTCGAAGAACGAAGCGGAGAGGTAGTCAAAGGTCTTTGTGTAGGCCGTGTTGAACGCGTCTTTGATGGTGGCCCCATCGACGATTTCCTCGTAGAAATTCTGGGAGAACCAGTCAATGCACTCATCTTCATAGAGTTTGTGCTTGAAGTCTTTCTCTTTGTTTTTGAAGATGAAAGTGATGATATGAGGTATCATGAGCTCCTTTGCAAAGAAATTTGCGGTTTTTTTATCGTTTTTGTTTGCGAGGATCAGCAAATCGAAAGGACGGTCTTGCTGTAAGGCTTTCGAGTTGCCGACAGGACTGATATTTGTGCCAGCAGCTTTGGTGTTGGAGAAGATTTCTTTGAGTTGTGAGTAGGAGATGCGCTCTGCACGACCGATGTGATCTTCTACGACGATGCAGTCTTCATCAGAGTAGACCACTTGGCAGTTCAGTCGGAGGATACGACAGCCGTCTCGAAGGGCCTCGATCAAGCTTGCTTTCGTGAAAATTTCAAATTTAAGGAAGACTTGCTTTCCTTTCTTGTTGAGAGAGTCAAAAACGCAGTTTTTGAAAAGAGACCCGAGCTTTGTTGGGAATCCAATTGGTTTCACTCCGAAACTCGGAGACATTGTGTTTTCTTGGCCAGAAAGAGGCGAAAGCTCCACGTTGGGAGCGGCGCGGAGAAAAACAAACACGTTGAAATAACCATACCGGATTTCTATGTTGATTTCGTCGATGAGGTTTAAGATCTTAGTTTCATAGCTCTTGTCCTTGATCTATGGAGTATCCAAAGTAATTCATAAAAAAAAAAAGAAATGAAGGTTATCCATTACCTGTCTCGCTAATTGGAGTGCACTTTTCATCAAGTAATGGTTTTTCGCCTGGGTCAGGATCTCAGATAGGTTTTTGATTTTCAATTCATCATGAGGTTTCTTTCCTCTTGAAGCCCTCAAAAGACTTATCATTTTAGCAATAATTAGACCAAAAAAAGCGAGGGAACAAAGTTTTACAATAGACGGATCTGAGCGTAGATATAGGTTGCCTTGACTTCCAACCGCTGGAGTTTATAGACATTAAAAACTCCGATAGTATCTCTGACTTTATCAGCTATTGTGGGATCATTCACTTGACCGTACTTCCATAGCACATGAGCAGTCAATAGTGCTATTTTGCATCTTTCAATATCGTAGCTATGATCCAGGTCTTTCAAGAACACCTCACACTCTCTCAGCAATTTAAGCACTTGATCATACTCGCTTTTTGAATGGGTGAGTATGGTGTCTTCCAAACTATGTTGACTGTGATGCCGTTTATGAGTATACCCAGGTTTTTTATAGCGGTGATAGAAGTTGGCTCTTGTGAAAGCGACGTAATGCGACAGTGCGATATGAATCTTGTCGTCTTGGATATGCTCCTGGATCGCCTCGACATCTTCGAGCTCGGAGTTCACCGTGTTAATTGATAAATCGGCTTCGTTTTTTTCGTATAAATAGAGCGAGGCCAAGAAGAGGTGAAGTTTCGCTTTCAATAGCAATATTCTATCGTCTTTAATATCCAAGCTCTGAAGCATAGTCAGCGCCCTTAACGCGAGATCCCGCGCGCCGGATTCTCGCGTCGAAATCAGCTTGAATAGCGTTGGAATCGCGATCCAGCAAATTTCTATAAGATCAATGGTCTCTCCATATAAAGTGCCTATATATCGAATTATTTCATTTGAAATAAATAATGACTTACCATCGGTTTGAATAATCGTTTGGATCGATTCTGCATCAATACAGCTGAGGAAATTAGACTCGTGGAATTCGAAAACCTTTTTGATATCAGGGAGGTCAAAGGGATTCGAGCCTTCCTTTTGAGACTCAATATAAGTGTATTTTCTATTGTTCTTAATGTATTTGCAATAAAACGTGTTCGCTGAATTAAACATCCAGATGCCGTGAAGACTAACTGAGCTATTTTCTGACATTTTCTCGTGGTAGAGGTGGATCCTCTTTAGTCTTCTGATCAATGAGATCGAGAGGAGAGTAATATATTGTAACTTCCTCAGTTCTAATTGCACAACTTCCGGTTTGAGTTTCTTATCAATGTATTTGTTAACGAATTGAGCAGGCTGATAGTATAAAATATCATGGCTCGCCTTCGTAATGACGGTCCAGAAGTAGTTTCCTGGCTTCAGCACCTCGATGTCGCGGGCGTCAGCCACAGAAGGGGATTCCTGCATATCTTTCTTTTCTTCTTCATCATCGCTGTCATTCGCATCCTCATCATCATCGTCATCATGATCTTTGTCCTTCCCCTGCTTTGACGTTAACAGCTCCTTCAGTATCGCTACCCAATTCACCGGAATCATGTCTAAACTCTCCATCTCTCGTAAATCCTGCGACGAGACTCCAGAAGTGAACAGGCAGATCATCAAGACGAGGTTGTAGCCTATCGGCGTCTTCGCGGCTATCGATCTAATATGAAGTTATACCCTAAAATCTCATGAGAAAGGTTAAATTTTACTGTAGTGTCTTTCCAATAGCCTCCTCATTCTCTTCTGCTTTCGTCTTGTAACTAGACTCTTGACCAAAGATCATTTCGCTCTCGATATAATCAAGCGACTCATGCTTAAGCCGCTCTGATATGCACCAGATCTTCTGAGGAGTAAGTCTAATCTTCTGGAACAACGGCCTTTGAGCGAGGTCATCGAGCTTCCTATCCTTGATCTTCAGATATTTGTAAGACAAATTCAGAAGAATCTTCGCTGCGTCTATCGGCTGGAGATCCCTCATCATGACCAACGACTCATCCAGTTGTAGTCTCTCATACTCGTTCTTAATGATGATAAATTTCGTATATTTCGCCGCTTCAGCAACTTGCTTCAGTATCTCAATAAAGTCCTTCTTGTGGTTCTCAAGTAGCATATCGCATTTTTCTAAAATGAACAAAATTTTGCTCAGTTTAATCGATTCGCAAAAACTTTTGAAATCGTACGCGCCGGGCACTTCCTTGTAGAGATCGGATTTGAAATGCGATATCGAAGGCGTTTTTTCCATCATAATAATCGAGATT
>ENA-UOUE01001854-UOUE01001854.1-compost-metagenome-genome-assembly--contig:-NODE-1854-length-11751-cov-4.340757_pt1 | contig 11751 bp, 3 predicted proteins | sample MGYA00238146_ERZ747223 | MGnify/ENA primary metagenome ERZ747223 (study PRJEB28781, sample SAMN06268865) | compost metagenome | isolation source: single cell | place: USA: California, Emeryville, Joint... | reverse complement strand
CTCATTCAATGGAGCCCCTGAAAGGAATATCTCGGCACCAGGTTCGAACTCCTCAAATCGGATTTTGGTTACAAAATTATCATTTCCGGGTAGGTTTCCCGAGAAGATCGTTATTTGAGGCACTTTATTTCTGTCATAAGCAGAAATATAATAATTCGGCAGAAAAGCAGAGGAATACATACTATTTTGCGAGTTGAGGTTGAAATTTATATCAGGCAGCCGTTTGTAAGTTTTCACGAAGCTCGCTTCTGAAATCCCAAGGTTCCATTCTTGAATCAAACTCGCATTGTTATCGGAGAAGAAGATCAGACTCTCTTGTACAATAGTGAATCGCAATTCCTTGAAGGAGCCTTCAGGGGTTTGTTCCGGAGTGATTCTATCGACGAGGGTAATGTTGTTATACCCAGCGAGCATTTCAGCATTTATAACAAGAACTTCGGTGTTATTGTTGTTTATAAAAAGGACGGTAGGAAACCAAGGCACGAATACTATAGACAATAGCACGACTGGTGTCCTGAAATGAGATTGGTCTATGAACTGAAGTTCTTTCAAACCGCCTTCTGTGAAAAGGAAGTAGGCAAACCTGTTTAACACGGGCTGAGGGCAAATAAGCATATTAGCTTCCTTCTGGACGAAAGGAATGATGTCTGCGCAGTCATCCGCGAGGTCTGGATCAACGATCTCCATCATAAAGGAGAGCAAATGTAGTCTTCGATCCTCAAATAGCACGAAAATATAATTGTCAATAACCTCGAGTTTTTCGATAGAGTTATCCAATAAAATGCTCGCATGAGGCTTGCAGTTTAAATTCATACTGAATTCTAGCAAACAAGCAAACGAGGTGAGATGGAATGTCTTATTCTGAATGAATAGCCACAAGTTTTTGTCTCTTGTCGCAGGGAAAATTTTGTGATAAATGATATCAGTAGTGTCGAACCCGTGGAGATTATAGCCGACAGGCACATAATACTTGAGCGAAGCCTTCGTTTTGTTGGATAAAGAATCGCTGACCTTAAATTTTACGAATGGTCCCGTCACGTATTGATCAATATGAACCTGAATCATTGAAGGGTATTCGGCATGAATCAAACGCGGTAAGTGAGGTTTGTCGAAGTAAATGCTCATATCGGATGTGGATACAACCTCGTAAGGTACAGGCGTTTCCAGCGTCATCGATTCATTTCCACTGTAGCTTGTACTTCGAATGACAATTTCACCTTTGAAGCTTGCTTTAGGCCTTTTGAACCATAAATACGGATCCTGGCAGGAGTATCTTCGAATGTAGTTGCCAGAACTGATCACTAAGCTATCAGTTGCAATATCAGCATCGATGTAAGAGTTATTAGAGTCTGTAATATCGATATAACCGAAGATAAGGTTATCTAAATGCTTCCCTCTCTGAAAAATAACGACTTTCTCGTTTATGTTGTCATAAGAGACCAAACAGTAAATAAACCCCTTACTGAACGTGATTGATTTGACAACTTTTGGGCCGTCCAATTTGTAACGTGAACGCACTAGAGGGTTTTCAGGTTCTGCCCAATCTGCAAGGTATATGTACGCTAGAGAAGCAATCGCAACGGTCAATTGACGAGCTTGGTTCTTCGACTCTGGGAAAACTTTTACGGATTGTAGCGGCTCATCCTTCAATGTCAGTGGGATCCGAAGCTCAAGATATTCAATTGATCTAAGGCCAGCGTAGTAGTTGAATAATCTAAACAGTGCTCCACGCCTTGTCAGTAGAAATAGATCACCTAAATAAACTTCAAACCCGGAGAGCTCTAAGTCCTCTCCAAATAGGGTTCCTCTTATCGTGCAAAGCAAAGTCATATTGTACTTTGAGTCCAGCTGCCAGATTTCGACAAGTCCTTCTGTGTTGCAATCCAGACTCGCACTTGCATATTGGTATCGGAAGACATAGATTAAATTATTACTGAATTTAAACGTTTTTATTCCTCTTGCAGTTCGATTTGAAATCTTGGTCTTGCAAGTTGGAGTTGATGGTATAGAGCTAGAATCAGCATGGTCACTTGCATTGAAAAGATAGAATTGATTAGTTTGCTGCTGGCCATCATTTATCAAGCAATCGGCAATAATTAGACCGCTAATGTATGTGACTCCAAAGCAGCTTGCTCCTTGAGCATCAGTCACCAAGAATTCCGTATGGAGATCTTTCGTGTTGTTGAAAGTAGTGTAATATACATGGAGTTTGTTTGTTAGGAAGAGGAGAGGTTCGTATCGGTTGATATAACCAAGGTTATCTCTTGGAATGAATCGACTGACTACTTGAGGAGGGGATGATTGGTTGTTTAACAGTTGATAACTGGCAGCATTTATTATGTTAGGGAAGATGGAAATGAATTCTGAAGGCGTTTTCAGTTGGTGCGTAACGTTATATCCAGTTACATACGAAGCTAGATCCACATATAGAAGCTCATCGACTCGGCAATGGAGAATTCCGATAGATGCTATCGATTCTACGTACGGAGCGCTTCTTATGACTAGTAGTGAGTGTATGAGGATGAGTGCAAGCAGCAATTTCTGCATTTTCGAAAGATTAGTTTCTCGTAAGATTTTAAATTAATGATTCAAGAAGTACATACACAGTTTTTTGTTGTAATTAATAAGGCTCTCATACTCAATTTTTCGGCTTCGATTGAAGACTATTAGCCTGGAAAACATTCTTGAAAACAGAATTCATGCTCAGAAATGTAGATTAGGCTATCCTTCCAGTTTCCAAAAGTGATTAATTGCTTCGTAATTATCGAAGGCATGGCTTGAGATTTCCAATCTAGAGAAAAGAACTAGAACGTAACCAGGACATAATAAAATCAATTGAAGAGTGTTCTAAGCTGACGATTTTCATCGTTGTAGGTCTCTCGCTCTTAGTACAGTGATAAAGCCGTCCTACATTCATCAATGAATTCATCAATGAGTTCATCAATGAGTTCATCAATGAGTTCATCAATGAGTTCATCAATGAGTTCGTCAATGAGTTCATCAATGAGTTCATCAATGAGTATCTCTCTGAGTTCATCAATGAGTATCTCTCTCACGAAAATAAAATCTGATTAGGAATTAAAAATGCAAAAAACACTGCTCACATTCACCCTGCTAATAAATGTGGCTCTTATCATTAAATGTGCTCCTTATATCACACAAATTGCACCTATTGGAATGCTATACGGCCGAGTGAACGAACTTTTGCATGTGGATCTGGAGCAATATATCACCGGCTACAATGTCACCCATGAATTAGTCAGCCAGTCAAATTCTTACTACATAGTGCCCAAAGTCGAAAACTATGGGACTCTTCGGCTCATGACGGACCAAGAACCTCCTCCGATGATCATCAGCCGCTTCATTTCTCGAGACAATCTTGGGTATTTAAATCAATCAGAGCTAATTCTCTTTCTTACCAACGATCGCTGTGTCTACTACGAGTTTGCCGACGCTCTCGATGACCTTTATAAGCACTTCCTAGTAACTGACGCTCCAGGCGCAAATTGCTTCGGAGTGGCATATCTGAGTGGTCGGATCATTGTTGATTGCGCTATCGATGACGGAGACATTCAAACGAATCAGCTCTATGTCTATAATGCAAGCGATCTGTCGTATTTAACCATTACGAACTCATCTGCTCGATGTAGGACTTCAATCTCGAATAGAACCGAAAGAGGGTTAAAAGTCCTCAGACACAGTACTGGAAAACTTTTCGTCTTCAGATATCAATACAAAAGCGCTTGCATGGCCTGCGATACTGAAGGGCTCGTGGAGATATGGCGTCTTGCTAAAAATAATACTATGATTTTGGACCGCCGAATATCAGGCGAACTATTCAGCGGTCTCTACGAGTTTTCTGGTATTGATATTTACCTCGGCGACCTGTTTCTGCTGACGACGTATGGATCACTGTATCGGGTATTTAACTACGAGACAAACCCTCAAGCAATAGAGTTTCTTGAGCTCCAGATTCCTCTGGCACCAGGTGAAAAACTACTTTCCGTGAAAGTTTTCCCAGAATTGGACCACCAATCACGTCAATTGACAGTAGCAATCGCTTCGAAAGATTATGTGTATATGGCCGACTGGTCAGAGCATAGAACTCCTTACTTAAGTTCTCGCTACAAGCTGGATAACCCTGCAGTTGTTAAGGAAGTCACGTTTTCTAAAGCGTTTATTTTCTGCTTGGTTTCCTATGATAACATCACCGAGAAAATTACCGTGTTTCGTCGTGAAAACCATTTAGATAACCTAATTTTCGGTTATGTCGACGTTACTGACTCAACAAACTCCTACATCGACGTCGAATTGGAGACTCACAGCTTGCTTGTGACCTCTGGCCACAGCATTCAACTGTACTACTTCCAGTACCCGTATTTATTGTTCGAATGGGTGAGAAAAGAAAGCGATGGGACAATTATAATCCGAAGCACGAGCTACAGTGGAAATGAATCCAAAACAGTTTATACCGCGTTGCCTTATGTTGTCGTGCCGGAAAGCGATAATGAAATCTATTTCGCAAAGCCTTATCTGTCTCGCACAATCAACATTAGGCATCCCTCCGTAGTCAGCATCAATATCGATGAGTTCGTGACAGGACCTTTTGTGAAATATAAAGTGAGCGACTCATTAGCGAACAAAACGACTGTCTCGGCAAAGAACTACGTGCCTGTGAACTATAACCTCAAAGGGTTCGACACCACGGGGATCATTTACCACAAAATCTTCCCTGCGAGTCAAGACAGCAAGTATTCTGATAATCTTTGGCTGTTCATTCAGAATAGGACAGGCTACCTCAGTTCTTTCGCATGTGTGTTAGATCCCAGCTTAAATTTGAATTGCAAGCTTCATGCGAGCATTTTCTTGAGTAAAGCGGTCAAAAAGCTTGAATTTATTACAAATTTTATCTTCGTACTGCTCGAGGATCAAAAATTGATGGCGCTCACTTTTATGATGGAACTGGCTTCTAATTCCTTGCATGATGATTGCGCAGACATTATACCTTTCATTCTGAAAAAGTCCAACATGCTGATTTGCATGCAACCGCAGCTTAATCGGTTTATGTATATGCTTTTCTTGGATTTTGACCTAGCAGAGGTCCAATACATCGACCAATCTCACTTCAAGGAGCAGGTAACTTTGTTATCAGTTGTATTTGAGCCCTGGTTCCCTTCGCTGCTCTTCATCAATAACAACAACAGGGAAGTCCTGATCATTGACGCTGAATTGCTCGCCGAGTACAACCAAATCTCCATACTAGACTCGATTTTTCCCCGAGTCACTAAGGACTTCACCTTCGATGAACTGCGGTTCCTCATTGTTCAGGAAAGCTTGATCTTCTTCTCTAGCAATAATATGAGCAGAATTCAAGAGTGGCACATAGGATTTTCAGCGCCAACGCAAGGGAAATACATCAAGACTTACGTGCGGACATCAGATGTGAATTTCAACTTTAACTCCTCTAATGGAGTCTATTCTTCGGCTTTTCTATTGAATTATTACATTTCAGCTCTCGATCAAGATTCTTACTCGCAGATAGTTGTATTTTCTGGAAAACTAACAGGAAATGATAACTACGTCTGCAAAATTCGCCTTGAGGACTTTCAATCGCGTTCAGAATTGTTTCTATCAGGAGCGCCGCTAAACGACATGAAAGCTGATCTTATCGTCATGTCATCTGAGACCGGATTGCGACTGTTCGTTGTTTACGAGCAAGCGCGCCTTACCTTCCCGAGTTTCATGTCGAATTCCTCCGCCACGCAAGAAGACACGTACTTTGAACTTCAGGTCCTCAACGATCTGGATGCTCCTCAGTTCGGCCTCACGTTTGAATTGATCACTTTTAACACTCAATTCGAGATCAGGAAGGTTACAGACCACATCATATTAACAGATCTCATTGAAATAGACTCCACTACCAATAATCAAGCGTTTGTGTTTCCTACGGACAAATACTTCAATGGGACAATCCTCTTTTATAACCTTCAAACCCAACAAGCACAGGACCTCCAAAGCGTCTATTTGAAAACCAAAATAGCATTGCATAAGTCGTTTTGGAGCAAAGAATATCCGATCAGCGATATTAAGAAAGGGGATAATTATCTTATTATCCAGGCGGAGAAAGGGATCATCCGAATGGATGCTCAAACGCATATAAACTGCACGATTATGCCACCTCAACTTGAGCGTGCTTCTTGCAAATTGGTTGTGATAGACAAAACGCGACATCTTGCAATATCCCTTTGCTTTTTTACAGGTAATGAGCTGCAGTACGCGCACTTCTTCGGAATAAAGTACTCGAGCAACTGTAGTTATTCCGTGCTTGTAGGGCCCGCAAAAACTCCGATAATTGCCGCTGATACAATGAAACTCAAGGACGGGATGCTGTTTATCCTCGAAAAGCAGCGCAAATACGACGAGACGGTATACGCAAGGGTCCATGTATGGAATTTCAGCAGCATCGAGAACGGTGAGTATACCTACGGCGGTTACATGGACCAGCTCAATTTCAATATCAACTACCTTGATTCACACTCCTTCGATGTGATGAAGTGTCAGTATGGATGGAGGATTTTTATTGTTGATGCTTCCTTCGGCATAAGGACGATCCTTTATTCGGAGCAAGGGTTCGGCAACGTGGCCGGGATCAATCTCACCAACACCACCAGGTCCAGAAATTTGCGGGTTCGCTCGGGTATCATATGGACAGGCATTTCTGTGGTTCAGAAGGTAGACGAGGAAGTGTACGACTTGGTCGTCACTGCAAAGAATTATAACTCGTATTATCTCCGCGTGAGTTTGAAACCCAATGAAGAGTATGTGAAGTTGATCAGAGGCTATTACCAGTATCCTAATTTCGATCATGAAACTAAAATTTCGGTGGATATTGGAGATCATCAAGCTTATTTCGCCATCAACGCTATGTATTTGCTCGAAGGTAGGAGTATTATCCTGCTCTATAATATCAGCGATGTCGTCAATATCCCTTTGAATGGAGAATTACCTCCATTTAAGTACGTCGATTTCATCGATTACACGCCGTTTAGAGAAGATAACTCCACTACTGAAGCCTTTACTGTGATGTCTGTAAGGGGCGCGAATAGTTCGGCACCTCGAACATGGATATGGGCTAGTGCGCCTAGCAAAGCCAATAATTTAGGAAATTATGACAATGGTGTTGTAAGGGCCTCGTATTGCGCGTACGAGGTCTATGACTATGTGCAGATCGTGATCCAGAACGCGGAGATCCATTCAACTTCTCTGGCTCTTGAGGTCGGAAATGATGTAGGGAGTGAAGTGATAGCGATACAAATTAATAACAGCATGATGAATCCGAGAGCTCGCAAGTGGTCTCGGATTCTGATAGCGATATTGTTTAGTGTGACAGTGATCATTATAGTGGGAATTAAATTCTGTGCTCGTGCTGTAAATACCTATTCCGGCATACCAATCACAAAGCCGCTAAGCGAACCTGTAACTCCCAAGCAGCAATCCGATAATGAAGTCGGGAGGGGCCGATCAGAGACAGATCTTAGTGATAATCTTCTCATCACCTGATTGTTTTGTTATTCTTTCATTTTTCCTATGAAATTCATTGTTAAAAATGCTGGTAATCACATGAAACATAATGCATTCCTTTGTGTATCGTTATCTATACACTATTTCAATTTTATTCTCAATAAAATCCTATTGAAATTGTGGTTTATCCTCTTTATTCCTCTCACACATGTTCAACTGACTCCTTGTATTAGGACTGCTTTCTTTTTTTAGGTGCAATAATTACTCTCTCAAAAGTTTTGCACAAATCTCAGAGAGTATGTACTTACAAATCACAAATTACTCATAATCACAAATAATTGCTTTAAACGAATTTCTCAATAAATAGATTCAATAACAAATCAATCATATAACCAATTCTCATTTATTTCATATTACTTTCTCCTCCATTCATACCTCCAATAGTTGGACCTCGGCTATTGGCACTTACTCCTCTTTTCTCTCTAGTTTTGCTTTGGAACACGTTGAGTACTGAGCCGATATTAATATTCTTCATCGCCTCCTCGTATTTCACCTTCAACTGATCCAACTCTTCGATCTTATCCTGCAGCTCTTTCTGTTTACCGGCCAATCCCACAGAGAAAGCACCTGAATCCTTCAATCTCTTATTTTCCTTCTCGAGGTTGATCACCGCTTCCTCCGCCAAAGCCAGCTTTCCTTGCAGCTCGAGTATCTGTGACTCATACGCCGATTTCTCTGCTTTATATCGAATCTCGAAGTCTCCGACGCCAATCGCGCTGTTCTTAAACAAATCAAATTGCGCCTTAAACTGCTCTAAGAGAGCCTCTTTCTCATTTTCAACTCTCTCTATCTCGTCCTTCAATTCTTCAATTTCCCTTAACTTCTCATCAAGAAGCGTCTTAAGCTCCTGAATCTCTGCAGAGAGCCTTTGGTTCTGATTTTCGGAGTCTTGGAGTTTCTTTGCGAGTTCTCTCAATTTCGCTTCAAGAGAAGCTCGCTCGTTATTAAATTCGTTTTTGAGACCATCCAGTCTCTTATAGAAATCAGCTTCAAGTCTTCCCTTCTGCTCGGCCAGCGCGTTCTCACTCTCCACCTTTAAATCAGCGATGTTTTGCTTCATCTCATTCACTTCGGCCTGTTTACGCTCCTTTTCTTCATTCAACTGCTTTTTCTGGTATTGCATATCGCTGATTTGGTTCACGAGCCCGTTTCTTTCTTTTTCAAAGGTTCTCGCTTGGTTTTCGAGACAATCTTGCAGTTCTCTAGCTTTCTCCTCGTTCAGGTGGTCGTTTTGCTCCTGAAGTTTCTTCTTGTAGTCTTTATGTAGTTCATTGATCTGAACCCTTAATTTTTCGTTTTCATTCATTTTCGCGCTCGCTTGCTGGTTGAGCGTCTCTAATTCCGTTTGCAGTCTCTCGATATGTCTCTCTCGCTCTCCTAGATCCGTTTGAGCCTCTTGCAACTCAGCGCGGAGGTACTCCTGCTGCTCTTGGGCCTTCTTTTCCACGGCGCTAACAGCTGCATTGATTTCGTATTTCTTGTTTTCTTCAAGCTGGTTCTTCAAGTTATTCACGTATTCCATCATATCCTGCTTAGTCTTCTCGAACTGGTCTCGCAGCTCTCTCAGCGCGCTTTCCTTATGCTCAAGTTCCTCTTGGACTCGCTTATTATCTCTCGCTAGCGCAGACACTTTCCGCTCGTGTTCACCTTGCTTTTGGATCAATGTCTGTCCAGCCACCTCAAGGTCAGCAGCTAGAGCGTCCCTTTCTCTCTCGATTCTTTCGCGATCTAGATTTATCATGATTACTGTACCTTCCAGATCGCTTTTCTTCTCCTCCAGCAGATTGCAACGGTCAAGCAATGCTTTCTTCTCCTTTCTAACACTCAATAACTCTTCAGAAAGTTTGCTGTTATTAGCATTCAGGTCTTCAACGAGGTTTTCGAGCTCTTTCAAACGCGCCTTCAAGTCTTCGACCTCACCTTCCAGCGCTTCTTGCTCTCGCTCGTATCGTCTGTAAGATTCTTTGGCCTCCATCTCAATACGTGACCTCAGCATCTTCTCCCATTGGGATTTGAGCCCTTCCATCTCTTCCTGATGTTGTCTCTGCATTTCAAGCTCCTTTTGCTTGAATTCCTTCAACTCTTCCTCAGCTCTGACGCGAATGATGCCTTGTCTATCCAACTCAATCATCAGCATGATTGTCCGCGTTTCAAGCTCCTGGATCCTTCCTCTCGCTCTCTTCACAGCATCTTCTAAGGTGTTCCTTTCTCTTTCGAAATCTTTTGTCATTTCGTTAATTTTGCCTTGGAATTGGTTTTTCACGCGAATCTCGTACTCATGCTTCAAGTTTGTGATTTCTAACTGCAAGCTCCTTTCTTGCTGATCGTAGTTCTTCTTCCAGGTCTCGACCTCGTGCTCTTTATCGGAGAGCTTATTCACCAACTCATCCACGGTTTTGTCTCTCTCCTCGGTATAGCGTTCAAGCTCTTCGCATTTGCCTTTCAGTCCGCGGTTTTCTGAATCCAGCATGGTTTTCTCAATCGCGTTTCGATCATTCAGCCTCTTCAATTCCGAATCTAGCCGGGCTTTGAATCCTCTTTCAAAATCAGCCCTGAGCTCTTCTTTCTCTCTCTGATGCTTTTCCTCCGCACGAGCTAGCTTCTCATTCAGTAAGGCCAATTCATGCTCCTTTTCTTGCAACTCGTGTGATAAGCGGTCCACATGATCAGAGATCTCTTGGATGCGTCCGTCTTTTTCTGGTGATTTTGCCAAATGATAATGAATCTCCTGCTTAAGCCGAGCGATCTCAGCTTCGTGCTCAGAGCGAAGCTTCGCGGCTTGCTGCCTCAATTCGTTGTCCTTTTCGTCTTCGATTTTCTTCCTGAGCTCACTGATGACTAACCGAGCTTTCGTTTCCTCTGCTATCAGCTGATTATGCATTTCCTGCAGCTCTCTAGCACGCTCTTTGTTATCCGCGAGCAGTTTATTGATATCCCGGTCTCTTTCTTCTACCACCTCCATTAACCGTTCATTCTCTTTCATGAGATACACCGCCTTGTTCTCCAAATCCTCAGTCTTAAGGCGCTCATCCCGGAGTTTCTTTTCGAGCTCCATCTTCTCTTCTGTATGACTGAGCGTTTGCTCAGCCAATTCTCTTGAGAGGATTTGTTTGAGGGAGGACTCGTAGTTCAATTTCGCTTTTTCAAGATCGAATTTCGAGTTTCTTTCCGCCGCTGCAAGGACGCTGTTTTCGTTGCTTAGAGCTTCCATTTGGCTGTTTAAAAGCTGGATTTTCATCTCTTGGTCCCTCAAAGTTTCCTTCTGTATATTCAATAGTCTTTCCAAAGTCACTTTCTCAGTGTTCCATCCGCTTTGTGATCGTAGAAGGTCTTTTGTGCTTGCGACTGAGCGGATAAGGTTGGCATTTCCAGCGAAATCATTTAATTTTCCCTCTTGATCAGAAAGGCGTCGCTTCAGCTGGTCAGCTTCGTCAGTTTTTTGCCTGAGAAGGTGAGTAATTCGCTCGAGCTCAACGCATGTGAGGATTAAACGGGCCTCGCTATCTTGGAGTTTTTTAAGATACATCGGGCTGATGGTTTGCGTTGGTTTTGCTTGAATGGCCCTAGGATCTTCCGAGGAGCTTCGTTCGGTCGAACGAGGCATGTCTCTGTGTCTTTCGGTGACGGAATCGTAATTCCGTGAGCCGAATGACTGGACTTCATTGGTACTTCGGTCATCAGCGTTAGTTGATTCGAAATTAGGATTGTAACTCAAGGTATAATACTGCCCATTGAGTGAAGGAACACTTTTTGATACCATCGAGTCTTTGACATCGCCATTGCTTGTTTTCAATTGGTGAGCTACCGGAGCTGAAGCTCTGTTCTGAGTCAGTTCAGCAGGTTGCTTACTGTCGAACCTGTTGATTCGGCCGATAGGCTCGGGATCCTCTTTGGCCTCGAAATAAGCTTCTCCACGAGCAGTTTTGCGCATTATCGGTGAATGAGGATAATCTTCGTTACTTCCTTGAGTTGGCACGCGAATCTGAGGCTGGCTTTGGTCTGGATGCGACTCTGCTTGGTCCTCGTACTCGTAAATGCTTGTCCTTGGGTTATTGGGGCTTTGGTTGAGAGATTGATTGCGAATGTGTCCGTATTGTTTGCTACCAGATTTATCCTTTCGGTTAACTTGGTATTTTTCCTCGAAATAAGATTCTTCCTGTCTGAGAGGTA
>ENA-UOUE01001852-UOUE01001852.1-compost-metagenome-genome-assembly--contig:-NODE-1852-length-11767-cov-10.895124_pt1 | contig 11767 bp, 9 predicted proteins | sample MGYA00238146_ERZ747223 | MGnify/ENA primary metagenome ERZ747223 (study PRJEB28781, sample SAMN06268865) | compost metagenome | isolation source: single cell | place: USA: California, Emeryville, Joint... | reverse complement strand
CTTGAAAGCGGGGCAGCCTTGCAATAGCCCTCTTGCAAAATTGATTACATCACCTCATGATTCGATTGACTTGAGTGCCTCGAGAGATCAGTCACCAGCGAAATTTATCATTCCTAACAAATATAAACCACATGAAATAAAGCGCGGTGACAGAATTGCCAGATTAAGAGAATGGAAACAACTAAGTCAAGATTCAAAAATAAGCTCTGACAAAGAGCCATCTGATCTCACAGAATTAAAGGAGAAAATCGAGCTGCCTTCAGAAAATCCATGTTAGATGATCATCTCAAGTGCCTTTATGATGGACCACTATTAGTCGCATCTCACTTATCATTAAGCAGAGAATCTGTTTTTGTAATGTGGCTCCATTGCAAATGTGTTTTCACACCAATTATCGAAATTTTTTATTGTTTAATTATATTCTAGGCTGACCCTGAATATTCAACAAGCTTAGTTTGACTTTTCTACGACAGCGGTCCACAATTTTGGACAGCTGGATTTATCATTTTTTAGGCTCACATTTGGATGAGATCTATATTGAGTAACTTTTTATTCTCAAATTTCGGCATTTTATCAATTAATTGAAACGATTTTTAAAGAAAGAAATTCAAATTAGCCTGTTATCCTACCAAACTGTATATTATTGAATGAGAGTGATGTTGTCATAAATAAGGCCTTTGGCCATTCGCTCCAAAGTAGACATTTGCTATTGAGAAGTATTCTCTCGGTGCTCATTTAAACAAAGCGAAATTTCTACAAGCAATCATATCTGGTTGGTTCTGCTTTGTGAATTTGGCTCTCAATGTATTATCTGCTATTCACTTGCTCACCATTAGCTAGCGGACAGCTATGCTGAAGGGAAGAATCAGCAAATTACTGGTTCCACTTGGCTCAAGCTACAATCGTTTTTGTTTTGGTTTTTTTTTTTATTAATGAACTTTTTCTGAGAAAGGAACAATTACCGAAGCTAAATTTTGTAGTTGTTTTCAATTTCAATGCTCAGACTCATTATCAAATGATCTTTCGTTTGAGTTTTAAAGTGATTTTCTGCCGAGTGTGCATTATCCACTCGATAAAAAACACAATTTTTCAGTTTTCCCAATCTACTGATTCTTTGAATTGTCCTTTCGAGAAAAATATTTATTAGTAGCTTCAATTCTGTCATATATATTGTTTCTTTTCTGAAAAATACGGAGAGGCGTTGCACTTCACCCACTGCGATCTAGCCATTAGGCAATGGTCAGTGAACTAACCCTTTTTTTGCATAAAAAAACTCATTATCCATCTTTCTCTAAGCACAGCATTCAATCACTGGCTGTCTATTAGCCATACTGTTTATTTTTTTTAATTTTTTTTTTTGCTCACTGCTGTCTCTGCAAGTCTACTTCAATATTTTCATATTCGTGGCTTCGAAATAAAAATTTAAACAGATACCCATAAAACCCTACCCCAAAAAAAAAATTTGATTCCATCATCATATTGCAAAGAATAATGACGGAATATTATACATTCTCCATCATCAGCGTCCTAGCTAAGCTTAAAGAGAATGAAATGAATTGCAATGTTCGATCTGACAAGTTAGATTCTTCAATTTCTCAAGTCAAATGAGAAATCAGCGAAAAAGTTTTTCTTTCCTGTACTTCCAAAGCAGAAACTAGTAAGACCTACGCAAAGATTAACAGTAATAACTCACTTTATCGCAACAATTTCGATGAATTTAACTTTCAGAATAAAAATTTGATTTACTGGTCCTTGCTCTCAAGGGTTATTGCTAACAAACTACACTCTGCGATGATTTGGTCAATATTTGAATAGAAGGTAATATAAGACCATACACCCGCATGAGTGAAATCTTGAATAAATTATTTTATTTTGTGTTTTTAAGCTATTTAAAAATTTAATTTATTCTTCCATTAAGATTCTTCTATCGATGCCGAAAACCGTTTTCGTGATCATAGCAATATTCGTGGTTCTGCTCCCTTACACAAGTAACAATACCATGAACTTACTCTGGCTTACAATCATCAAGCGAAAGGTGCTACATGCTCTAGTACACAATATTGGAATGGTGGCGGCTGCAGCTGTAAATCTTTCTGAACGACTTGACATAATAATGTATAAAAAGCCTGTCACTGGAGTTGCGCGACTTGCAATGGAGGAGCCAGTTCTGATTGCACAAGCTGCTTCTCTCCTTACGTTTATAACCAAGGCGAATGTCAATGTATCCTAATTAAATAGATAAATCTAATTATTCGTGGAAAGTGTGCAACGGCAATTGTGCAACTTGCGCTAGGGGATCGGAAGATGGGTGTGTAACGTGCTATTCTCCAAGAGCATTGAGTTTTGGAAAATGCGTAGGTATCAAATTCACTCTCCAAACTTTAACTATTATAACAAATCAATAGATTGTGATTCAACTTGCGCTACTTGCAGAACAGGTGAAGCGAATGGGTGCTTATCCTGTTATCCTCCAAAAGTTTTAACATCAGATAATCGGTGCATCAGTAAATTCTTCCATTTTGGTAGTTTTAATTCGAAATTTTTAGCATGCGAGTCTTCATGTGCAACCTGCACTCCACAAGGAAATGTATGTTTGACCTGCTGGATGGGGACTCAATACGTTAATAGCGCAGGGAAATGTTCAAGTAATTGCTTATTTAAGCAATCTCAAAAAAAAACCAAAAAAACGCAATATATTAGATTGTCCATCGTCACCTACGCCATGTCCTTGTTCAGCTGGACAATATTTCGATCCTAGTACAAACACTTGTAAAGGTAAATTTAGGTCATCTGAAAGACGCTTAAGCTTGTTCTTACTTAGCATGCCACGCAAACTGCCTTACTTGCATCGGACCCGGAGCCAATGATTGTTCAAGTTGCAATCCGCCCTCTCAGCTATCAGATAGTAAGACCTGTTATGGTAGGGGTTTAACTTCGCTTCAAATGGTTGACGGATTTGTTCAGGGTGTCATTCAAGCTGTGCGACGTGTAATGGTCCCTCAAGTAATCAATGTCTAAGTTGCACCGCTCCATTGGTGCTGAGTACATCTTTTACATGCGTTGGTAAATTAAATTTCTTATTTTATAAGCTAAATCTGATATTGTAGCGTGCCATTCTTCTTGTCAAACGTGCTCAGGGTCCTCTCCGACTGACTGTGTTACCTGTTTCACTGGTTTCTACCTAGGCACTGATCGGAGGTGCGTCGGTAAGTAATTTAGACCGTATTTTTATTAATTTTCTTAGAATGCCCTTCCGGATGTTCTGTCTGTAGTGGTCCGAACGATGTTCAGTGCTCACTGAGTAAAAAAATACCTCAAGACAGTTATTCTGATTATTCTTTTCTTTATCAAGAATGCGACTCGGCCTGTAAAACATGTAGCGGTCCTGGTGCTAACCAGTGTCTTACATGTGCATCCAACAAATATTTATCTTCAGGAACATGTCTTCGTAAGTTTTTTGGAGCCACGTTCTAAAGCTTATTTTTAACGAAAATCAGTCTGCGATTCCTCATGCTTAACATGTACCGGACCAGGTCCAAACGCTTGTGCTTCATGTTCTCCTCCTAAAACTCTCAATTCGGGTGCTTGCGTGGATCGTAAATCAAAAGATTAAGATTTTTGTAGCTGATAACGAATTCTTTTTGTGCTGCCCAGCATGTGATAGTAGCTGTGCAACATGTAGCGGCTCAGATCCTAGTGCTTGCACTTCGTGCACCTCACCAGCTACACTTGTCGGAGGCTATTGTGTTGGTAAATTGAGACTAACAATTCAACGATGAAGAGTTTATTTACATAGTATGTGATAGTAGCTGCCTCACCTGTTCTGGTCCAAGCCCAAATTCCTGCACTTCATGCCAGTCACCTGCCACACTCTACTCGGGTGCTTGCGTGAGTAAATCATGAAAAATACTCAAACCTTTTTTTAATAACATAATTTAATTGATATAGCTTGCCATTCAACCTGTTTGACATGCAGTGGAAATACGGCTTCAAACTGTCTGAGTTGTGACTCCAACAGATATTTAAGCTCTGGACAGTGTCTCGGTATTTCTTTTGTTCTCTGCATTTGACTTACAAAATTTTCATTATTAGCATGTGATAGTAGTTGCGCAACATGTAGCGGCGCAGGTCCCAGTGCTTGCACTTCGTGCACCCTACCGGCTACTCTGATCGGAGGCAATTGTGTTGGTAAATTGAGACTAACAATTCAACGATGAAGAGTTTATTTACATAGTATGTGATAGTAGCTGCCTCACCTGTTCTGGTCCAAGCCCAAATTCCTGCACTTCATGTCAGTCACCTGCCACACTCTACTCGGGTGCTTGCGTGAGTAAATCATGAAAAATACTCCAACCTCTTTTTTAACAACATTATTCAATTTATAGCTTGCGATTCAACATGCTTGACCTGTAGTGGAAATACGGCTTCAGACTGTCTGAGTTGTGACTCCAACAGATATCTCAGCTCTGGGCAGTGTCTAAGTATTTCTTTTGTTCTCTGCCTTTGACGTACAAAATTTCATGATTAGACTGTGATGCTAGTTGTGCAACATGTAACGGTGCAGGTCCCAGTGCTTGCACTTCGTGCAATTCACCCCTTCAACTCAACAGCGGAACTTGCTCTCGTAAGTTTTGATTATTTGTTAATAACATCTAAATTTCATCGTAATATAGCTTCCCCGGATCCAACCATTGATTTTACGATACATGGTAATTTCGAATCTCAAATATTTTTCTTATTTTATATTTCCTGCAGCAAAATCTTTTGTTTATCTTTGCGAAACTGTGACCGTACAAATCACTGATGTTACGAGTGCTTCTTATAACGTTGCTTGGACAGTGACTTCCTCCAATGGCAATTCAGTGAATGAAAATCTCATCGCAAACATGTTGACTTCGAGCTTATCAATCTCACCAATGACCTTGCTACATAATACTCAATATAAACTGAAAGCACAAGTTAGCGACGGCTCCGCTTCCAAAGTGAAAGAAGTCACGATCCAAACAGTAGGATATCCGATATATAGTATCACAAGCCCTACAAGCGCAGCTTTTCTTTCTTGGTGGGAGAATGAAGGAACTCTCTTAGGCTGTGCTACTTGCTCAGCTTCTTCCGCGAATGCTGTTCCTGCCTGTCTGACCTGCTCTATTCCACTACAAAAGAATTCTGAAGGGAGCTGCCTCTGTCAAGATCAAAACTCATATATTGATCTCACAAACTTCCCTCAAGTGAGCTGTCAGAGTAAAAGCAACTCAGTGGCATCATGGTCTCTCCTGCAAAAATCTCCAAATATACAAATGCAGACGAATTTCGATAACGGATTCGCTTTTAACGAGGCACATCTGAAATATATAGCAGCAACCATCGCTGTACAGGCTCTTAGCAATAGCATTACTCTACAGGACTATTCTGCGATTTCAAACAATCCAACTATTACGTTATCGTTCACAATTCCTCAGAGCATTGTCTCTGGAGCGACCATTGAGCTCACGAATTTGTCAGAATATAATAAACTCCCATATAGTCCATTCTTGATCAAGAATCCCCATCTCACATATCAGCTCCCTGCAACGACTTATTTGAGTCCTGAGACTACTGATACGCTGACTACTGCGGGAGAAACTACCGCAGCTGCGATGACAGCTCAAGTGATAGCTTCCGCCATCATGCCTGCTGTTACTGGAGGACTGTCAACCTTTGCGATGCTCCTTATGAATTTCCTTGCCGAAATCGATATCTACATGTACGTAAATGTGCCCTATCCTGAAAACTTCGTCGTATTTTGTAAAGGCATAACAACTGATATGCTTCCGAATCTTTGGGCCAATTTCGATGAAAACTCTGGAGCAAATCCCATTTCCACCATCGGAAAATTTAAATTTTGGGAGATCAGCGCTACCTTTCTCGACAATTGCTTTGTGAATATCACCAAAGATTTAATTGTCCTGGGTATAATTGTTGCAGCAAACATACTCATGATCGTTTTCAATAAATGCCCACATCTTTACTCTTTGGCCTCTAAAGTCAGAGATCTCTTCATGTGGAACATCTTCTTATCCTTCTATATCGGAGATTACTCAGAATTGCAACTAAATGCCATGATCGAATTGAGAGAACACTCCGTCTCGAGTCTTTACTCGAATGTTTCTCTTGCACTTTCCATTATCATCGTTGTGAGCTATACATTCTTGAAAATCTATATATTGTATCTCCTTAACCGAAAGCGTCGGAATCGGAATGCCGTTCTGCCAACTGTGGATGGCAAGCCAATCCAACCAAATGTTCAAGAATCCTGTGTAGTTCCGCCAAGGGTTGCAATTATAATCGAAGATTTCGTCGATAAAAATGCATTTACGAGGAATTTCTTCCTCGTAATGATGGGCGAAGACTTCATAATGATTCTGCTGGTTTTCTTCTTTCAAAATTACGGCCTGGCTCAAGCAATATTCTACACAATATTAACCATTGGCTACATTGCAATTATCGTATGGCAGCAACCATTTAAATCAAAAATTAAACTACTCGTTTTGCTTATCAATCTAACCAGCAAGACAATAATGGGAATTTTTGCCATAATATTTGGGATTAACGAAAAAACGAATTCGATTCCTGAAGAAAATCTTACACGAATGGGTACTGCTCTAATAGTTCTGATCATTGCTGTGATTGTGACTAACCTTTTGATTGCTCTCCTTATTACCGTTGTTGAACTAATTCAAAAAATTAAAGAGAGAGTTAATCAGATGCGAGCTCACTCGAAAAATTCAAAGAATCCCATTGCTCATCAGAAGACAATTAACCGAACCCACAGTCAACGTGAGCACTTTTACAAGAAACCGGTTAGGTCAAAGACCTTACAACCGAATTCTTTCCCAGTGGCTTTGCAAGAAGATAATCCAGAAGATTCGGGAAGAGATCTTTTTTCTAGAGCCACTTCCTTGAAAGTAGGATATCCTATCAATAGTCCTCATGCGGAAGATTCGGAAAGAGAATTTCTTGCTAGGACCTCTTCCATGAAAGCAAGACATTCGATCAATAGTCCTCATGCGAAAGATCCAGAGAGAGAGCTTAATGCCAAGACCGATTTCTTGAAAGTAGAATTTCCTATCAATAGTCCTTATGCAAAAATCGCATCGCCTCATGATTCGATGATTGACTCGACTTCTTCACCAGATCACTCACTAATAAAATTTATAGTGCCTAACAATAATAGAACACCTGAATTAAAGCCCAGCGACAGAATTTCCAGATTAAGAGAACGTGACAGAATTGACAGATTCAGAGAATGGAAACAACTGCATCAAGATCAAAAAGTGGGCTTTGATCAAGCGCTGTCTGATCGAACAGAATTGAAGGAGAATATCAATCTGTCTGATCGAACAGAATTGAAGGAGAATATCAATCTGTCTGATCGAACAGAATTGAAGGCGAAAAACGATCTCCCTTCCGAAAATTCAGAGTAGATTAGCATTTCAAGTGTTTAACGATGGACTACTAGTTGCATCTTATCACTATTAAGACAAGAATCTTGTTTTGTGATGTGGCTTCATTTTAAATGTTTTCACACCCATTATTGAAATTTTTTATTACTTAGAGATATTCTGGGCTAACCCTAGATATTCCACAAAGTTAGTTTGACTTCTCTATGCCAGCAGTCCACAATCTTAGACAGCTGGATTTATCATTTTTGGGGGCTCACTTTTAGATGGGCCTGTTTTCTAATTTTTAGCCTTCTTTTCTGACTTTTAACAATTAATTGAAAACTATTTCTAAGAACAAATCCAAATTAACCTGATATCCTTCCGACACTGTGAGGTATTTTCTCGTTGCTCATTTAAAAAAAGCGAAAAATTTTCCCAAACGACCATTCTGATGTCTTAATTTGCTATTAACTTGTTCACCATTCAGTAGCGGGCAGCTACTCATAAAGTTCTGATGAAAGCAGAAATTGGCTAATTACTACTTCCACTCGTCTAGAGCTACAATTGTTAAATTAATTTTTTTCGGGTTTTTTGAGTTAATGACCTTTTTCTGAGAAGAGAACAACTGATGAAAAGCTAGATATATATATCTATAACTTTTGCATTTTTTCTAAAGTTCAATGTTTAGCTCAAGTGACCATTTGATTGAGTTTGAAAAGTGATTTTCTGTGGAGTTTGCATCTTCAACTCTGTCAAAACTCAATTTTCCAAATTTTTTTCGATTTACTGACTCTTTGAATTGTAGCTTTCGAGATAATTTATTGACTAAATGAACTTTCGACATCGTTTCATTAATGAAGCTTATCCAGTCCAAAGCTGAAATTCATGATCCCGTCAATTTTGAAAAATCCGGAACGAAGAATTTTTGGACTGTTATTCCTCTCAAAATACAAATACGGATTGATGGCATAATAATATTTAATCTTAGTTTCATACTTTATTTTACCTCTTATTCTTTTCAGAAAACACGGACGGGCGACGCCCTTAGCTCTCAACAAGTGAGAGCCATGAGGCCAGTCCACTCGAAAAGAACTAACCCCCTTTATAGATATAAAACTCATATTTCTTATTCTTCAAGATTAGCATTCATCCATTAATTTGGTATCATATGATTTGGCATCATTTCTATATTAAACCGAATTACCAAACTCGAATCTGCTTATTTTGGTGCTCGCTGCTGCCTCGACAGTTCTCATGAAATATTTGAATCTTTTTAATTCGAAATAAAATTTAAACAGAGACCATGAACCTCTGCTACGAAAAAAAAAAAATTTGTTATCATAGTCAACAAACTCCTGTAATTGAACTGCGAAGGACAATGACGGAATATTGTACACCATTGTATCCTTCATTAGCGTCCCAGCTAAGTTCCAGGAGGATGAAATGAATTTTACTCAGATTAGGAAACAAGAGCTTTCTCTCTTCACCTTCCAAGACAAAGAATATTAATCACGAGACGAAAAGATATCAATGATAACTCAATCTGTCGAAACAATTTCAATAGTTTTAACTCTTCGACAAGATTTTATTCCTAGACATTGGTTTCAAGTGGTTATTCTTTACATTTCACACTTAATTTCTTTCTCAACGATAGATACGATACTAATATTAAGCAAATCATCTACAATAGCTAAATCTTTGATCAATTTTATTTCTGGGTTTAATTGCTATTTAAACATTAAAGATCACCCTTAAGTTCAACAATCTCTTTTCAATGCCAAAGGCCTTTTTCCCGATCATTGGCCTACTTTTCGTTCTGCTCTGCCCTTTCACAAGTAACGATACAATGAAGATTTTCGGCTTTACAATCATCAAGCAAAAGGTTCTACATGCTCTGATTCACAGTATTTGGATGAGAGCGTCTGCAAGGGTAAGTCTTCTTAGTAACTTGACCTAATAGTGTATAAAAAGCCTGTGATGGATCATGCAAAACTTGCAGTGGAGGAGGCAATTCCAAATGCACCAGCTGCCACTCTCCAAAAGTATTATTCGAAAACAAATGCATTGGTAAAACATACTTTTTGTTAAAGCACTGCTTTAAATAATTTTTTCCTTGCTTCAGATTGTCATTCTGACTGTGCAACATGTAATGCCCCAGGAGATAAAGGATGCACTAGCTGCCATTCTCCAAGAGTATTATATAATGGAGAAGAATGCATTCGTACTAAAGAGTTCTCTTAAAAACCCTCTTCTAATTTTTCTTTTCTTTTCCACAGAATGTCATTCTGACTGTGCAACATGTAATGCTCCAGGAGATAAAGGATGTACGAGCTGCCACTCTCCAAGAGTATTATATAACGGAGAATGCATTCGTACAAATGATCTTTGGTCAGCATTTTTTAACAAATTTTTTCCTTCCCTCAGAATGCCATTCTGACTGTGCAACATGTAATGCTCCAGGAGATAAAGGATGTACGAGCTGCCATTCTCCAAAGGTTTATAACCAAGGCGAGTGTCAAGGTATCATAATCCGATTGATCATTCTATGACGTTTACTCGAAGCTTGTCATAGCTCTTGCGCAACTTGCTCTCAGAAATCGAACGATTGGTGTGTAACCTGCCATTCTCCGAAAGTATTGAGTGATGGAAAGTGCATAGGTATGCAGACTCGCCTGCTAAACTCTAACTATTATAACAATCAATAGACTGCCATTCAGATTGCGCCACTTGCAGAAATTCTGGATCGGATGGGTGTTTATCCTGTCATAATCCAAGAGTTTTAACATCAGACCATAAGTGCATCGGTAAATTCTCCAGACTCGTTTGTTTTAACTTGAAATTTTCAGAATGCGATTCTTCATGTGTAACTTGTATCACAACAGGAAATAAAGGATGCTTGATGTGCCGGGCTTGGAATGAATATGTTAATAGTGACGGAAAATGTTCAAGTAATTGCTTCGTTCAGCAACCTCAAATAAAAACCCCAACTTACTAGCTTGCCCATCTACACCATGTCCTTGTTCAACTGGACAATATTACGACCCTAATACAAACACATGTAAAGGTAAGTTTAGGTGATCTGTGTATTGACACTTAAGCTTATTTTACTCAGCCTGTAATTCAGGTTGTCTTACTTGCAAAGGACCCAATGCTAATGATTGCTTAAGTTGCAATTCGCCTTATAAGCTATCAGATAGCTATACCTGCTATAGTAAGAGCTTAACGAAGCTTCTAATTATTTATAACTTTGTTAGAGTGCCACGAAGACTGTGCGACGTGTAGTGGTCCCGCAAGTAATCAATGTCTAAGTTGTACTGCTCCATTAGTGTTGACGACTGATTTCTCATGCGTTGGTAAATTAGATTTTTTGTTCTATTTGCTAACGAAAACGATGCTACCTTAGCATGCCATGCTTCTTGTAAAACGTGTTCAGGATCCTCTCCGACTGATTGTATTACATGCTTCACCGGCTACTACCTCAACTATGATCGCAGTTGCGCACGTAAGCAATATTGGATTGTATTTTTTAATTAAATTTCTTAGAATGCCCTTCCGAATGTTCTTCCTGTGTTGGCCCTAACGATATTCAATGTTCACTCAGTAAAAAATGTGCTCAAAAAAGCTACTCAAATTAACCTTTGATTTATCAAGAATGTGACTCGACCTGCTTAACCTGCAGTGGCCCTGGTGCAAATCAATGTCTGACATGTGCATCCAACAAATATTTATTGGGTGGGTCCTGTCTTTGTAAGTGTTTTTTGGCCTGTTAAGCTTATTAATTTTTTTTTATGCTCAGCCTGCCATTTTACTTGTGCAACATGTAATGGCGCAGGTCCAACTGCTTGCACTTCATGTGCTGATCCAGCTGCAACTTTCAATGCAGGAGAATGTTTTAGTAAATACATCACCTTTATAGCTACATCAATCAATTTTAATGAAGCCTGCAATGATGACTGTCAAACCTGTAGCGGCCCTAACAATAATCAGTGTCTCACTTGCCCATCCAATAAATATTTGATGGATGGATTTTGCTTTGGTATACATTTTGCAGTTTTATTTTCTGAACTAATTGCTACTTGTTGATTTTCAGACTGCCATTCTTCTTGCTCAACATGTAGCGGAGCTGGCGATAATAAATGTATTACCTGTCCCTCACCGGCTACTCTTGTCGGAGGCTATTGTGTTGGTAAGTTGAGACTAGAAATTCAATGATGACGAAATGCTTATTTTACATAGTATGTGATAGTAGCTGTCTAACCTGTTCTGGATCAGGGCCAAATGATTGTACTTCATGTCAGTCACCTAATACTCTTATTGGGGGCGCTTGTGTACGTAAGTTTAAGCAA
>ENA-UOUE01001851-UOUE01001851.1-compost-metagenome-genome-assembly--contig:-NODE-1851-length-11769-cov-6.546356_pt1 | contig 11769 bp, 9 predicted proteins | sample MGYA00238146_ERZ747223 | MGnify/ENA primary metagenome ERZ747223 (study PRJEB28781, sample SAMN06268865) | compost metagenome | isolation source: single cell | place: USA: California, Emeryville, Joint... | reverse complement strand
GAGCCTACCAAATCTGGAAGAACTTCGAATCAAAGATATTGGAAGTCAAGCTCCGGCCAACCCAATCATTGAGCAATAGGGCATCAAAGTTGCTGGGCTTCAAGACTGGAAAGGAGCTCTATACTGAACAAACTCCAACTAAAGGAATATAATTCAATTTCCAAACCCATTCTTCTCATTTTGTTGGAACGAAATGGTCTCATCTTTTAATGACAGAATTCTAGTAGCAGCGAGTAAGAGAAAGAATAATGCCGAATACTAATGAAAGAAAATTTCATAGACAAAGATGATATCTCAAATCACAAATATATTCTTACCATAAATGAAACATAATTTTTATCTTCGAGTAACACTTCCAACAGATCATAAGATATCCTAATATTTCACGTCTGTGGGATTACTCAGACTGAAACTTAATAAAACTTAATTTCTGAGACGAGTATTGCTTTTGCTGTAGTTCCAGAATATTCTTCCAGTCACCAGAAAAGGAATTGATATTTTCATAAATTTACGCGCTGACTCACTAATTTGTGAATGAATAATGTATTAAAAGTTCTCAAAGCATTGATCCTGATGTTTTTTTTCTTGTCTACACCAAATTAATAATTGTTTTTGTTTTAGGTAATAATGAATGATGAAATCCTAATATTTAAGAATCATGAGAGAAAACGAGTATTTATGTCATTAATCTATTTGTCTCTCACTATTCGTAGGTTCTCTTCGATAATATCCTAGGTGTGATTTCTTCTTATATCCGGTTGAATGGACGCCTCTTTCAGATTCAGATGAAATAAATGGAAGAGACGAGGTCTAATATTCGAATGTGAGGTTGAATATTAAAGTATAACAATTTACGCTCATCTGCTGTTGTTGCAGTATAGAGGACTTTCCCAGTCTTGAAGTCCAGCAGTTTTACTGTTTTATCCAATGAGCCACTGACAAGAGTGTCTCCAATTGGATTCCAGCGCACACACTATTTCATTCCCAAATAATTAGTTTAAAGAGAGTTGTTTACAACAACAATAAACAAAAAAGTTATTAAGAGCAAGCATACTTTTATGAATATTATCGAAAGTTTTGATAACCTTGGACTCCCTCTTGTCCAATATTTTGACATTTCAGTCGCTACCACCAGCTGCTAGTAAATTTCCATTGTTCTGGCATACATCAATCCAATCTGTGACCCCTACGGGATTCCTCAAAAAAAAGTGAGGAAAAAAAATGAACAAAAATTTCATAAAATTGGAAGACGATTCCTAACTTGCTAAAAGAGAAAGTTTGTTGCTTTCCATCTCTTCCAATTCATTAGAGGATGTTGCCCACTCACATAGAAGAAAACTTTCAAAAGAGCCAATACATAAGTCAAATAATATTACATGAATCAAGCTGTGGCGAGCTGATGAAAATTAAAATTTTCTTCTCAACATCCAGAATATTGAGTAGGTTGCGAGTATGCTTTACATATAGCTGGTGTTCACCAATATTCGTGCTCCACCTACAGCAGCCGGCCCTCTCAGCAAAAGTATAAGCCAAATAAATGCAATAATCCAGATAATGAGATGGAAAGAACGAAGAAGAGGTAAATTATGAATAATAATAATGCTAATTCATCCACATATAACTACCTGCTCCCTCGCTACATATTTCCAAATGGTAGCTGTAACTGCCGGTTTTCACGTCTGATATTAAGAAAACGCCATATTTGTCAGCAGTTGCGAAACTCTCTCCGCTAGGATTGAAATCAATATTCGAAACAGAATTATCTAAGTGTAAATATGATATGTGTTCCAATATATTTGGAAATATTGCTATTACGCTTGTGAGTGTAATATTGAGGAAACTACTTCGATTTTTGTATTAGCTTTACTCGACAGCTACTCTTAAGTCCAGAACTTCCAACGCTCCATAAGTGATAAGCAGTTTTCCCTCCAATAGAGATTCCACCGAGAATGTTTCTCCGGAAATTATAGGTCACATCTCCGGTCCCAGATACTAAAGGAAAATATAATAAATCTAATGTCTCGAGTGTTAAATTCGATAAATATCTTCAGAATATTGTGGGAAATGAAAAGTAAAATCCAGTTAGATACCTCTAGTTATTTCATCAAAAGAGTATATTTCCTTAGCTTGTGCCTTCTTTGGGACGTCAAATATTTTCATGCTTGCAGAGTCGCTTAGATTATAATTGAGCGAAACAAGTAATTTCGTGCTTGGAATTTCTTTAATTTGGGTCCAGAAGCCTAAGAATATGATACTTTGTAGAAGGAGCTTTGATAGCTAATGACCTTTGCTCATTTGAACACCGTCAAAATGAGTATAATTTTGCTTGGTATTGAGTTCAATGATACTGATACGGTTACTTTTCCATGAAGACCAAGCTAGTAACGTTGGAGATTGAGGAGCAATCTCTGCTATTCAAGATTAGGTTGGTTTCGTGTGGAGTCAGAAGGTTGGAATTAACAAAAATCCAAAATTTCAATTTAAGTGAAGAATATTAGCTTTGAAAAATGAAGTACCAACTCTTCGAGACTCATTGGGTAAGTCATGTCCGTCCTGGCAGTGCAGTAGAGACATGTTTTGACTCTTCATAAGCAGGTTTTGACTCGTTTTTCGGTAACATTGCTTTTTAACTTTAACTATCGGAACAAAAGGCAGAAAAATAAATAATTCATGGAACACACAAAAATCGATCCCAACTAACCTGATGATAATTAAGTGATGAAATTAAAGAAGAATGAAAGAGATTTTATTTCCCAGCATATTTAAATCATCGAAAAACACCTAGTGCTTTAGGCATCGAAGCAAATTCCTTAAATAATTGCTATTATAACGTACAAAAGAGCAACCAAAATCGTATTCGCTGGTTAGGGCTTTCCAAGTACAGCACAATTAAAAATCTTTAAGAGTATAGTCAAGATAAATTGGAGGTTAGTGAGATTACTCCTTTCAATTAATTTTTTTATATGTCGTCAGATCAACCCACAGCAATTTTTTACCATGCAGCACTCCGCACCATACTGGCTGCGCCTTTATCACTAATTTTAGTCTTTGACAAGTCAAGCAGCTGTAGATTAGTCTAAGAGGTATTGTGATACCAATCGCGAGAGCGCCTATCTCTCCGATTTAGTTTTCGCTTGAGTCGAGTTTATTCAGATTTTTCCAGTTTTGCTAATTGTTCGTGAAATAATGCGTTGATCAACAATTCCATTACATGTTCTTCAAGCTCAAGTGAGCTAGTATGCTAAATAATCTGCTCATTTCAGTCTCGTCGATTTTATCCATACTTGAAAAACAATATGTAAAAAACCAATAGTAGTGTTATTGGTGGTTGAGTCAGGATTGCTTGTAACTAACAAAATTTACCTCTCCAGTATCTTTAAATGAATCAAATACTGATCTATCTCTATCATTTTTCAGCGGAAGAAAATTCATTTGAGTATCTTTATACTTGGTTTTTACAATAACCTTTTTAATCAGACTCAGAGAAACCCTTTGGGAAACATAACTAAAAAAAGACTAACTGAAAACTAACGAAACTATGGCTTCGAATTTAAATTTGCAGAGACTTTCGAGGTATAAAAAGAAATACATGAGGAAGTATTCAGAATTAAGGATAACTTTGAAAACTGATGATAGGATTAATTGAACTTCATTCTATGACTCATTTTCTGAATTATACTACTAGCTGCTATTCTTTAAAACAATTTTCTTTCTCTGTGTCTTTTGCGGTCTCCTTGTTGTCTAAATGAAGCATACTGACAAAGCCGTGTCTAATAATTTTTAACAAATTTGAATAGTTAATTTTATCATTTACTATCATCTGAAGTCTTTCCAGTATAAAGCACTTTCCCTGTGTTGAAATCCAACAGTTTTACTGTCTTATCTTCTGCGGCGCTTGCGAGCATATCACCGCTCGGACTCCATCGCACGCATCTTATCCATTCTAGAAATATCATTTATAAGTTTAATATCTAAACAAATTAAAGAATCTTACCGGAATGGACGCCTTCAAATTTTTTGACAATCTTCGATTCTCTCTTATCAACTATCTTGATACTCATATCAGCGCCGGCTGTCGCCAGTAGATTTCCATTGCTCTCGCAAACATCAATCCAAAAAGTGCTGCCTATTCGATGCGAATGTCAATATACAATCAAAAAATCACGGAATAAAATAAATTAATGTCTCGACACTTTTAAAAAAAGGGTAATATGTTTTTTTTTCTTCTCCAACATATTGGAAATTGATTTTCCATGGGTGTAGAGAAAAAGGAAATTTGAAGCGGAGGCGAAACACAAAAATAGCTGTAATTACGTGTGGATTCAAGTTCAATTGGCGTTTTTAACATGCGAGTTTTCTTCTCAGCATCTAATATATCGAGTTGTCTGCACTTATACTTCACGAATATTAAGGGTTCGTCAGCATTGGTACTCCATCTGCAGCGTCCAAACAATTCTAATAAACAATGTAAAAGAAGTGAAAAATTGCGAAGGATTAAAACTACCTCCTTCGCTGTCCATATTCTCATGGAATCTGTAATTGCCTGTGTCGACTTCTGATATTAAGCAAACGCTTTCTCTGTCAAGGGTAGCCACATATTCTCCGGTAGGATTGAAATCAAGTCCGGAAATAAAATCCACTGTATATAAAATAAATTCTATTTATCAATTATCATTAAAATTACCATGTTCAGAGTGCCATTTGGATTTCCGGTTCAGCTTGATGATATCTTCAGATTTGGAGGCATTCGCATCAACAGTCCACAAGTGATAAGCTGTTTCTGCAGTAATAGATACAGCACCCAGGATGCTTCTGCGGGGGTTATAAGTCACATCTCCAAAGCCCATTTCTAGAGAGAAAATTATCTTAATTCAAACACTGAATAACAAAAAATAAGCATACCTCCTGATGTTTCACCCAGAGAATAAATTTCCCTGACTTGATCTTTCTGCGTTACGTCGAATACCGCCATATTGGCTGCCTTATTGATGTAGTGAATGAGAGACACAAGCAATTTTGTGTTTGGTATTTCCTTCACATAAGCCATACTGCTATCTAACAAATAAAATCAGCCCCAAAATAATTTGAAATTCTAATTTTTACAGGTTTCAGTGATTTTGACTCCGTCAAATTCTGTGTAACTTTGCTTCGTATCTAACTCGACAATTCCGATTTTGTTGGTATCATATGAACACCAAGCAAGCAAAGTCGGAGACCATGTAGGTGTCTCTTCTATCAACAGATAAAAAATGAGAAGTTGCTTTCTATATGAACGAGCGTTTAACTTACCAGTAATGATTTTCTTTAGAGGCAACGGAGCTTCTTGGTTCTCGCTTTGAGCTTGCTTCACCTCTTCATGGCCTGACTGAAATGTAACTTGCATCCCAATCTCTTCGGTTTGTTTTGATTCTACAACTCCTGGATTGGTCAGATCTTGAATCTCAGCATCCTTTTTCAGTTGTTCCTCCACATTCGATAAATTTTGAGGTTCACTTCTCGAGTTTTGCATTAATTGAGGATCTTTCTGATCTAAGCTCCCATCCTCAAGTTGGCAGCTCAGCGGAAGATCTGAAAGAGTTGCGCAACCGATCTGTTGGCCATCATCACTGATTTCGAAAGTGTCCGTTAGAATGGAGCCAGGATATATGGATTGAAGCTGAAGTAACTCTTTCACGAAAAGGGTTGCTGAGAGATTATATTCTTTGTTTCCGACGTCTTTTGAACGATCAAGAACTCTGATTCTATGTTTCTCTTTTGAATCACAAGCTTCAGCTTCAAATATCTTATAAGTGGAAGTTCCTGCTACGAGTTTAAAGGCTTGATATGCGAGTTTTAGCTTGGGAGGGATAGAAGTTTGGAAGGAAGCGTCCTCCTTCTCGTCTGAATTGTGGAGCATAGTTTTTTTGTTTTTTTGTAAAAAGGTCGCGAAGATGTTAAACTTTATTGGATTCTCAAAATCAATCTTGATTAAATAGCTGAGGGTTTATAACATAATCGAAGATTTATGAAATTATGGAAGGATTTCTTTAGATATCAGAATTTGATTTCGTACTGATAATCAATCTCGAATAATTCACTAACCTATAATTTATAATTTTCACTCACTCTTAGACTCATTTCCTTAATAATTTTTTTAAAGAATCCGACCTAACAATTCTAAATGGACTCAAGAGTTTTAATTTCTTTATGACTCCTGGCGGACTCAGCTGCACAGTAGGTGCTCGCAAAATGCACTTCCAAATAGATTCCACTTCGTGGGACATCAAAAAGATGAATTAGATCTTTCTCTGATGAGATTAACAAAAACTGAAGGAGTTAATTGTTCAAAAAGAACATCTGGTCTGCATCCGAAGCCCATGGGTATGCTTTTATTGACAACAAACCAAGCATCGTTCGAATAAATACTCCCACTTCGCTTGATTTCCATGAAATTGCAATTGAAAGGCTACCTGTAATCAATCATTTAGTGTACACTCAAATTTCTCTCTTAATAAAATTGATTCCAAATGTATGGAAAGGCAGAGAACTTTCTCAAATGAAACTTTCAAACAGCTCGATATGGAATTACATTTGAGAAAAATCAAAACCGTTGTCATTTTCAGACTAAAACCGATGAGAAATATCAAAACTTGGATGGCAAATATGAATATTTTCTCGAATTGGATTAATTCCACTTGTATCTACTCTGTTATTGAAGAGCGTTGTCCTGATACTTAATGTTCAATGTAAAAGTGCTCGAATTAGTTACCTATAGAGCGTTGTTTTTGTCAATTAAGCTGGCTCCAAAATCTTGTAGTCATTCAACGGCGCTTACTAAACATTTCTAGACTTTAAATGTCCAATTCTTCTCATAACGAGAGGAGATTTTCTGTTTAAGAAATTGTCTAATTTCGTTGCGCTTTATTTATTCTTTTAAAGTCACCAGTATTAACCCTATTAATGCTCTACGGGTTTTTTTCCAAGAGAATGCTACTCGCGGCTTTTCGGTTTGCTTGAAACTATGAGAATTCAAGCAAATTACAAACATTATTTAGTCGTCTTTTTACATTATTTTTCTCTATTACAAGAAGAAAAGAATATCTGAGGTTCATAAACCGTCCAATGTCTCCGACAACCAAGAAATTAATTAACACTTTCTGATTCAACGTTCAAAAAGCTCTCTCAGCAACATTAAATACGAGTTGAATGTTATTCTAACTTTATGAAGGCAATCTTCTCTGTTGGAGCTTGTAAAAGAGGAAATCATTCAAACTGATGACTATTACATGTATCTTTGCAAAACCCTTTCACACCCTGAATGATATTTCCAATCATTTCGGATTCAACACTGGTAAAAATAAATACTAGTATATCTCTATTCATGAAAATTTGATACATAAATTCAGTGACTATTGTCATTATCTGCTTAGATACTTTAATAACTCAACAAGAAAAATATATTTACTGCTGTCCTTTAGATTGTAACTATGAAGAATGTTTGCAATAACGCATTTTTTTCAAGATTTGAAGTATTTATTTTGAATTTAGGTTTGGTCATCATTCAATACTTATTCTTTTCCTTACTTTCTTGGGATTGACGCCCTACAATGTTTTGGTCGGTGTTCAGACTTCGATCAGCGGTGCTTATTGAATTTTTTAATTTTTTATGATATATGAGATCATATTGAGCCAACTTCTGTAAGCTAATTACGAAATCTCAGAAGAAATGATCTACATACGATTCTTTATCTAAGAAAGTCATTAATTAGTACAGAATTTACCTTTGGATTTCCAATCTTATTTAATTTAATTAATTCAGTCTTTACTTCTTTGCAATATTCAAATAAAATTTAAATTCAGCATAATTCTTCAAAACTCAAAAAATCCATGCTATCAATAAACGACACAACAGGCAACCAAGCATTACCTCAGACTGGTTTAGAAGAGTCCAAACACGCAAATAATGACTTATCACAAGACAAGCAGCTAAGTAAATCTATAAAAGCTGGTATCTATGTTCTAAATCCTGCAACTATTCTCATGTTTGATAGGTGAAGCAATTTCTACGGTTTCTACGTTGTTTGCCTGGTCCTCATCTCATAGCAATAACATCAGTATCGTCGATCTAGAGACGTATCAAAGTTATGCTAATTTCAAAGGAGCTTACAGCGCAAATGGTCCACGTATTTCAGCGTTTTCTATCTTAGTCCAAATTCATTCCTTATATCTAGTTGGTTGGACACACCTAAAGGAAATCGCAAACACGAAGCTACTTGTCTCGCTCAACCATAGCGACAAGACATCAGCCAGTATGGAAATATTTGATGTTTCGCAAAAGCAATGCGCGAGAAAAATTTACTCTTTTGAGAATCCTATCGGAGGTAAAATAAAATAGATCAGCTTTCCGAATACTTATATTTTCTCTCAGAGACTGGCTACGGAGACGTGTCCTATAACTCGCGAAGGAATGTTCTTGGCGCGATCACTCTGGGAGGAAAAATTGCTTACCATCTATGGAATATTGGGTATTCCGTGCAGAAGAACAATTACAGCGTAACTCTGCTGAAAAAGGCAAAGTGGCATTCTCAACACAGCAACAATACATGTATTTCATTGATATCCTCAGCTGATTCGTTGATATTGTTACATATAGATAACTATGTTGCTGGGATTGATTTCCATCCTAATGGAGAGTTAGTAGCGACTATTGACATGAATGGGGTGTGCTTAGTCACCGATGTGAGTTCCAATGAGTATAGATATCATCAAAGCTGTAAAACGGGTTGGTCCAAAGGTAATTAGCATTCAAAAAAGAAAGCTTTCTTTGTAGGAGTTGTTGCCTTTTTCATCATACTTTATTCGATAATCGACGATATAAAAGCTTCTCTTGCTTGCTCTTATATAATATTTTAGACTGGTTTTCTCGTTGCAGATGGAGTACTGCTGGAGATCCCTTGGTATTCGTCAAGTGCGACAACTACAAACTCAATATCCTAGACGTGGAGAAGAAAGCTTTGCAGTTAGCAAAATCCGTTGAACTCGACAACAGATCCTATGGTAAGTGATTACCCAATTTCTGAATTTATTTCCCTATTCATTCGTGCAACAACCTTTTTTTAATTTGCTATTTATTAGTTTGTAAAAATTAGTTCTTCTCTAATAATAATGACGATTGATGTTTCTAGATAGAGAGACATATTGGATTGATACTTGCCAAAGTGATAGCAATTTGCTGGCATCTTGTGGCCAGAATAAAGCTCTCATGATATTTGACAAACGAGAGGCAAAAATTGTCAAAGCCTTTGAAGACATTCATTCAGGTCAGATTTTTCAAAATTTCTTTAATTTTATATTAATCAATTTGAAAATAATTTAGAGTGGATTCGATGTGTACGATGGGATCCCAGTGGGAACCTTCTTGCAAGCGCCGCAGATGATGAAACTGCTAAGTTATTGGACTTCAAGAATGGGAAAGTCCTTTTTTCGGAAAGGACTTCAGATAAAAGTAGTTATTAAATTTCAGAACCCATCGATATTCTTTTAATAATAATTATTATTAGGAGAAGCAAGGTCTGTCTGTTTCATTTAATCAGAATCAGGTGATTAGATAGTAGAAATAAATACTCTCAGGAATGCTTGAAACACTATGTTGAACGAGAGCAAAGAATAATGATAATCATGATTTGAATGAGCTGAGATTATTCATACATGCCTATCCTTTCAGAACCGTTGAGATTTCATCATGTATTCACATCCAGCAAGATATGATAGATACTCTAATATGGAGTAAAAAAATATTAGAAATTCTTAATAATAAAATAATAAATAAAAAAAAGAATCTGAAAGATGCATATTAGGGTTGAACGAATTTTGAATAACTTTCTCAATTCTCAATGGAAGAGAAACATAGAAGGTAGTTGGTAGTAGGTCTATTAGAGTCTCTTCAAGTTTATGAAAGAGTCATTTTTTCACCTAGGTTTCAGTATTTGATTTGCTTTCAAAAAAATTTGAACTAAATCATGTTGTATTTTAGTCGGATATTAGAGTATCAGTCTCAAGAAATATGCCAATTCTGAGCCAAAATCCTCTCTTGCCAGAATTGGGCATTCCTCGGACCTTGATAATTGGAAGATAGAACTCAATATAGCAATTAGATTTTTTCGCTTTCCAATTAATGATGATTTCTTTTTTATTTAGTTGAGTGAGAAGCATGCTAATAAATAATTAGGAGCCTTTGTTCTGAGTTGCTGAAAAGATACTTTAATTATTTTGATAAAATTCGCAACGGATCGAATATCTCATTCTTGGCTGTTTGGGGCAACATCTCCCACAAGATGTAAAAATAAAATTGATTTTTTGAATGTGAAATTTGAGGATCGACGCGAAAAAAAAGCCTAACCTTCAATATGTGTCATACCTCTCAAAGCAACGATAAAGATAAAGAGAAGATATTTGTAATCGAATTTTGGAGTACAATCTGTTATTTGCATTGCGGATCATGCCAAATGATAGGCGAGATTCATCATAGAAAGAATGTGACTAATATTATCTTTTTTGAAATGAATAAATGAAACTATTATCTTTGAGTATGCTAATAAACCCTACAAGCTCTAATATGAATCTGAATCAAGAGCTCGGATCAGAAAGCGAGTAGGAAAAATAACATTGGGTTATCCAATTGAATAATCCAAGAGACAAAACCTGGCATGCTGCTTTGGTTTTCAGGAATCCAGCATAACTTCTAGCCCCTTAGACTTTCGAACTGTAAGAATATTTGGGTAAGCAGTTCCTCTTGCTTGGTAGTTGCTTCCTGACGAATAACTTTTTCTTTTCTGAGTATCTTTGCTTCAGCTTCCAATGTTGCCGCCAATCAAAAATTTATGGATTCAATTCATTTAAAGATATTTGGAAATTGCTAGGCTCCGATATGAAAAATAGGAACCTACAGAGTTGCTTGAATTGTATAGCTTTTGAGACAAAAATTCTCTTTTTGATTCATTTTTCAATTTTCGATAGATTCTCGAGTGTCATCATAGGAGGTCCAATAAGGTTTCACCAAATCAGAAATAACCTCTTCATATTTCTGAGGACGTGATTTCCTTTAGATACGCAATTTTCGGAGGTATTTTATGACAGCTTGACGGCATTCTCAAATTTTCGCACTACTTTCTTCGAGATCCATTTTATGTACTTTTCCTTGTCCAAATCATATTTAAAGAGCCGGAAATTCTTTGGGCATGAAGGTGGATTGTAGTTTAGTTGGCTCTTGTATTTTTCTTGGCCAGTTTCTGAATGCGTGAACGCATCATCAGACGATTTCTTGGAAGAATTAAACGTTGAAAGACTATCCTCGAGGAAATTTTAAAAGTACTCTCCGAAAGTTCACCTTTGGTGTAAAGAAGTCTCCTCAGATCACTGAATATTTTTCGTGATTGGATACACTGCCATTATTTATGATGTCTTCTTGGAATATTGTCAATTGTTGTGTTCAAGAAGTTCGAATTGGACTTCTTTCCGCCATCAGAAGCCTTGAGAGGAGGAATAGGAACTGCTTCCATCTCCAACGCGAAATTCTCAACGTTTGTTAAATTCTTCTTCGGATATTTCCAAAATAGAGGGAAATCTGCTGTTATGTGCCATTTTAGTTCCCGCAACCTTCATTATTTATGAAGTAGTCTCCTTATGAAACCTCTTGTAGGTCATCTTGCCATTCTCTTCACATTTTGCCTCTCTTTTCTCGACTTATGTTAACAAAAATGAATTGAACAAATTTATCTTCGCATTGGAGAG
>ENA-UOUE01001848-UOUE01001848.1-compost-metagenome-genome-assembly--contig:-NODE-1848-length-11784-cov-2.387375_pt1 | contig 11784 bp, 9 predicted proteins | sample MGYA00238146_ERZ747223 | MGnify/ENA primary metagenome ERZ747223 (study PRJEB28781, sample SAMN06268865) | compost metagenome | isolation source: single cell | place: USA: California, Emeryville, Joint... | reverse complement strand
ATAAACTAGAAGGTCTTGAATGCAATTTAGTGCTCATCAGTCCTGATCAAGACAGGAAAGAGATCGAAAAAATCAAGTCTGAAATGACAAAGTTAGATCGCGTTATCAAGTCACTCTCTCCAAAAAACCGTAAGAAGCCAGAGTACCACCCCGCCAGCGAACTCCAAGAGAAATATTATGACCCTTCGAAAAAAATACACGCAAAGCAATTCATCGACCAGCTCCACAAGGACTGGGAAGAGTTCGAAAAGAAGAAGCAAGAACGAGAGGCTGAACGAGACCAGCGCGAAAGAGAAAAAATGGCTAGGCTTACCGAAAAGATAGCCGAGGCAAAAAAGCAACGGAACGAAGAGAGGCGCATGAAGTATGAGACGAAAATCCAGGAGCTTCAGCAGCGACAGGAAGCGAGAAGAAAGCTTCAGGCGGAATGGAAGAAAAAATATCAAGAATATTTAGCCAGAAAGCCTCTCTACAAGGTCAAAGAGGAAGCCTACGAGCTCTTCCTCCAGAGACAAGAAGAGGAAAGAGCCAAGGCGTTAGCTCAGCGAGAGCAAATCGTGAAACCAGTTCCAGATTATTTCTTCAAAGAGCATCAGGACGCCGTGAAAAAGAAGCTGGAAGAGCTGAGACTCGAGCACGAGTTGAGACGATCACAAGAGAGAAAAGAAATGAAACTACCTGAGCTTTTCCATGGGAAATTCCATTCAATTGTGGAAGGCGAAGACAAGGCTATTAGGGAAGCTGTTGTGAAAAAAATCGAGCATGGTAAGGAGCAATTCGATAAGAGGAAGAAATACGCGAAGCTGGTGCGAGAGAGCATTAAATTGAAGAAGAGGACGAAGGATCCGAGGGAAGAGGCCGAGCAGAAGAGACATACAGTCAGCATGAGGAGTCTCGAGCCGAAGGACCAGTATAATATGGGGCTGAAGTACCTTGATTTTTCGAAGAAGCACATCAAAAAGAAAACGATAAAGGATAATACTGCGATTGAGCCTTTCCCAGAGAACGAGGCAGAGGCGAGGAGGAACTCTGATATGAAAGTAGATAATCATCGGCTTCCGCAGATTATCTCTGCGAGAGGAGAAGAAAAGCCTGAGGGGTTGTCACATAGAATGCTTTCGAAGTCAGTGCCGAAGATAAATTATTTGCCGCTGCTGAAACAGGAGCATAAAGGAGTGAAAAAGGTGCCTGAGTGGAGAGGTGTGATGAAATCGGATATTAATAAGTCTGAGAAAATGGAATATATGAAGCTGAATATCCAGATGTATGAGGAGAATGCGAAGAGGGCTGAAAAGAGGTTGAAATACGCTCCGAATAACGCGAAGACGGACCAAGAAGCCGCGAATGCTGATGATTTCTATATTAAATCTTTGAAGGCGAAGCTTGCTCTAGTTAACGACCTGCAGAAATGAGTGTTACCGAGAGAATGTATGAAATTTATATAGAAGGTTTTGAAAATAATTAAAAGATGTTGAGGAAATTAGTAGTATTTGTAAACATATTTTTTGTGTGATAATCGAGAGGTTATCGATGAGTCTGATGAGTCTACAATAACATTTTGAGAGGAGGAAAAAATATTAAATTCTGAATTCAGTCCACTCTAAGCTCAACATTCATATAGTTTCTGAAAATCAAGCACGAATTCTACAGCTGGTACAGATTTTATTATAGGTTCAAAAAGAAAGTATCATGCAAACAAGTTCATTTTTTTCCTATTAGAGGAAGCAGTAGAACCAGAACCCCAGCAGGGAGAAAAACAATCAACCCTTGACAGAATAGTATTGAAAAATTCCGTGAGCGTGTACGATGATGAGTGCTTGCCTCATCTAGCAAATCAAAAAAATTTCTGATTCTTTGCCTTGCAATATCAATTGACGGAGCGAGATAATTGAGTCTAGCTCTGGTGAGAGTCGGATTCAAAACACATAATTGTATTTATTTAAGAAGGTCCCGCTCTTGGATTCTGGTGACTCCATAATTGTTAAGTCAGAAAATTTTCTGAACAGAAAGAATCATTTAAAATAATTGTTGACACACGCTGCTTTTTAAAGCTTCAATCAATTTCTGATGCATAAATTAGATTTTAAGAAATGCAAGATAAAATGCAAGTTGAAATGCAAACAACTCAAAATCAAATAACGCCTGAAAATCCTAACTCCATAGGCGGACAAGCAAGCATGAGTCTCAAGGTCGACTCTGTTGGAGATAGCCGAATGGAGAGTATTTTAGTGAAGATAGCTCAATACAAGGAAACCATCAAATTTGACAGGGACTATGAATTTAAAACATATTCCTCTATTCAAGAATTGCAATGCTTGGGATATCTCAGGGTTACTTCTACTTCGAGTACACCTCCTAAAGTAGTTCTCTTGAACAACATACTTTAAATTTTTGACAGTTTCAATAACTTATTGATGTAATTTTGAATTAAACTTCACCTGACTGTTATTAATATCAAAAAACAAAGGTAGATGTATCAAAACAAAACAGAAAAGTAGAGTATTAATTTTGTTTGAGAGGTATGAGTTTTATGTTAGTCTTATTGGGAGAAGGGGAAGTAGACTCAGGGAGACGTCTTGGAGAAGATGTTAATTATATGACCTCCATTCAAACTTGAATTGAATCTCTAAAAAAAATTTCTTTCTCATCACCTAAACAAACAAGAAGCGAATAATCTTCATTGAAATCTTCTCAAAAATGCTTATCCCTTCTTTTCCCATTTGCTACTAACAGTAAATTTTTCAAGACTCATACTGTAAGACATTATTCATTACACTCATACTTTGATTTCCTCCGTAAAGATGGCTTTCGTGTACTATTTCGCACATCTTCAATTGCATTGAAAATCAAATCCATCTTACTTAAACTTCGAATTCTCAAAATAACTGAGTGGATTTTCTCATTATGAGCAAGTTCTCAAACAATCAAACGATGAGAGATCAATTAACACCTAGTCGTCACTCTTTTCCCTTCTCTTCAAAATTTCTTCAAACGGAGTCTGTGTAGATTCTAAAGGTTGTGGCCAATCGGTATTGTTCTATCGATAGCGCGATAAATCCTTTATTTTCTTTAATATCTTGATTAAAACACTTAATTGGCAGCACATTCGAAAATAAATGAACAGATCCAACGACAAATCAGCACTTCCCGGCGAGCCTTTAGCTTTTAGCTCCCCTGTTCTAAACTATCTCTTTGAAGAATTCAAATACAACGTCAGAACCATCTACTCACAAAGATTTGCAGGCCAAGATGATAAATGTTTCACAAAGAACAACGACAACCCTGACAACTATGCTAAATGCCTCTACGCTATATTACGTGAATCCGAGGATCTGAAGCGAGACATTGAATTTAAGACTTTCTATGTCCAAAAGAAAATCCAAGAATGTATCGACAGTCCAACCTATCAAGCAAATGCTAAAGAAGGAGAAGTTTATTGTAGCAACGAGGCTCAAAAATACATCGAGCAAGTACTTAAGTCTCTCAATTAATCTCAACAAAGCAATACCAATTCCTTTGTAAATCTGTTTCTGTATGTACCAATGATCCATTTATCAACTTCCTTTCGTATGAAAACGAGTAAACCCAGCAGCAATCATGAAACTAACAGTGTTTAACAAGGGTAAGCGTATAATTAAGATCCGATTATATATGGCTACTTTGAAGTCACCTTAAGAGAACGAGGATATTGCCACTCACCTCATCTTCTCATAGTTAATTAGCATCTATTCATATGTAAATGAGTACCCATGTTAAAATTGTTCAACTCTATTTTTTCTATACAAATTATGAGAGGATTCTCATTGAAAAAGTTAAACTAATTAGAGAGACTATGATACAGTACGCACACGCATCGTGAGCAAAAAATATTTCATTTGAGTACAAAGGAAATCCATAAAAAGGTCTATTGGATATTAAAGGCACTAGACTGCTCTTAAGAAATAAATTTTCATTGAAGCAACGCATTTTTGGTACCATTCATCGACTAAACTTTTGACTAAATCGAATCTCCTCTGAGCCTCGCTATCAGACACATCTCCATTGAGTAAACCTGAGATCATCCTCAAACTCGAACATGTGAGCATTTCTTTAGAGACTTCTAAGCACTGAGATCGCGACACAAGCAGGACTCCATTCTGTACCCCACATGATGAAGTGTCGATATATTTGAGAGGCGCAGCCGAAAGCGTTGTTAGCATAGAGAACAGCACAGCCACAGCAAGAATCTCAAGGTATCTCATATGTAGGCTTTTGGATGTATTCACTGATGAATTTCTTAAAGGGTTCCTTTCCCGAAATATTTAAATTATTAGTGTAAATTGAATCGAATTAAACAGCTTCTATGAAATTTGACTCAAGAGTACCTTATTCCTCATTGTCCGAAATTAAGGGCCCAAATTGAAATCTCGAGCCACGTAAGTCAATAGCTCAGATTGAGAATCTTGAAAGTATATAATCTCAAGATAATTCCTCAACAAAAACAAAAAAGATTCAAGTTACAAAGAACTCGGTCAATGAGAAAACTGCTCTACGTATTGCTGTCTGTCGTACTAATTGTCTGTGCTGCTGGAGGTTTGGCTGACGTGCCTTATTACATTCACGCCGCTGATTGTGTTCCGATCGAAGGACCTGCCATCGTCACAGTATCACAATGTACTAATACCGCTGCAAAGATCTCAGAATGCTTGCACTCTAAAGTAACAAACGATCTAGTAAACAGCCGTATCTCCCACCCGGAAGCCCAGAAAAAATACGAGGTTATTAGCAAAATGATGGATTTATGGCAGAAAAATTGCGCTAATTGGGTGAACAATTAGAAAAAGTGAAGAAATTCGCACAAATTGATTTTTATTGGTGACTTACCTGTCATGAAGAGTTTTAAGCGTCATCTATTGAATCGTATTTCAAATTAGGATCAATTATTGTATGCTCGTATTATATTTTTTCCCAGTGCATCACATCTTATAACTCTATTCTACTAAACCTCTTGATTTGACTCTTATAACTCTAGCATTGATGCTCTATTGCTCTATTTGAAAAATTCTACATCAAATGATGAAAATCAAAAGCATTTGTATTTTATTAACTCTCTAACTTTAAAAAGTTCCCTTTGTTTAAGAGATAAACTTTCATGATGCAATATTTGTTGCATTGGAAAGCACTTACATGCGGTTTCAAGATTATTCTGTTGAACATTAATGAAACAATCTTTAGTCCATCTGTTTGACCCTCTTCGGTCAAAGAGAACCTCAAATATAAAAACTATTAAAAATCAATGAGAAAGATTTTAAATGTTGCAGAAAAAGCTTCCGCTGCAAAGGAAGCTGCTCTCTTTCTCGCAAATGGGCAACAGAAATTGGTAAGCATTCAGCACAAATCACTCCCGCTAATTACCTACTTCCATAGGTCCAAGGCGTGTCAAAATATAATCCTATTTATCAATTTAAATATCGGCTGACTGATACTCCTGATGACATGCTTTTCACTTCGGTCGCAGGACATATAATGAACTTCGAGTTCTCGGAAGACTACAAAATTTGGCAAAAAGTCTCTCCAGAAGTGCTTTTCAAAGGTAATATTAAATATGTGCCAGTGCTATAACCGCTAATGGCAACATAGAGGCGATAGTCAGGCGAGCTATTAGTACAGACAAAGCACAGGTGGTCCAAAACCTCCAAAACCTTGCAAAAATGTGCGAAATGCTCATTCTTTGGCTTGATTGCGATCGAGAGGGAGAAGCAATCGCCTTCGAGGTCATCGATTTATGCAGAGAAGTTAACAAGGACATTGAGATTCGCCGTGCGCAGTTCTCTGCGATCACTCAGAAAGATATTCAACGTGCGATCCAAAATCTGAAAGACCCAAACAAATTCTTAGCAGAGGTGCGCTTAAACGATTTCTTCACTTATTTATCTCATCATTTGAAGGCTGTTGAAGGTCGCCAAGAGATCGATCTTAGAGTGGGAGCGGCTTTTACAAGATTCCAAACTTTGCTTCTTAAGCCTCGGTTTAAAGATATCAGTTCAGCACCTATCAGGTATCCGTATAATTTTGCTACAATCCTCAATTATTGCATAGTTATGGACCGTGCCAGTTCCCTACACTCGGGTTTGTCGTCGATCGATGGATGAAAATCAACGAGTTCGTGCCTGAAACTTTTTGGACTCTTAACTGCAAACATGATCAGTAATCGCTTCATTCTTTGATATGCAGAGTCATATAATGCTCAATTTTCTTAGTAAATCAATTGAAGGCAAGAAAATAACTGTTGAATTCTCTTGGAGCAAATCCCGCGTTTTTGAGGAGGCGGCTGCCAATGAGTTATATAAAAAATGCAAAGAAAAAGACGAAGCTGTTGTCATTTCAGTCCAAAGTGCTGAAAAAACGCGTTGGAGACCACTGCCTTTGTCGACGATCGAGTTCCAGAAGCTCGTTTCAAAGAAACTTCGGATAACATCTCACCGCGCCATGGAAATCGCTGAGAAATTGTACACGAAAGGTTACATCAGTTACCCGCGTACTGAGACCGATAGCTACTCCAAAACTATCGACATTAAAGGGTTACTCGAAGCTCAAGCACTCCATTCAGATTGGGGCAGTTACGCCAGGCGTCTCGCCGACCAGTTCCAATGGCCAAGAAGTGGCGGAAAGGACGATAAGGCGCATCCTCCGATCCACCCTGTCAAACTTCTTGACGAGGATGACGTAGTTGGTCTCCATATTTCAGAAATCGATTATAAAGTCTACGAACTGATCACTCGGCATTTCCTTGCCTGCTGCTCCAAGGACGCCAAAGGCTTTGAAACGGTCGTTAAGATCGATATCGCTGGCGAGGAATTCAAGGCCAATGGCCTCGTGATAAAAGAACTTAACTGGTACGAGATCTATCCTTACGAGAAATGGAACGCGCAGTATTTACCTGAGTACACGCAAGGCCAGGTCTTTAAGCCTTCGAAGCTGGAACTGAAAAAATCGCAAACTACGCCTCCGCAGCTCCTATCGGAATCTGAGCTAATTTCTCTCATGGATAAAAACGGAATAGGCACTGACGCTACGATTCACGAGCATATCAAGACGATCCAGGACAGAGGGTATGCTCAGAAGCAGAAGAACGGAGCTTTCGAGCCAACGAAGCTGGGAATCGCGTTGGTGTCTGCGTACAAGGAGATGGGGATAGATCTCTGGAAGCCGGACCTGAGAGCTAAAATGGAGAAGGACATGACGGCGATTGCGAAAGGCGAGCTTAGCAAGGCGAATTTTTTAAACGAAACGCTTAATGAGCTAGAAAATATTTATTTGCAAGTAAAGGGTAAACAAAAGGTGATGCTTGATATCGTAGGTACTTATTTCAAACCGACGCAGAAGATTGAGTCTGATTTATCTGTCGACGGCCCTCAGACCAAGATCACAAGCGATATTGAGCTCGAATGCGGCAATTGCGAGACGAAAACCATGAGGCTTTACAACGTAGAGGGCTCAGGGAGGATGCTGATGTGCTCTCAATGTGAGAGCGACCTGAGCGTGCCTCAGAAAGGAGAGATAACTCCTTTAGATTCCAAGTGTCCTATTTGCAGCTACCAAGTCCTGAGAATTAAGAATGAGAGTGGGTATTATTACACAGTCTGTCCCTGGTGCTTCAATAATCCTCCAGAGCAGCCTGAGACCGAAGAATCTGAGCTAAAGTCCTCAGGAGAAGCCAACATATCGCCTAAATACGAGGAGAGGTTATTGTGCTTCAAATGCACTCATAAGACATGTCAACACGCTAAAGGGAATCAGCAACGACAAGAGGAATCAAAAATAATGCCTTGTGCTTCTTGCAAAACGAACGATATGGTCGTAAGGAGAGCTAAAAGATTCAAAACGTTATTTTTGGGTTGCACTGGGTACCCGACCTGCAATAATATTATTGGGATTAGTTCCAAGATCGAGCATATAGAGGCGATTGGGGAAAAATGTGACAAATGTAAAGTTGGTGGCTTAGTCAAACTGACTGTGAAAGGAGCCGATTCGCTTGAATCGGAGGAGCTTAAGGCTCGGCTTTCGACGGAAGAAGGAAATAAATTTTGTCTCGCAGGTTGTGATAGTCACATCCTTGCACAGTTGAAGTACACTTACGATTACAATGCGGCGTTGAAAGGGGAACCAGAAAAAAAGACGACTGAATCCAAAGGAAAAAAGACAGCCGAACCCAAGGAAAAAAAGACAGCCGAACCTAAGGAAAAAAAGACACCCGAATCCAAGGAAAAAAAGACAACTGAATCCAAGGAAAAAAAGACTGCTGAACCCGAAGGAAAAAAGGAGCAAAGTGATGACTCAGTCAAGCCAAAGGCAAGAAAATCAAAATTATCAGAAAAGAAACAGAGTGCTGAAGATCAATAGGGAATTGTAAATTGCAATATTTAAGTCTTTTCTCGTTGTACTCTAAAATCAAGATTCAAAAACATCCAATGCTTGATAAATAATATCACTCGTTTCCCAGTAGTAGTTGCCCTCAAATTGACTCGAATAAATGAAAGAAGCGGTAGGCTAGAGTCCAGTGAGAGTTAATTAAGTCAGGCACTTTCCATTCCGTTTTTTCCGATGACCTGCTGCGATTTTTTATTACAGATTACCGCTGATTTAGAGATGAAATTAAATCTTCTCTCAATTTAGTGTTAGTTTATTATATTATGATACTCAAGATGCATCTAATGATTCTGTTACTGCTACTACTGCTCTTCTCACTCCTCGGCATCGGTGCTGCAAAAGCCATTGAGGCCACTATCGATCCAAGCAAGCCTACCAGCTTTTGGTTCTATCGGTTTGCTTCATTAGGCGATTTACTCGGTCGTTTCCAATCATTCAAATACTCAGAATCGACCTCTTTCATCATATTGATTCCCTCCAACTCACTCGTGAGACTCGATCAAAACTACACTTTTGGCGAGGGACAAAACGTTGAGATTATCTTTCAAGGGGCTGATAGGCTCACTTCAAGACTCGACTTTTCCGAAAAATCCCAAATTATCATGAATAAAATCAGCCTCACTCTAGCTGGTCTTACTTTAACCGGCGGCAATAGAACAGAAGCTGCGTGCTTCTTGTGTGTTACTTAAGGAAGCGTCAATATCATAAGTTCCACGGTCAATTTATCCAGCATTCCGGTTCAACCTATCAAATTTTCGATAAATTTCTTAGAAGTCCACACTTCTTTGCTACTGCAAGACGTCTCAGCAATATTCAACGGAAGTTTTGGTCTTTTCCGATATGACAGTACAACCTCCCAACCCTGCCCTTCCTTATTTTGATAGTACTTATAATTCCAGTGGTTCTGTACTCGAAAGTTTTCAAAACAGCAAAAGAGAATGAAATTGAGCGTCTTCTCGTGAATTACGGCAATTTAGTCTCAGAGTATCAACCGGCATACTTCTGCTGGAGTTTCGTGTTAATTGGCCTCAAGTCGGCATTAATTATATTCTCAAATGATTACCCTATTACCGCAGAGACAGATATCTAGGTGAGATCATTAGGACTGGTCTTTGCGCTCTCCTTCTACCTCTTCTTGCTGGCGAAGCTCAAGCCAATTAATAATCCAAAACTCTATAAGTTGGATCGAAACCTATTATTCTTGAACCTGCCTTTAGTGTTTTTCGGGTATTGGAGCCTGAATTTGGATCCGGAAACTGCTTCTCAACAATCGTTCTGGAGGCAAGAAGCGCCGGTCCTTTGTATCAATATCTTATCCCTTGGTGTTGTACTTCAAACACTGATTGAGTCTAATTCATCTTTGAGCGCTTGCGTAACGGAAGGAGTTCACAAACTGCTTAACAAAAGAAGAAAACGCAAGGAGTCCATTGATATTAAACTCTCTGTGGAAAAAACGTCTCAGTTGCAAGAACCTTTACTTGAAGAGACCAAAATCTCGAATAATGCGCCCAGAGAGAATTCTGATTTTGCATTTTATCGTATTTCACCTCCGAAAATGCGTCCAAAAACTGTTATTTTTAGTATTGAACCATAAATTTAGTTTAATTTTGTTTCACATATCAGTTGCTTTCGACAAATAACAATAATTTGTAAATTAGTAATTCATAGAATTAGAACAATCTCCCTTTGTTGGCAAATTAGAACTCCAATCCATCGAATTCGAAAGCCAGTTTCTCAAGTCATTATCGAGTTAGTAATTTTTCATTTCATTTATTCATCTTATCTATTTTTTATATATAGTTGTTAAGGTTATTTTCCTATATATTTACTCAAACAAAACACACAATCTAAGTTGATGCCATTCTAATATAGAGTCCTAAAATCACACGGAATTTCTTCCAGCACCCTTCAATATAAACGACCAGATCCGCCATATTATACTGCTGGAATATATCATATTTCGTCATATTCTGCAATCCTTGAGGCAATCTTCCCAAATCTTCCTTGAACTCCTCATGCATGAACTCGAGCTGCTCGACCTTCTCCTGAACCGCCTCAATTTTCGTCTTAAAAATCTCATAGCTCTCGAAAAGCAGCAAAATCGAGCTCACGCAATCATAAATCGTCACCACAGTATTAAGAAGTGACCCTGTGACGAATGCCCCTGGCCTATTGAAAAGCTTCGGGTTGAATCGAGAAGATATCTGGAGACTGATCAACTTGAGTTGATCTTTAGTGGCCATAAACTTTTTCTCTTTAATGCCGCTATCCTTAGTCGTACCCGTCGCTCCTGGTACTTTCAAATAGAATTCTTTTGCATGATATTGATCGGTGATAGCCGGGATTAATTTATGCACTAGCCTATCGAAGTTAATTTTATCGGCATTTGGCTCGTCAAGCAGGTCGGTAAACGCGTGTTCTTGCCACACCTGAGATTTCATGTCGTCAATCTTCAAGAACTTGGTCTGGCAGCAGCTTTGGAACTCGTCAATCGAAAGATTTGTCTCAGCCTTATTCATTTGATTTAACTTCATTGCGGTGATAAACATATCTAAATCCTGAGCCCTCGAGTCCATGAAATGCTCCATGATAAACCGCACGATGAAATCGAAACGTACGTACTTATCCTCGCCTTCCCTATGATTCTGTTGCCCTTCGATTTCGATTTTTTCATCGGCGATTCTGTTGTAGAGATCAGTGCCTAACTTCTCATTGAACTTTTCCTCCAGTCTTTTTATCTTATCAGCGTCATATTTCTCATCAGTAGCCAGCTGAATCATCGCGTTCTTTGCGAATTCGATAGGGATAACGTCACTCCCGCTGGCATCGAGGCTCGGAACGAACGGCCCGTTCAGAAATCCGGGATTAGCGCTCTGTTTTATGTAAAAACAGAGTTTGAAATAAATCTGCTGCGCTTCGATGGACTGGTAATAGCATTCCTTGAATCGGTTCAAAGTCGCTGATTTTGCTTCGGCTTCATCGACTTTTTTCGATTGCTGTTGCTGCTGCGGCTGGTCAGAGGCGACCTTCGGGACGGAATATTCAATCCCAGCGAGAGCGCAGAACTGCCAATAGCGATCATGCTCAGGCGCGTACCTCTTCACGTTGTAAATAAAGTCTTTGATTAACAGCTCAGAGACTGAATACAAACCAAACCTTTTCAGGAACCACTCTGTTATATAGTCTTTTAACAGCATTCTCGGTCTCTTTTCGTAATCATCGCAGAGATCGGTGATCAATTTATCATTATATATCATCGAAACCGCGTTGTTTACCCATATGAGAGTCTGCATGCCTCCGGTAGTAGCACCTTTGAAGTGAACCCACTGCTTCAGACTCATCGGCTTGACCGTCTCGCGCTTTTCAGAGGATAAA
>ENA-UOUE01001846-UOUE01001846.1-compost-metagenome-genome-assembly--contig:-NODE-1846-length-11803-cov-14.105151_pt1 | contig 11803 bp, 6 predicted proteins | sample MGYA00238146_ERZ747223 | MGnify/ENA primary metagenome ERZ747223 (study PRJEB28781, sample SAMN06268865) | compost metagenome | isolation source: single cell | place: USA: California, Emeryville, Joint... | reverse complement strand
TATTTCGAATTGTTTTCTTACTGATTTTCACTCAACGAAATTTAAAGATTCTCAGTAAACCTAATTGCAAGTCTCTCGAGAGAACAACGCAATGATAAAAGGGGAAAAAAATAAGGTATCATTATATATAATGCTGAATTGACACAGTGTGAAGTTATATGTTTCTCTTGTTCTTCACTCACCATAATTTTGTGTGCTACTCCTAAAATTTTAACAATATTCGAAGAGCTATTTGTTCCTCCCTCATTTATGAGGGCTGAAACATTTGATGGACAATTACTCATCATCACATTTGCGATGAAAAAATTCGACTGATACTGTCTAATTTACTTTTTTTCTTCATAAAAAACATTTCGCGTTTACTTCGAATATTGAGAAAGGGCCGGCTCAGCTGAAATGAAAAGGCAAAATAATACATTGGCAACTCAAGAGTATTACAAAACAGGAACCTTTTTTTTCTATCGATGATTTGTTGTCTTAGGATTGTTCAATTTTTCAAGCTTATCATTCCTCAACTGCAAGCCAGAAGGCTATCAGTTTCGTTTCAGAGAATTTGGGCACCAAGACTCTCTAAATTAATATTAAAAAGAAAATGCCCAATACCCAGATTGTATTCAAATACTTTTACTTTGGGCAAACTCAGGCTGGTTTATAAGTGACCCTCCTCTGCTTCTCCTCCTATCTATTTCAGCATACTTTTAGATTTTTTTCATTCGACGGGTGATTCTTTTTACCTTCAATTAAATTATAACAAAAGTCTACATCCCTCAGGTTGATTTCCTGAGAAGATCTTAAATGCTGCATTGGGGTCAATCTAGCTCAGATTTCAACGCGATAAATACACTGCTGTTTCCTACTTACAAAATATATTTCCATTCAATTCTTGTTTTTAGACCTTGCTAGTTGCACTGTTGTATTTGTTATCAACTTGGCAGAAAATTTAAATAAAACGAGGGAAATTTCCAATAACAATTTTATTTCAATCAAAGTTACTAATGACCACTGTGTTCGACGACATCGCAAGAGATCTCACCCAGAAAAACTCTCTGTGTTTACTTTCTAAAGGCACCAGTAAGCACATCAAACTCACCACAAACTTATTTTCGCTTAGAAACCTTTCCTATCCTGGCTAAGATCCTTGATGTGTTTTCATTCGATCCGATCAGCTCCTTAATACTTCTGCTGAACTTTGACTCAAAAGAAATTGAACTTATCAACCAAGAACTTCTGGTTCTGAGAAAAGATAAGCTTCAAATATACGAGATTTCCAATGAAACTTCAGTCAAAAGAAGCTCGCTTTACCTAAAAGGTAATAGTCCAACTAGATTTAGTCTAACTCATATGCAAATAGGTGGAATCATCGCAGTCTCAAATGTCATTCTGGTGTTGGATCTACTACAGAAGGCGATTTCTCCCTCAATCGTCACTAAGCTTGTGATTAATAAAGCTGACCGCATCAATGGGTTCCTCGACAAGGAAGCTTGGATCACCACTATCATCAAAAGAGAGAATAAGGTGCGCACTGATCTAAACAAACAATTTAATAAGCCTATTCGGTATAGAACTTACATGTTATCGGCATTTCAGATAACTCAGAGGTCCTCCATTCAACGCAGTCTTTAAAGATCACAATGAACGCTATTTACTCCGAATCCTGTACTTTTTGGCCGCTGTAAGAAAAAGATCCCTTAAACTATCTAATTGTCCCTCCAAAGCTTCCGAGCTGAACTGATAGCCGAAATAAACAAAAATACCTACGATTCCTTCGAGTACCAGGTGAAAATCTCAAAGAGCATGCTGAAGATCCAGACGATAATTATGAACATAATACGAATCTGCGCTGGTGAATTTAATCGAGGTTATAAGGACAGAGTACTCTTTTTTTTCATTGATCGAATAGATGTAAACACCTTGGTATAGAATCTAGGGGACTTTCTGCTCACTGAGGATGAAATTCTTAACAGCAGTATCGGAACGCTGAATTTGAAGATTACAAAGCTTTCGAAAAAATTCAATATCAGAGGGAACACGCACTTGAAAGACGTGTTTAGCTTTCGTTACCTTCTCTTTGAATTAGTCTCGTTGGATTCAATTGGATTTTATTTTAAAGTCATCCAAGCGAAGGAATCCGCACCGCTAGACTCAGTTTGGTACGTCTGCGATAAAAAAACTTTGGAGCAGCTTGATGAGCTTATAGCAGTCTCAAAAAGCAGAGTTTATAAGATCGAGAAGACGCTAAAACTCAGTTCCATGAAAACAGAGGCGGGTGAATCTGAAAAGCAAGAAGAGCTTATAGATACCAGTCCTGATGGGCAATCTATGTCTAACAGCAACCAAATCGAAAGCCCTAAAAAGACAGCGGTGAAGATAGATGGCGTTGATTACCAAGTTGAGTTAGGACTAGAGCTGAATCCTAAGTTTAAAGCGTTAGAGGAAGTACTGAACAAGATTAAAGAAAAGCACCAGGCTCTTAAAAAAGCGAAAAAGCATCTGCTTGATGATTCACAGAACCCAGCAGAGCCGCTTCAAAAAATTTGGATTTTCACCTCATCAGAGGCAAGGGCGAGGGAATTGCAGATTCTTATCAACAGTTTCATGGTACGTAAAGACAATCACATGCTTCGTATGCATTGGAAACTTAAAAACCTCCTAAAGTACCAAAAAATGAGGCAGAGTGAGCAAAAAGAGAATCAAAACGACTCTGGCGGCAAGGACAAGAAAAAGAACACGGTAATGGAAGAATACAATCGCAGAAAGCGACATGAACGAATCATCACCGATTTAATCTTGGAAGAGCTTAAAGACATATTCGACGAGAACGAGAGCGATATCATCAAGAGCCTGTTTCAAGGCCAGGGAGGTGATATGAGCGGAGAGTCTCCAAAGGACCATCCCGATTCTCCAAGCCAATTGGAAAAATCAAACACGATAGAGGAAGAAGAAGAGAAATCCACCAAAAAGAATTTCATTAATTTAGTGAATTCCATGTGCGATGGGGATTCCCAAATTCCTCTTCCCACGGGAATAAAGAAGAAGACGTTCAAAACAAACAAGTACATCAACAGAGATATCCTACGGCTTGATATTCTGGAAGAGTACGATGAGTTTGGGAACTTTTTATTCAAGGCGAAAGACGTTATTCCTGGCTTCGAAATAGTTGTTAACTCATTGAATCGCTCCATTGACCGACAGGAGTTTTTAAAGAAACGCAAGCCGCAAATTGTTATCTTCTATGACACAAGCGTTGGACTTCTGCGGGAAATCATGATGAATGAAACGTATCTCAGGTTGTCTGGCCAGGAGCCTGTGGTCAAAGAAATGCATATTCTCCTCATGCAGAACTCCATCGAAAGCGCAGTGTATCTGAACCAGATAAAAAAAGAGCATGAGAGCTTCGTTGCGTTGTTTAAGGAGAGATCTGGCATCGTACTGAACTACGCCAACCCGGAAGTCCGAATAAAACAGTTCTCTTACCCTCAGCAGTCGAGCACAAGAAAAGGATTGGGACTCGAGCAGCGAATAAAAGACTTCCGGCCGATTGTCATTGTGGATAAGAGAGAATTCAATTCGTTGTTGCCGTCGCGGCTGTATCACGATGGATATTGGGTGATCCCTATTCTGCTTGAGAAAGGCGATTATATCATCACGAACGAGATCTGCATTGAAAGGAAAAGCGTAGAAACCGGCGATCTTCTGAACTCGTTGCGATCTGGGCGTCTCGAGAGCCAGATCAAGGCGATGTGTGCAAGTTTTCTGGTGCCGATTCTGCTGATTGAGTTTTCTGATACGATTGATTTTAATCTTGAAACAGCTGAGGTGAGCAAGATCGATAAGTTAAACGCGTCTTGGTATTCAGAAATCGAGGGAGATAAGAAATCGAACGTGAAGATGATGCTGTCTCTTCTGTGTTTAAAGTTTCCGAAGCTGCGGATTATCTGGTCGAAATCCGTCGAGTTTTCGTCGAAGGTCTTTGCATCGCTCAAAAATGGGAAGATGGAGCCAGATCCTAAGCTGTTCCTGAAGTATCAGGAAGAGAATGAGAAGAATGACCAAAATTGGAGTGTAAGTCAGATTATGAGTGCGATAGGGGATGGGTCTGCTGAGATGGAATAGGCAGTGTTAGTACAAGAGAGCCAATCTTATTTTTCGTGGATATTATTAAGGTCTTGTAAAGAATATCATATATGTTTTATCGAAGAATGATGAGTTATATACACATCAAGGCAGTGCAACATGTTGGTTATGGTTTCCCATTCGTTGAAGTTATTCGCAATAATTGGTGAGTTACTATAAGCAGAAGTTTACTGGATTTAACATGTGATTTTGTTTTTCAACCACAAATTTTTTTCTGAAGAATTAGGGAAACAATTTAACCCTTAGATTTTCCACGTATAGACTAACTGAAAAATGCCTACTTCAATTATTATGTACACTAGTAGACACTCTCTATGACAATTTACCTGGAAGAGTGTAATAGTCTCAGAACCATGCCAGCGATGTTATTATTCTTATTATTTTCTGTAGTAGTTTGGGAATTTTCAAAAGTTGTCTGTCGACAAATCATTTTCTGTTTTCATATTGCACTTCCTCAAATTCACACTCGGATCCAGTCTAAAGCAGCACTATCTCAACGCATGCGTATATATATATCCCAATGGGATATGTCTCATCATCAATCGAAAAGCGTACATACTAGTCCAGCATTATTAATTGAATCTGCTCAATTTCTCGATCTCTCTGGACCAATTAATAGCATTCCTATTGTCGCTTTCAATCTACCAAAAATCCAACTAGCTAATATTTTGAAGTCAAACTACAAACCAGTCTGGTATCACTTTAATTAAGTATCTCAATTCCAATTAAAACGGAATTAACAGCCAAAAATTCAAAATTTTTTTATTTATCTCAAAATCAACGAAATCTGATCCTATGAACATCTCCTCCAGAGAAGCAACGAAAGCTTGGTTCATCCAATTTACCGCTCTTCTCGAGGCCAACAACGACCTATCATTAAAGGACTACCTCGAAGAAACCTCCAATCAATTGTTTGACCACCGCTATCTAATAATTAATCAAGATTTCGCATCAATATGTGACGACCTTCTGAAATACGCTGAGCTTGTTGCTCAAGAGAAATCAGCTTCTCAATTACAACAAACCCAATGCCAGCCAAGCTCTTCTTTTCCTTTCGACGTGCTATTCCTGACTCTAGCCACCCCAGGAAACATATCCCGCGATAAAAATCTGTCCGTTGACATACGTGACCAAATCGTGATCAAGCTCCTGAGCTTATTCGATCGCCACATCGAGCTCTTTGATGGCTTGCGCCGTTCGCAAAACACATTTGACTTTCTGAATTTCCAATCAGAAGTTCTCACTACAATAAAAGCTACAAACAGCAAAGAACTTGCGACGTTGGGCAACAAACTCACCAAGAAGCTGCTCATTCACTTCCAGGACCTAAACGACTCGTTCCTGGAGCTCTTAAAACAGAGCGCGCTGTATCAAGACTCGACTCATCTGAAACGCGAGACTTTGATCGATCTTTTCTTCTTCATTTTCGAGTCGATTTTCGAAAGTCACATCGTGTCAAAAACTCAAACTTTCACGTCGAAAAAAACGATTGAAATCTCAGACTTATCAAAGAGCTATCAACAATGCTGCACCTATCAAGAGAATATTATAGTCTCTATCTTTGACTCATGCTTAGAGTTTAAGAATAACACCGCGAGAGACTTTCTTCGTTTGTTTTTCGACCAAATGATTAAAAATTGGGCGAGCTTGAAGTTCCCTGTGTTGAAACACGGAATCAGCTTCCTCATCACGAAGATCGTCAATTCGATACTCCAAAACACGGCGAATCCCAAAATCAAAGAATATTTCGTCGGTTTGCTTGAGCTCTTTGCCAAGAGGATCGCAAGTGAAGCCTCTAAGCTGTCGAACAAAACCTGGATCAAGGAGCAGTACAAGAAAAAATCTCTTTTGGAAATCCTCTGCGCCATGCTTTTTGACGATGGTGCTTTGTTTTCAAATTACGAAATCCGAAAAACGACTCATGAATTCTTTAGTCAGCTGCTAGTCCTCTCAGGACTACATAATTTAAGCAAGAGCGGCATACTAGAGCTGTTCGCTTCGGGGTCGGAGATCAAGGACCAGAAGTTGACCGTAGGTGAAAGAACCTTCGTAGAGCAACTTCTTAGTCGAACGGTGTTCGGCCAATACTTCGGGCAAAACTTTGATCTCGCAACTGCCTTTGAGACCGGCAATGCTCCTCAGAACTTCGCTACTCAGGAATTCCTTTCGTACTACCTCGTGAACGAGACTGCAAAAGAATACGAGTCGATTATTATGATAATTCTGCATTTAAGCAACGATACCAGCAGCAGTGTGAGGTCAAGGAGCATTGACTTCTTCCGTAACATCATAAAAATAGACGATACCGTCCTTAAAAAATACCCAGCGGCGAAAAAATTGATAGAGACGAGAGTGCTGGATAGCGCTGTGAACGTAAGGACATCCTGTATTGAAGCCTTGCAGCTTATCGTCGAGAAGAGCTTAGCGCTCGATGACGATCATTTCGACCAGCTCTTGAATCGTATTGATGACACAAGCGTCACTATTCGAAAAGCGATTGCCCTTTTCCTCACTAAACTTTCTATTAAATACAAGCCGGTTCTTCTCGGCAACGAGCGAGTTCTTCAAGCTATCTTGCAGAGGTTGGGTCCAAAAATTCACGATGTTGAAGAGGTCTCAAAGCTAGTTTCAGTCTTCTACGCCTGTATCTTTTTCGAGAGTTTTGCGTCTACAAGTTCGTCAGTATCTAAACTGCTACCCTCAACGCTGATTCAGGCAACAAAGTCACCGAAGAAGCTTGGAGCACCTCAATTCGAGCTCCTTAACTTTGTTATCGAATGTCATGGTTCTGAGTGGTTTTCGAATCTGCTGAGCAAAATCCAAAATGTTGGGAAGCTTTCAAGTCAAGAGATACGCTCATTAATCTCGCATACTCTCAAAGAGGAATCCGATAGTTCAGACACGCTTTCTGCGCAGCTTTCCTTGCTAAATGCCGTGTCGAAAACCTTCGGCTCTGAGGTGGCCAAATATTTTTCGCTGATCCTATCCAAACTGCAAGTGCTACTCGAAAAGGGTCAGTTCGAGGAAAGTCCAAGGAACTTGCGTCTGATGATTGAAGTTATTTATAATTCAATGCTTGATGGAACCGTCGAGATCGATTCTCTTATGCGGGAGAAATGCGCGAAGCTCTCGATTTCACTGATACGTGTCGTGTTTTCCGAGGAGCATCTCGTCCTTCAGCAGGCGATAAAAACCCTCTGCCTCATTGCTAAGAAGGCAACAAATGACTACTCACAGCTGAGAGACTTGTTCTTGAGATGCTACACACTGATCGAAAAGCATTTCTATATGAAAGGCGAGGTCTGTGAAACCCACGTCATCCGCGCGTGCTACATCGTTGCAAACTTCCTGAGACATATGACAATCGAGGACATGGTGGGGAACTTGCTGCAAAGTGAAGGAGAACAATTCACTGAGGATGAACTGATCCTTGAAATATACAGTAGATTCTTACAGCTCTTAGAAAGCGAGAAGGGCTCCGCCCTTCAAAGAACCGCCATTGAATGTGTGACATACCTCTGGGAAAAGATCCCGGTTCTCGCTTTCGATGGCGTTTCTCTCATGAATAAATACTTTATCAACACAGGCGAAGAGAACGAGCTTCAGATACTTAAAATATTCCATAACTTCCTCGTAGAGCATAAAAGCCGAAAGCAGCAGAACCAAAAGCTCTCGGCCAAAAATTTCCAGGAAAAACTAACGAAAAGGAGGAGTTCTGCTAAACTGGAGGGAGATAATGCCAAGGCCCAAAAGCTAGATGAGAAGAGGATTATAGACCACACAGCAATTTTAGACGTAATCGCTCGGATATTGGAGAGATTCCAAAGGCATGTCCTGAAAGGGCAGTATGAGACGAGAAAGACCTTTGCTACAATTTCATTGATGATGGCTGAGGAGGGACATGGGAATTTCTATAGCATTTGTCCTAAATTGGTCGCCATGCTCTCAGATTTCGAAGAGATTAGGAATATCGCGCTGGAGGCATTGAATATCATGTTGAAGCGGAACGAGTTACCTGTCCTACTTGAACTCGAAAGAGGGCTGGTTGAAAGCCACCGATTCCAGTCCGAGCTATACGGAGAAACTTTCGCTTTGTATGAGATCGCGTCAGGGACCGGTGTGCCGGTCTTTGATGAATTCCAGAAAAGTTTGATGTCTAAAGGCAGCTGTAGCTGTAATAAAGGAGTTATCGGAGCAGCCGCTAACCTCATCGTGGCGAGGAAGGACGATCACCAACTTATCCAATTCCTTTGCGAGAATGTCCTATCGCTGAGTGAGGTGGAAAGGCCAGAGATGTATCGCTTTTTCATCACTCTCTACAACTCTTCAGCTGTCGAATTCTATCGGGTTATAAAATCCTGCAAGCAGTTCCTGAAAAACAAGAACAACGAATCGATACTACAAGAAGAGGGCTCTGAAAACAGCAACAAATCTCTAGAGGTGCGGGAATTTGTGAGAGAGAATAGTGACACGTTATTCGCTCTGTTGGTGAAATTGGCTTATCTCAATATTGGACTTGCCTCTTTCCCTCTGACCTCACATCAAGGAGCAAAATTCACTCTTGAAAACGGCGTTGAATACGTAATTAGGAAACTTGAGCAGGAGGTGTGTCAGACTTACTCGTCAGAGAGAGTCAAGCCCAAGATATCTGAATCGATCCTTCAAGCCGTGAAAAGGAATATAAATTCGTTAAGGGAGTTACAAAGCTACCAAGATGACAACTCACAGCTGAGAACTCTCTATAAAACTCTTAAATTGCTGAAGGAAGGGCATATATCGCTGCTGGGTTGGTTCGAGTTGGAAGAGTTGGCTTCAGTGCCCAATTCGTTGAAAATTTTGAGAACTGAAAAGAAAAAACCAAAGAACCAACAGAAGAAAGTCCCAGGCTCGCACAAGGTCCGAAAACTGAAGAGATTTGAAGATTATGAAGATGAGTGGTCAAAAACAGCCGGGCCGAAACCAAGAAGAGGTCAGATGGAGAGTGATGAGTCTTTCCAAGGCAGCGAGAATTCTAATTCAGGCCACTTTGTCAGAGAGCGCCTTCGTAAACGTAAGGTAATTGACTATGCACTCCCAGAATAATTGTGAACATCTTTTGTCAAATTTATTATGTATTTGTTGATATGAGGGGCTTGCCTCTGAAGAATATCATCATGTATTACTGAATTTATTAGATTAATACAAGTATTATTATTATGAAATTGTTTGTCTCCACAAGCCATGATCTAAAAATTACAGATGTACTTACAGTGAAAAGATTTAAAAAACTGGATTTGCAATGAAGGTATATTTAATTTTGGTTCTCTTCTGATGAGAGAGTGATGAGCCAGGGCCCATATTAATTATATATCCAAGGTTATCTATTTGAAAAATCTGAAAGTTTAAGCAACACACTTAAAGTGTATTATTGTGTCTAGATTCAACAACTAATTTGCAACCAATTACCATACACATATAATTCAAAGTAATATTTACAGCTATCCAAACCATCGAATATAGATTATAGAAATACGGAAATTCATAAAGTGTTTGAAAACTTCAGAACACTAGCCTCAAAATGTTTTTCCCACTTCTCTTTTTACGTGAAAAGCTCTGCTTCTTTTTCTTTTTGCTCATACAGAATTTTGACAGCTCTTATCAAAGTACTACTGTCAATGTGATCATCGTTTGAAAAGGTTGAGTTTCTATATTTATCAAGTATTTTCCACGAAATCTGATATTTCAAGAACGTATTCAGGAATATCCCGACCAAGCCTCCAAAGAGAAGAGTAACCACTAATATTAGCCACGCAAACAAGCACCTCAGACGTCTGACATACGTAATTTGTGCTTCGTCTTGTTCGACTATTCTGTCATCTAAGAAAACTGTGCCTGCGATCCTCCACATAATCAATAGAACTCCTATAAGAATGAAAAACAGGGCATAGAACACCAGCATCCAGGTCTTGTCTTCGGGTGTATCACGCCATAATTTAATGCTCTTATCGATCCTTAAAACCATGGTGTATTCTGAAAGACATATTTCACAGTTGTTGCTATTTTGCACCTGGAGACTCCGGTAAATGATTGATTTTTTGAGACAGCGCTCGTGAACGTAACCAATAGACCCGGTACATTTGCATGGTTGAATTAGTTCGGAATCAGAGAAAGACAGGTTTCCTTCGAAGCAAATTCGGCAAGAGAGGCTATCAAGGTTGATGGGCACGCTGATCATTGAATTTTTTGGTATTTTTTTATGTCATTCAGTTGACTGTATAAGAATGATAGACGCTTAATAAATTTTCGGCAAACGATTTTAAGTAAAACGCCTTTAAAAGTTTTAAACCCAAGGAACATACCACGAATCAGAGATAAATTAATTAGCTAGTAAAGGGAGAATCGTCAGTCTTATTTAGGCCAAAGAACATGATAGCAGTGGCCTTGGCCCGCTGAATTATCTGTTGGAACCTATCAGATGATATGTTAGGATTGACGAGTTAGGAAAGCATGATCTTAAATATAGCCTACGAAAGAGTAAAATTAACCTTACTGATTGAATAACTGATCTCCAAGTGATCGTAAATCTCAGTAAAGATAAGTGATTGTTTCTCTCTTGAAATACTTCATTGTTTTGTGGAATTCTTTTGAATAGAGAAAATGAATTACTTTGAAACGGACAAATTAAGATGTATTTTGGCTTAAAACGTTGCTTCGGATTGTGAAAATCGTGTTCTCTTAAGTGAGAATTTAGCAATTGACGTTGTATGAATGCGTTTGGAGTTTAAATGGGAATTAAGTAAAATATTTGATAAATTTAAGTCAGCTTTTTACAGATTTTAAGGAGTTTTTTGAGAGTAAAACCATATGAAAAATTTTACAGATAAGTGTCTGAATTTTCTTTTAAAAAGACCGTTATCTACGTGAATATGTATAATAACATCTGCACTCATAATCAACGTATATATTATTACTATTAGTCAGGCCATTGGCGGAAATCCGCTTTGTTGTTGAGATTCAATTGGCTCTAGAGAGAGAAAGAGCCTAGGAAAAAGTATTTCCAGTGAGGTTTCTTCAATTGATTACTGGAAAATCAGGTTGGTCAAATTTCAAATTGACTACTGAATTATTGAGATCTGTTACTGAAGCAACTTGACGTAGCTATGAGGAAATTACTAAAACTAGCATTCTTCGAAACTGACGAAGTGGGGGGAAGTTGATTGGTGGAAAGAATTTCCCATAAGGGGAATTCGTTTTAAAGTTACGGCCGTTACGGGAATATCTCTTTTGTCTCTTACCAGAGCAAAGAGTAAGTTTAAGATCGTAAAATACTTTCAACAGGGCAACGAACAGGCTAGAGAGAAATCGTCTAGAGATTATCGATTGAATTAGATAGAATCAAAATGGTTTTGTCAGCTTCCAAAATTGGTTCGTCACTACTTGCCAGTAGCAACCGCATTTTAAAACTTTTTCTCTCTTTTTTTTGGGTAACGAAATATTTTGTTATCTCTCTCTCTTCATCAAAGAGTGCCCTATAAAAGGATTGAATGACTTAAAATATCAATCCGATGAAAATTGTCGCATCTGTTGAAAGTTAAAAATTGATTCTTTTTAATCTATCCATATCTTTCAATTTGCTGTGCTTTCTTATCTTCAAACACTCAATTTATTTAAGTTCCTGTAGCACGTAACA
>ENA-UOUE01001842-UOUE01001842.1-compost-metagenome-genome-assembly--contig:-NODE-1842-length-11816-cov-12.182043_pt1 | contig 11816 bp, 7 predicted proteins | sample MGYA00238146_ERZ747223 | MGnify/ENA primary metagenome ERZ747223 (study PRJEB28781, sample SAMN06268865) | compost metagenome | isolation source: single cell | place: USA: California, Emeryville, Joint... | reverse complement strand
CTTTGCCAAAGCAATTTCAACCTTTCCAGAAACTTGTCTGAAGTTTACAAATATCAACTCGACAAAGAAATGTATGAATCAAGCAATTCAGCAAAAGAAATAATCCTGAATGGCTCGAATAATTGTAGTGAATACAAGTTATCATTGTATCCTCTCTTTGTGAGCAATTAACTCTATGTAATATTAGATGGGTTGACTGTAAGTTGTGTTTTACAGCTCTAAATTGGAAAAGGATTTTCCAAATATTTGAATGAAAAATCTCAAAACCGAAAGGAGACACAGCCAATTCTGTTTCGACACACTCCGTGATCTTCGATATATTGGTCCAATTAAATACTTCGCGTGAATTGATTTATTGAGAGCTGCTCTGCCCAACAAAAATGAGGGCTCATTTTCGGTCAGTTGTACCATTGAGTAAATAATTTTAGGATATTATTTGATTAAACTCGACAGACAAGATAAGAAATGCAAAGAAAGGTCTTCAGCTTCCTCGTTCTGGCTTTCGTTCTCTGCCATTTGCAGATGTCTTCTGCCACCATCCAATCCGACCTCTGCGATGCCTGGGTTGGAGTTTCTAACAACCTCTTAGCAAATCCTCAAAAAGCTTACACATTCTCCTCTGAGATCCACATTCTTTGCAAACACCTCGACAATTGGTACAGAAATAGCATCATTAGAGTCGCTGAAAACAACAAGCTCACCAACATCTATGTAAATCCAATTGCCGACAACATCAAGTACGAAATCAGAGAGTTTATTCGACAAGCTGAAAACTCACTCTCTAACCACGGCGATAAATTTGTCTTTTACCAATTTATGACCAACTACTACCACAAATATTTACATTGCCAAACCCTAGCTAACAGCAATGAGTTTGTCGATTGCCTCAAAACTGGAATTGAAGTGATGAACTATAGAGCATTAATCCAAATGACAAGACCAGACAACAACTACGGAACCCTGTATAGAGACTTCGTTTGGCTTTATAAGCATAGTCCTAATAAAAAATGCGATAAGATGCCTTAGATCGTATTTTCTTAAGCAGATTTGATGAATTGCGAGTAACAATCCGTTCATAAATGAAAGTTATCCCTTTGTTTCGTGGTGAATATCCATTACATTCGTTTATATTAGGGATTGAGAGAAATTACAGTTAAATAACTTAAACGTTCTACTAGCAGAACTTTAGTTTTTAAATACCTCTGGGAGAAAAATGTCATTCGGTTTTCAGCATTTTTTGAAGTTTCACGTATGGAAGTCACCAGAAATTATGGTTTAGAGAGAATATGGTTGCAAGTTTAAGAGATTTTTTTTCCCCTTCTCTCTCACATATGTTCGATGAGTCTTTGGACTCATGTGTTAAATTTTATCAAGTACAGATAGATGCCACTGAAAACCAATCATATCTCAACAACAGACAACAATCCCACACAATTGAAGTAACCCAAGTTGATATTGCTAGTAATATCTCACCTTCATGAGTATGCGAGCTTATAATATTTCAGATATTTTCATATTTTTTCTAAATGTACAATGTTAGTTAATATTTTGAGTTGACGAAATCGTTCAAAATGAGAGATTAAGGGATCTGGCTCGAATATTTGAAAATTATACTTTGTTTGTTTTTGATCACTTAAAATACTTTATAATAATGAAAATAAGCTGAATGTCATTTTGAAAGAAGAGATAAATGTGTTGGACTACTAAATTAATAATATTTGGTCAATGATCTTTGATCGAGTCCTCCCATTTACAATCATCTGAATGAAAGATACTTTCTCTATTGCTCAATGAAACAAACTGAATGGGTGGCCTCTATGTTTATAATTGAATTCTATTAGATACTTTTCTTGCTATCACAGATTACCTCGATCAGCAGTAGTGCCTGTATAGAATGGCTCTCTCAACTGAAAATGGGTCACTTTTGCTCTTTTGTCATCAGAGCAAGTCGCAAAGAAAGTACCATCTGCACTCCATCGAACACACCTAATTCGATCTAACATGTTTATGTCAATGAAATTAGCATGGAAACGAAATCAATTAATATCCAGACCGCCATGAACTTTTTCAGTTGCTATCTTTGGATCAAAAGCTCTGATGTCAAAAATGTCAACAGATCCTGTTGAATCAGCTGATGCCAGCAGATTTCTTGGCCCACTCCAATCAATCCACTGACTAAACTTGCCTATCTCATTCATTACGGTTGAATAATCAAATTTATATGCCTGCTTCCAATTCTAGAGGAGCTTTCCAGAGAGATGATTGCTTCTCAGCATCAATAATATCGATATAGGTTCCTCCATACTCTACGGCAATCCAGGGATTGCTCGAAATTGGATTCCAACGACACCTATTCCTCGGCGCCTCTATTTCTAGTTTACAACATGTTCTTCAATTTAAACATTCGATTTGTCATTGGAACCTTCGCCCATTTGAAGCGAAAACTGTAGTTCATCATTATCAATCCGAGTGACAACAAGCATTCCAGTGAAATCGATGGTTGCCATACAATTGCCTTCGGCATCAAAGTCAAAACTAGTAATATATTCTACAATAGTAACCATTGAATGCTAAATATAATAATAAACTTTACCATTGTGAGAATCTTGCCACTTCGCTCTCTTGACAATTTTGCAATTTGTCGGATCAGACCACGAAAGTAAATGATATTCATCGATATATTCAACAGGAAGAAAGGCCGCAAAGGATCTTCTGGAATTAAGAGCAATTTCCCCTTCTCCAATAGCTCTACCTTAAATCATTAAGCGTCAAAAGAAATGAGAAGTTTTCTGTTCTTTCATTTACTGAATTGACGAGGCGCAAAATTGTAAACTACTTTTTGTTCTGCAGTATCAATTACTTGCAAACTACCAATTCGCTGGGTAGGGTGCTGATGCAGCGAGATGATAAGGTTTGTGCCAGGAATATGCTCTAAATATGTGTTCGACCCCTGAGTGATAAAAGCTGTGTTATTTGCAGAAATGGGAATTATGTTAGCTACGCTAGTAGACAACAGCTGAGGTCCTTTGAACTGAGTAACACTAGAACGCCTCAATTGAAAATCGCAAACATGTATTAAGTTAGTTCTCATTGAGCACCATGCGACCTTTGGAGTAGCTGTTATAGTAAAGTTTATTAACTCTTTTGTTTCGTTAATATGAATCCACGAGCTATGAACAAGAAATCACCAAAAAAAGTTACTTTCTTTATCCTGAGGGTACAAAGTCTTGATTTCTTTTGTATCTTTTGAAGGAAGCATGAGAACTTGTTTATTCGTTTATTTTAGATTAAGATTATTTATGATGTGATATCAGAAATTGTGAAGTTTTGAATTTTCAGACAAAAATTGATTACTTGGCATCACATATCTCAAATTGGATATGCTAAAGTCAGCCCTATTTTATGGGTTATTCACAGTATCTACGATGAGTTTCATGGAAGAACAGATAGCTCCCCTCTTTTTTTTGTAATGATCAATTAATTGAGCACAAAGCCTATCGTTTGTTTTTTTTTTTACATTTAAATGCGTATACAGCAAAGACCACCCAAACATTTGCACTATTAGTCCTTCATTAGCTAGATATTACATTTCCTTTTTGTCTTGTATGAGTAAATTCTTCTTTTCCTTTTTATCAGATATTTAAATTTCCTTGTGTTTTGAAGGATACCAAAAACGAAATGAATAAAATTTCGAAAACACTACTATTGCTCTTTGCCTTCACCATCATCGCACACGGTGATGTGCAAGAGTGCTATTCAGAGCTTCAGGATATCTATCAGCATCCTCAGAAACACATTCATCAGTTCCTTGCTTCAGGGAAAGGGTTCAGCGAATTCGGCGATGCTCATCTCTGTCATCTGCGACCAGAAACCCGATATATCCTCGTCAATCTTCGATTTAAAAACAGCCTCTTCCTCAATGGCTTCCTTGGTATATGTGGTCCGAAGCATTGCTCACCAGATGACTTCGCTCAGCTCTCTGTCGTAGGAAAGGAGTTTATCGCGAATATCACTAATCAATCTCTGGACGTATTTGAGCTCACATTCTATGATCCGGACATCGAGAACGCAAAGCTCAAGGACTTCAGCGTCGGTATCTGGATAATGATATTCGTTCTTGTCACATTATTTATTCTCGGCGTGGCTGGATCATGCATAGACGCTGCTGAATCTAAATCGGAAAAAGCAAGCCAGAACATCGAACTGAGCAACCACGTTGCTGCTATTGGAAACGATGATCAGGGTTTTCCCAAGCAGGACGCACTTCATCAGCCTCAGGACAACCCTCATAATCCTTTGATACTTAGAGTGGACACAACCCCGAAATGGAAAGCAATACTGAAATGTTTCTCCTTCACCTCGAGCCTTTCAAAGATTCTGAGCTTTGAGAGGAGAGAGACCCGAACAAACGTCTTCAACGGCATCAGAGTCCTCAGTTTGACGCTAATCATCTTTGGTCACACCACCTATTACCATGCCAGAGCTCCAATCGTTAACGTCTATGAGCTCTTGACTTGGTCGCAGGGTTTCTGGTATCAGCTCATGGTCGCATCACCTTTCCTCGTGGATAACTTCCTTCTTATTGGAGGCTTTCTTTCCATTTTTGGACGAGCTGACGAGGCGAAGAAAGCCGGGAGAGTAAGTGTTTTCGGTAGCTACTTACACAGAATCTTCAGAATCATGCCACTTTATTTGATGATGCTTTTCTACTTTTGGAAAGTCCAACCCATCTTCTCCGACGGTGTTGCTGGCTTTTTCTACAAGAAAGTGATGGACATGGAATGCAACGACACTTGGTGGACAAACGTCTTGTTTATAAACAATAAACTGCCTCATGGCAATGTGGCATCTTGTATGGGTTACACATGGTACCTGGCCGTTGATATGCAACTGTTCTTAGTTACTCCAATCCTTTTCAATATCTACCTCAAAAAGAAATTGTATGGATGGCTTGCTGCGGGCGGACTCACACTAGCTTCAACCGCCTATGCATATTACATAACTTATGTCCAAGAACTGACGCCGATTATAATAGAGCAATTTTTCCAAACGGCTCGTTACTATGAATACTATTACGTCCAGCCTGTTCCTCGATTTGCACCATACGGCATTGGGATATTGATGGCTTTTATGTACATGGAGTATTTGGACGGAAATACCACGGCATTCACGAGGTTCTTTGTTGAAAAATATAAAAAGAGGTGGTTCAGATACCTCTCATATGTGACAGCTGTAATGATTACGTTAATTTTGATCTTTGTTCAATATCCTCTCAACAATGCGCTTTTTATGGTGCCACAAGGGTTTAAATCAGCCTACTTAGCGTTTGGTAGACTGGGATGGGGAATTATGTTGGCGCTGTTCTTGCTACCAGTGTTATTCGGACACGGTGAAAGTTTGTACAGATTCTGCTCCGCTAAAGTTTGGACGCCCTTTACCAGACTGTCATTCGCCGCGTTCCTACTTCACCCAGCGATCATGCTATGGTTCTACTGGAATTCGAATCAGGGCGCGTTTGTTCAATTGCTAAAGAATACTGAGGAGTTCTTCGGATTTTGGTTCTTGAGCATGGTGACGGCTTGCATTATGAGCATCATGTCGGAGAGTCCTGGCATGAATCTTGAGAAACTTTTGACTGGGAGAGGCAGAAAAGAAGAAGCTCTTGTCTCAAAAGCGTGAAGTCACTAGCTACGAACAGACTATTCTGATTGAAGCACATTTATCAAAAGGCTTTCACTGTATATAAGGGTCGGCTTAGTTTTTTATTAAATATATGAGAAATGTTCGAGAGTTATAGTAAATATTAAAGGAGGATGAGGAGAAAAAATATTGCATCATCTATAAAATAGCATAATATAGTTTGTATCAAATCATAAATATCAGAGTTATCTTGACGAAGTTAAATAATCAAATGCTATTACGTGCGTGCTTCTCCTGTAAGGAGGAAAGCATGTATGAGAATTATAAAGCCGTCTCGCCTCGCAGCAAAATATGATTCAATTTAATAAAGGAAAGCTGATTCCATGAGAATTTTATTTTTTCTTGAAAGGGATATATAGGCAATTGAAACTCTTCTCATAGTTATAAAAGTAAAAAATCAGACTCCAACCAAAGACAAGTAAAGACAGAGTAACCACATGTAAGAAGATATTTATCTATATCCACTATTACACACTGAGTACACAAAGAGAATTTTATTTACAAGAATCGTCTTGATAATAGACTAGAAATTTAAAGCAATATTATTTATTTATTCATTATTTATGCGATTCTTTCACAGCATAGAGCCTTTTTGGCAAAAACGGCTCCAAGTTTCTTTTCAAGTCCTTCTTCATTGAAGAGACTATAGTTCGTTCGAATCTCCTTCTTGCACATCTTGCTATATGGTCCTTTCGCCTCGATCAACTCTTGATGCGATCCTTTCTCGACAATCTGCCCGTCTTTGACAGAGAGAATCAGATCACAATTTCTGACAGCAGCCAGTTTATTGCTGATTATCACAACAGTGCAAGTCTTTTCTTCAATGAGCTTATTAATAGTCATTTGGATCTGATACTCGCTCTTTGGGTCAAGCATCGCAGTTGCATCATCAAAGATCAAGATTTTAGGCTTGCGTAGCAAAGCTCTAGCAATGAGGATCTTTTGGCGTTGACCTGAAGATAACTTCATGCCTCTTTCTCCAATCCTTGTTTCGAGACCAGAGCGGAAGCTTTTGACGATATCTTTGGCATTTGCCATCTCGATGCATTTCATGAGATCTTCATGCGTGTAATTCTTGACCCCAAAAGCAATATTCTCTTCAAGCGTGCCAGAAAAGATGACTGATTCGGCGCTCACATACCCGATTTGCTCATGTAAGTGCTTCAGATGCAAGTCCTTGATGTCAACTCCATCAACCTTGACTGCTCCTTTGACGGGATCGAAAGTTCTTGCTATTAACTTCAAAAACGACGATTTTCCACTGCCACTAGGCCCGACAATCCCCAAGCTTCCTTTCGCTTGGATTTCAAAACTTGCTCCCTTGATCACAGGAACATCAGGACGAGTAGGATAAGCAAAAGTGACTTCTTCAAAGGAGAGACGCCCTTCCAGGTTATCGAGGACCTTTCCCGTGCTCCATTGGATTTTGGGTTTATGGTCCATGAACTCGAAGAATCGCTGGCAAGAGATACCGGCCTTAGAAATGCTATTTACATGGCCGGAGAAGATCTTCGTGATGTTAGCGAAAGCGGTGCAGTTCATCACGAAGGTAGAAAACTTGCCAGGAGTAATCTCGTTGTTCAAGAGGAGTCTCGCTCCATAGATGAGAATTATAACTTCTCCTATCCTCTGGATAAGGTTGTTCAAGACACCAAGTGAAGCGTCCAGGAATGATCGAACGGTCTCGAGCTCCACCGATTGTTGAAGAATACTGTCGAATTTTTTTATGAATTCTGGTTCCTGTGAATAGCTTTTCACGAGGCCGAAGTTGCTGGCCGTTTGAGTAAACAGCTCTGAGCACAGCTTCCCGTTCTTGTCGATTTGGAAGGTCGTTTTCTTGATATACTTCGAGTACTTTTTGATCACGATGGAAAACAATGGCAATGTGATCAATAAGCACATGGTCATCCAGAAGGAAATTTCAAAGAGTTGCACGAGGCGTGTGAGGTTCGTGTAAACTTCTTTGAAAATCTCGACGAAGGTGATGAAAGTCGCCTGCTTGCTCACGATCTGAATGTCTTTGTCAAGTGTCGATAAAAGCTTGGTGATTCCCTTTCCTTCCATGTATTCAGTGTCCTTATTGATAAAGGACTCATAAGCCAATCGTTTTAGCTTCAAGTGGATTCTTTCTCTTAAGAAGTTTTGACTCATGGAGCTTAGGAAGTGAAATACGGTGGAAAGAGCGACGAATTTAAGAAAATCGGTGATCAGAGCGCTGATAGCCTCTGCGGCATTAGGAGTGATAACAGCATCGACGATTTTTCCGGCGAACATAGGAGTCTTAACTCTATATATTGCCGTCAAGAACGAAAATACAATATATAGAACTAAAAGTAAGCAATACTTCCCAGAAAACCAAACCAAGCGATAGAAAGTCGATGCCTTGAACATGAACTCAAGATCTAAGTCAGACTTGGTTTGCTTTTTAGATTTGCTCGCTCCAGGAGTCACTCCATTCTTTGACTTAGCACGAATTGACCTTTCGAATTTGCGAGTGTATGGATGGGCATAGGCAGCAATACCTAAAGCAGAGCAGCAGTCTGAGGTTGTGTTTGTGGATTTCTTTGGAAAAGCACAAATGTTGGAAGAAAGTATTGCCATTTAGGTTCAAATTAAAAAGAGTATTTCAGTAAATTATAGTTGCGCACTGAAATTATTGCCTATAAATGCCAATTCGATCAGAATTTATCAGATTTTTTTTTTGAATAGCGTATTCTAAACACTTAAACGGAATTTTAATAGCATGTCTAGACCTCTTGAAAGGGCATCAAAACAATGAGAGAGTGAAAAATTGAGACAGGCTTAAGACCAGCATGTTCAGAAGGCTTGCTTGCTGAGGTAAACTAGGGAAGAGCTAATTCTTTTTTTATAATAGTATATTCTATTTGGAAACAGGTACTGGTGCAGGCATCTTAAACTGCACGGCTGGCTGCATTCTCACTCTTCTAACATAATGACTTAGAAATATGGAGCAAACTCACTTTGCTGTGCTCAGTTAGTGAGTTTAACTTAATATCAAAATTTATTATCTTAATTGAGTTAACAAATATATCGCTAACGCTTTTGAATGCCAGCTCTTAATTTACTACACATTGATCATGACCTTAAACTGAGGAGAACGAATTTTGCCTTGAATACGATGCTTAAAAAACCTGCAAATATGAATCGTATATCGGCCTTACAGCCAATTCCTAAAACATTTTAATACACACTTTGAGAAAATAATAAATGTAACTCGAGTAAACGCTAATTGTTAATATCTTTAAGAAAATTGCTTGCAAGAAGAGGAGTTCGACATCGGATCCCTCCTTTGAAATAGTACTATTTCCTTTAGATTCTCTTCTTGATGCTGCAAAGCTTCATCTTCAACTCATTGTAAATTTTAGCGTCATATCTGTTTGACTTTTTGAAGACCTTGAAATAGCACTTCTTGCAGTAGCCTCGAGCAAAATGAACATCGTGCTCACAGTGGGTTGGCTTCTTGGTTCTTCCATATTTTTCATAGCATTGCTTGCAAAGTCCCTTAGCATGGTGCTTTCTCCATGGATGTGGGCAGACAAGCTGTCTCTTGTTATGTGGGAAGATGTCGAACAATGGTCGGCAGCAGGTTCCTTGAGTTGGATGTTCAATCTCACAGGAATTTCTTGACTCGCTGTCGGATTTCCTGGTTTGTTCCTCTTCCATGTGCTCAACCTTGACTTGAGCCTTTTGGACAGGTTCTTCCTCGCATTTGACTTGAATATCAGCGGGTTTCTGAGTGTTTTTTTGAATAAGTTGATTGAATTCTTCGAGTTGAGCGTTCATCCTCGCGATTGATGGAATCGCGGACATTGGCTCGATGATAAACTTGGATTTGGTCTTGAGTTCCTCTTGTAAGAGGGAAAGCGAGATCATTTGCTTGAGGTAGTTTTGCATGCCAGTCATAGCAGCAACATCCATCTTTTTCTTTTCAACTTCAAGTTGAGTGTTAAGTAAGAAGCTCATTTGGCTGATTTGCATTTGAGAGATGTTAAGGGTTAGGAGGAGTTTTCGGTTTTGTTTGAGAAATGTTTTTTATGATTATATAAAAACGTCTGTCTCTTATATATCCGAGGAGGTTCTAATAAAAACACCTTGCGTCACCTGATTGAACTTCAGTAAAAACCACCTGTTAAAAAGAAAACGCCTACTTAACAATCGAAATTTCTTACAATGTAAATTTGCTCAAGAAATCGATTAGATCACACTCAAAACGGTTCCGTTATAATTTTTGAGATCCGGCTAATTTAAATATAACGGAGTATCTCAAAATATCTCAAGGCTCTAAATATATTTTAACATCTCAAAAAACGCCTAATTTCTTTAGAAGTGAGCATAATTCTATCATGACGTCCAAGATTCAAAAAAGAAAAAAGGCAAGTATCTTGCCGCTGAGGTGCAAAAGCCTGTTAAACGTTAGTTTCTTCTCTCTGTAAGCACATAACCATAAAATTTTGAATCAAATTTTGAACCAATACTTCACAATTTAATGAAATGATTCATTGATCCTCAGCGTAATATTAGTATTAGCTCAGCCTTTGACAAGTACGAAGGTTAGAAGAACAAAAGAGCAATATTTGAAATGAAAAAGTGGCGTTTATGGATTGGACTTTGAATATATTAAGAGCAAATTGTGAAGTACGAGCATAATTTTTAATGGAAATGTGTCTGACTTATGGCGACGTGGAAGATTATGAGGTTTCGTTTGGAATTATGCGAACAAAACAAAACAGGAAAGGGCATTCACTTATACTCATGCGTCATTCAGAAATAGATCGTTCAATCTTAAGAAACGGACTCTTACCGGCTTAAATTTATTGTGTATACGTTAGTTAGCCAGAGCTGTTTTAGCGGGAGGATCTTTTTATAGATTAATATCTCGTTTCGTGAAGCAGTGCTCGTGGCAGTTGAATGCTGATGAAGCAACAAAGATCGAAAACTTCAATATTCACTATTTTGAGAAGGTGCTGCACAAATATAAGAACAATAATCAATAGTTAAAAGAAAAAGATGATGAGAAAACAAAGTAAGTAGCTTCGATATGAGTCGGAGTCAAACTCTGAAGCAAAATTGTAAAGAAAGTGATTAACAAGAAGATTTTTCTACTCTGATTAATCTAACCAGATTGTTAATCAATATTAGATGATTGATTGATAGCTTACAACTTTCGTGTAGACGATGTCTAAGGGTAGTGATTGTGAGAGTAGAATCAAAATCAAATCATATTGAACTGATGCAACTTATAGCTTTGTCCAAGGACCGAACAAATTGCACACGAGGAAATTAATTAAAAGTATCATTTAGTTCTCAAGGAATTTGACCTGTGCTGTGAGGCCCTTTTCAATGACCAAAACCGCAAACGAAAGTGCAAGTTGCCCCTTCTTCTCAATGAATATCGAAGATTCAGGCAATGACCAAGGGAAATTTGCTCATTAAACTTGCAAGGCAGGCAGAAAGTTGAATGATAGAACAAGGGAGAATATGTAAATCCAATGAAAAATGACCGAGGCGATTTGCCTTATTCAGATTAAAAAGGGCGTTAGTGATGTTGAACGAAACATTGCTGGAGTTTTTCAATGCTAATTTTTTCAAAAATCATTTCCAGATTTCTGATGATATCAAATTTTGGCGGAAAAAAATTTCAAATTTTTCTTTGGGAGAGTAGTTGAAGATACCACTCTCTCGTCTCCTAACCAGCTGAAGACAATAGAATTAAATGCTACAGTGTGATCATTAAGCTGAAATCTGCCTTATCTTCAGGTTTCTTACAAGTCTGAATGTAGATCCCATCATTAGTTATAAATATAAAAGTTTTACTGAAATAGTACTGAAAATCAGCCCGTCTGGGAGCAATATATCTGTCCATGAAGATGCTTTCTACAATTGGAGTGATTCCCCCTTGAATGTATCATGATTCACTGAGTTTGGTGTTCCAGCTGAAATAGATTAATTGGACAAATGCGACATGATTTCTTCCTCTGTCATTAAACCTCTGATATTGATGATGTCTTGAAATTTACTCGATTGACATTAATCGTCTGTGATGTAAAGAAACCTTAGCTGTAGTTGAAGTTCTGGCGAATCTTAAGATTAGATGG
>ENA-UOUE01001840-UOUE01001840.1-compost-metagenome-genome-assembly--contig:-NODE-1840-length-11824-cov-3.129480_pt1 | contig 11824 bp, 9 predicted proteins | sample MGYA00238146_ERZ747223 | MGnify/ENA primary metagenome ERZ747223 (study PRJEB28781, sample SAMN06268865) | compost metagenome | isolation source: single cell | place: USA: California, Emeryville, Joint... | reverse complement strand
GGATATCAGGCTCTCACCCTGGGGACCCGGGTTCGAGTCCCGGATGCGGAACTTTTTTTTTTTTGATTTGGACTAATGACTCTAAATTACTTCACTTTTTTGCTCAAATAATCAAACAATAAGTGATATAATTGAATGGTTCATTTATAAAAGATGCAATAGGCGTCAAATTACAAACATTACGAATTGGCAATCGGCTACTTGAGGAAATTATAGAATTCGTTCTTGATGCCAAGATAGAAACCTAGTGCGAATCCAGGAGGTCCAAACGCAAGGAAATTAATCAACCTTCTCTTCCTGGCTATGCGCTTGAAAGCGTCCAACCTGATGGCAATGATTCCATGGTAGCTGAGGAAGCCAGATAGGACTGTGAGGAATCCAACTCCGCCGAGAATGGCTTTCTTGTATTTTTTTACGAAGATAGAGGCCACTGCACCCATCGTCATCGAAAAGCTGAGATTCATCAGCGCCAAAACACCATGACTTTTTTCAATGACGGGATCAATTTCAGGTGATGTTTCGAGATCAGAAGTTTTATTACTACCACCATAGCTTTTATACCCCTAAAGTTTATAATGAATAAAGAGCTTTCAAAGAGCGCTGATATACCGTTGATTGATAGAAATGAAAGTCCACTGGCTTTCCAACAACTCCTTTATGCTGTCTTTGCTCAATTCTTGATCTTTTGACAATCAAACTAATTAATAAGATCAAAGAATTTCAATTGTATGCTCTTATTTCGACGATTTACTGCGACACGGTTCCTCTATCGAAAGCGGGTTCCGCTTCAATGATTCTGACCATACCATACGGCTTGATCGCCCCTAATTTATCTCAATTAGATAGATTGTATCGTCCCAAGCTTACCAGTATTGATCATCTTTGCTCCGTCTTGGATAAACAGGGCTGTTATTTTACTGAATCCATCCGAAATTTCAACACTTAAATGCAAATCATCATCAGCAAAAGCATGAATCGTGAGAATTACATCCAGGAATCTCTAGCTGCACTACATTCAAGGATCCGAAGGACTTGAACGATTTGATCCCCACGTCTTTCCTCCACTAACTTTCTGATACCATCAGCGCTAAGCGCTTTGACCGTCATCAGCTTTCTTTGGTTGCTTTGAGCTTCTGTTGTTGCCATTTTCGATCAAATCTTTCGGAATAAATATTTTATCGATGAGGATTTTATTTGAACAGAATCCCAGCCTCACGATGAAAAATTAACCATATTATCACATATCACTGAGAAAATTAAAAAGTTCATGCTTTTTTTTTTGCACAATCTCTCTTCCTTGGGCACCTATGGCTTCTTGCCTTATGAAAGTTAGGAATTTAAGCAACAACAGGCTGCAGTGAAGATTTCACTTCAGTAGTCGAATTAACTGAAAATAATTCAAACAAATTAATTTATTCGCATGTCAGAGAGAACCACCCATCAAAAGTCCTACCTCGAGCAAAAAGCCGAGAAATTTTTCGATCACGACAGCCTATTATCCGACTCCGATGACGCCATGCCGCCAACTCGCTCTTCCAAAAGAGAGAAAAAATCTACGCGGAAAAATGCAATTCCCATAGACTTACAAAGCTTGAAACGCAGCTCCAGAAAGCGCAGTTCTCACAAAGAAGGCACACTCGAAAATCTAAAAAGCACGCGCAAATCTAATAGCCGCAGCAAATCACACCCTCGCAACGATAGAAGTCAGACACGCCCGAAAAGCCCAGAAGCGCCGGTGAACGTTTCCACCCTCAAGGACAATTACTCCCTTCGTATGAAGATAAACGAATTAAGCAAAACCTTACAGAAGCGAAATAAGCAAATCAAACGCTTGTATGATAATATTTATGACGAGAAGGAGCAAATCCGACAGCTCACGCACAAAGCCAATGACATGGCGGTTAGAAGCAACCTAATCGAGGAGTATGAAGAGAAAATGAGGACTTTGCAAGAAAATGAGTTGAACATGGCGCGAGAAGTAAGTGAGCAGCAAAAAATCGCGAAGGACGCGCTGGCGAAATTGTATGAGTTTCAAGAAGCGTCGATGAAGGAAACGGAAAGCATTAAAAAATACTATAGAGACTTCTACACGCAGCAAATGAATGAGGTCAAGGAGCAGTTAGAAGAACGGATAGCTCTCATTACTAAAGAGAAGGACAATCTGGCCTCTACGATTCAAAATCTAGACAACTTGAAGGAAATTGAGAGGAATAACCAAGCATTAGCTTTCAATCAAGAAATCGCTTATTTAAAAGAGCAGTTGAACAATCGCCAGGCCGATATGGAGGGTCTGCAGCAAGAGAATAGAGATTTGAAGCAAAAACTGAGGGATCAAGAGGAAGCGAATTTGTATGAAACAACAAGTTTGAAAGCGAAAATTGACGAGCTTTCTCGTCAAAGCCAAATGTTGAAGAACTCTGAGGAGGAATATCACATCCGAGACGCCAACGAGAAGACGAAGCTGCTTCGAAAGGTTGAAAATCTTGAGAAAGAACTGGCTGAGAGAGAACAGACCATTCGAAACAAGGATAAAGAGTATAGAAGTCAGCTGGAATTGATCAATGAGAAGGTGCAGGGGCTACAAAAGGAAATTCGGAAGATTGGAGAGTATGAGATGAGAATTGAGATGCTGGAGAAGGAGCTCTCGATTAAGGAGAATGAGATGCAGCTGGCGAAGCAATATTTCAAGGAGAAGTTAGCGTTGAGGAAAAAAGCGCAGGAAGATCAGAAAAATGAGTGGTCTGAGATTTATAATGAGCTGTTGACGGAAATTAAGGTTCTGAAAGCAGAGATTAACTCGCTGGTTATTGAAAATAAGAGATTGGTGAGGCCTTTCAATCATTTGTAGTGAAGAAATGTTATTTTTTTGAGAACTCTATTTATGCTAAATATAATGGGTAGGACCCTTGGAAATATACGCAATAGCGAGCATTTTTGTAAAGAAAAAGGATTTTTTGAGATAGGATATATATTTTTCCATACTTCTAATTCTAACACCTTGAAAGAGAATTAAATCTTTGTTATCTTTAAGTATCAGAAGCGTTATCTGCTTAGGAGCAGGCTTTATAATTCATAACTCACAAGAATACGAGAATTGTAGTATAAAAGTGAAAATTATAGAATCAAGTATCTTTTCCTTTTCGTTGAGTTTTTTTATTTTTTAACTTTATTTAGCTGTTATTGTACCAGCTTTAGACTCTTTATTCCCCGAAATCTAGCCAAATCATTTCACAAATACCCTAATTCCACCATCATCCAATGTCTTTTGCAAGATCCGGCATAGCACAGAGCAAACTCAGCTCCACTCAACCCAAAATTTACAAAGAAGCAAAAATTTCCAGGAATCCAAGCAACATCGTCATCTGGAACCATGAACACCTCCTCGTCAAGTTAATTGAGTCCTACGGAATTCTCGAGCCCGAAGGCAGTATTCAGATCCAGCAAAAGGATTTTCTCATCAGCTTTTTACTTGGCATGATGGAAACATATTGCAGTCCCAAAAATAAAAATCCCCAGGAAAGCCTCGCAGAATTCTACTTCCGATATATGGTAATGAAACCCTTGGTTGAGCCACCGTTCTACAATTTATTATTTTAGAAAGAGAGATATCAACTCAAAGTCCAAGTCCAAAAAATGTGCAATTCTTTTGCTTATTCCATGCAAGTGTATGCGAAAAACGACCAGGAAATAAAATTATTCCATGATTTTTTTGCCGTTAAAGCCGCATTGCAACATCAAATTGCTACTTTTCTCAAAGTCAGACAAATAATGGCATCCTACCTAGCAAACACAGCATCGCTTGATAATATCAATCTAGAAACTGGTGAGCGATCGTATTGATATGTTTGTTTACCCTTCGAAAATAGAGCAATGGTCAGCGATACTAAATAGAGTTTTCCGAGGCCAGCAAGACTCCAAGCATGGCTTACTCGAGAAGATTAAGACCTTACAAAGCTCGTTGCCTCAGAAAAACATCAGATTTTATCTCAAAGCAACACAGTTGCTCGAACTTTGTGTCGAAGAGATATTAACATTTCGGTATTCGAAGCCTAAAGCTGAAGGCTATCGAGGTAATAAATGAAACTAGCAATTATAAGCTCAGTTTTGATATTGATCAATGGAAAATAGATTCTTATCCGACCGAAACCACAGGGAAGTTCTTTGACCGGCAGCAAGAACGATCAGGGCCTGGCAGCACTCAGCTTTCAAAATTTAGAAATGAGAACTATCTCAAGGAGCAAGGTAGTCATTGTGAGCTTGTATTTTGCTAAAGATGTCCAGCTTCGATGAAGTCTTTAGAGACGGAATCTAAAATTCCTATTCGCTCGGGAAGAGAATCATATCGTTATCCAACACAGGGAGGTATGCGATTTCAGCCGCCATTGTTCTGAACTCAGCGTAGATGAGGGTGCCTCTCCAAGGACGTACGGCGAAGACATTCCTGAATACTACCCGGAGACCGTTCAGACTGTACACAACGAATATCAGGAGTATGAAGAGCGCGATCCAAATCATCAGCTCACAGTGAGTGAGGCATATCAAATTGAGGATCTGAAAAGAGATCGGGCCTATATGAAGCATCAAATCGGCAAAGTCACCGCTGAGAAAAATGAAGTAAGAGCAAAATTACCTTGTGAGTGCCTTACCGAATCAAACCCCCAAGGCAAGGCTAAATACGGTTCAAGTACTGGAGTTCTACGACGAACTGATGACTAAGCACAAAAGTCTCCTCCAATTCGCTGAGGATATGCAACAGCAGTTGTCTTATCTGCTCTGTTTGGTATGATTCAGACGTGAGGGGCGGAAATTAATCGTTTTAGGTCAAAAATAAGGAAAAAGAAGTTTTCAAGGCTGTGGATCCCGAAGTCGCCAATGACTTTCTTACTTACAAACTCGAATGGCCGCCAATATTAGAATTGAATGGTAAAACTCTATTGAATTCACGTTTGCACATATTTTTTGTTCCCTAAGATGCTGAGCTATTAAAGATGGTCGCGGCCAGCCAGGCAGCTCGAAGCAAGCCCTCTCAAAATAAGGGTGCTCATTTGGGAACGAAAGGCCAGATTGAGTTATTGGAGCTTACGAAGCCTAAACCCAAAATTTTAATCGATTTGAAGGAGGGACCTGCCACTCAAGCGCCCAAGACAGGTGGTACGGCAAATAGCCTGGAGAAAAAAGCGACACTTGTTAATGTAATCGCTTCTCGGCAAAACTTTTGATTTATGGCTTGTGATTAGGAAACTCTTTCGAAAGTTTACAATAAAGCCCTGAAGAATGAGAAAGTGATGTATAATCGGCTGCATGAGCAAGTGCAAAATGCTAGGAAAGTTGAAGCTCAAAGAGAAGCTGAGTACCAGCAAGAAGTAAGAGGAATATATTGTGATTAAAGCTCAATTATTATAGTACTCGAGTCATGGATTATATGCGATGGAAACTCATATACCTCTTGTCGATTTCGAGGAGATTAAAGCGAAAAGTAAGGCCTGTTTCATGAATTTATCATTCATTTCGGAGTAGAAGAAGCGAAAGAAGCAAATCGGCTAGCAACGAGAGAATCGACTAGAGACGGATTTGATACTGAAGGAAACACAAAAAGAACGCAAACGGTTGAAGCGGAGATGATTGAAGAAAAGAAAGAGCAAGATCAAGCAGTGATTGAAATTGAAAAGTCTCAAGATAAGCAGACGAGCCAAGAGGAGATGAAAAAAGACAGCCAAGCTGAGGAAATCAAAATAGATGATACCACCGGCGCTGCTAAGATTGAGAAAGAAGAGAATACTGCGTTGGGAGGAGGGGAGAAAACACCTACAAACCCTAATTTGGATGGCACAGCAGCAACTCAACAAAATCAAAGCAATACCATTTCTTCTGAGGAAAGGAAAGAACCTATAGAGAGCAAGGGAGAAGAGCTTCTAAAAGAAGAACCTCCGAAGACAGTGGATCAAAAGGTGGAACCTATAACTGACGAGAAACAAGAAATAAAACAAGAGGAGAGGGAAGAAAAGAAAGAAGGTGTTACACAACCAGAAGGACCTTCCCAAAAGAAAGACGAAGCATCAGAGGTACAAGCCGAGAAGAAAGAAGATGTGCAGGCAGAGAAAAAAGAAGATATCCAAGCAAGCAAGTCAGAGCAAGAAAATGAAAAATTGTCAAGCAACCCTGGAGAATTAACCAAGAAGCAAACCGATGAGGTGTCTAAAAGCAAAGAGGAAGTTGCGGAGAATAAAAAGGAGGAAGAAACTGGAGTGTCACAGCCGAAGCAGGAAGAAGAAAAGCCCAGGGAGGTACTTGAAAAGCCTACAGAAAGCGGGAAAAGCCAGCAGGAAAGTAATCAAACACAGGAGGAAATCAAACCGGAGGAAATCAAACCGGAGGGAATAAAACCAGAAGAGATGAAAGAGCAAGCTGAAACTACGACGAAGGAAGAGGCCCAGCCTGTCAAAATCGAAAATCAAGGAGAGACAGAAAAACAGCAAGCTGAAGATAAGGAAAAGAAGGAGGAACCGCAGCCGAGTCCGGAATTATTAACTCAAACACAGTTACAGACAACCGATCAACCTCAAAAAAGTGAGGAGCAGGTCACAAAAGTAGAAAGTAGTGAAGATCAAGGGAAGGAAGCTCCAGCCAAGCAAGAAGAAGTAGATACCAACACCTATTCTTGTTAAACTTATTTTTTTATAATCAGAATTCAGACATACAATCCCCAGAAAAAACCGAAAATAAGCAAAACGATCCTCAGCCTGTCCAGCTTATTGAGTCAAATGGAGAGCAATCAAATCAGAAAATTATTTCAAACTCAGAAAATGCCTCTGAAAATAAGCAAGAAATCTCTGAAGTACAGAAGGAAGAGCCGCAGAAGCAGGAGGAGGTAAAACCAGAAGAAACTCCTGCAAAGACAGAAGAGCAGCAGCCAGTCAAAACAGATGACACTCCTGCTAAAACCGAAGCGCAACAAGCAAAAACAGAAGAACAGTCAGAGGATCCAGCTAATAAAACTACCGCTAAATTTAAGTCTCCCATATTTAAGCCCCCAACTAAAAAATAAAAAATCTTTTTGAGATTATTCACAAAGTGTTTATTTTTCCGCATTCATTGACTTGTGCTGAGAGCACATAAATTCTTTTCAAGCGCTAACTATCTCTAATTTTGTTTTCTTCGTATTATTAAATATAGGACAGCAAAATACTTGATGTCTTAAAAGCATTAGCCTCTAACTAGGATGAATCAATGAGGCTAGTTTTTGATTGGTTTTTAAATTTGCATGTGTGTTGAAGCCTGACTGATTGCCTCAGCAACATTTTGTAATTTTTCTTATTGTAATCTTTGAATTTTAAATGAGGGTTAAATGAAATTCATCACCTCACAGTGATCTCAAATTAATTAAGATATTGAATTTGAAATTATGTGTTTCGAATCATGCTTGCTTAAGTTATTTTATTCCTTAATTACTTTCATTTAACTTCACGAATGGATTCCTTATTACGCTTGAACTTTGAGCTTATCTGTTACCCGGATACATATAAGTCCTATTATATTAGAATCTGAATCTATCAACTCAGTCAATTGCGTCTTTAGGCGTGCTTGAAGGAGCTGCTTGACTCCTGCATTATCTCGGTCGGTTATGAGATAATTGCAGCAATACCATGAAAATAGCAACCAATGACTTGACAGATTCTCTCTAATAATTAAATCATTATTATTATTTGAAATTTCTTAATATTCAAGTGTTTGATAGTGTCTAATTGATCATTCTCAGAGGAAAAATTACTATGCAGGGATTTTGATCGAAATTTAGTTCAGAAAAATTTACAAATATCGCTTTTTGAACTATTTTGACAGATCGATAGTATTTATTTTTTATACGATTTACTATGAAAGAATTACTAAGGATTTTCCGAACAAAAAGAAGCGTACTAAACAACATGAAATACTCACAATTGAAATGAGCTTCATAACTACGATCTATCAATCCTCTTAGTATCGTGACACTATCAGATCATTTCGCAGGCATCAAAGGAATCTTAATGACAATCAACGTACGAGTTATCTCAAAGGGCACCTTATCGGTCACTATGAATATTGAAATTTATACACATTCTCTTGGTTTCTATATCATGATTTTTTTTCACATTGAAGAAAGTCTTGAAAGACTCGCTATTGAATAATTATGAGAATTACAGAATGCATTTCTTGATATTGGGAACATGATATGTCTGCTGCTTGGCTTTTTAGTAATTGTTGTATCGCTACACATGGCGAAGATTCGTTTGGGATGATGCTTTGAAACCACGAAATGCTCTAAAACTTTTAGCTGCTCGACAATGTAAGATTAGAGATATTCCAATTCGGCATAGTATCTGCCGTTAATCTCTACTCATTTTCAGAAGGATGAAAGAGGCATAAGAAAAGCATGGAAATGATCCAAACATTTTGAAATATCACAAAACCAGATGAAGTTAGATTCGGTATAAGTGAATGAATATCGGTATTTCAGCAAAAACATATTCGTGAAATCCAAGCTTTTTTTGGTTTGTTTTAATAGAGCAATATAATAGCCTGTTTCGTTACAATTTAACGCAAAAGAGAATCTTAAATGAAATATATCCGCGAATTCACACCAAGTATCACTTTCTCCTAATAAATATCTCTCTTCTCAAGGCGGCTATCTCTCCTCATATTCCGAAAGCACCCACCGAAAAATGTCACGTAAGCCAACCAATTTTCAAAAAAAAAGAGCAAAAAACCAAAACATGAATGAAAAACGGGTTCACTCTCTTAATTTACATCTCTCTTTCCTTTGTTATTTCTCCCAGGTCACGGACCCCTCAAACCCACCGCATTATCAAGTAAATCGCATCTTGTCGAGCAAATTTTTATATCATTTACGGCTTAATCAGGCCTGGAGACGTTATTACAAGAGATAACTCTCGAAAAATTGTGTCAATCAATGGCACGCCATTGAAAAGGTCGCGAGCGCAGTTATCAGGAGTTGTTTTCGATCCGAATTCTGGAGAGGATAACACACAGCAGTTCTCAAACAGGAATAACGATGCTCAAGTGATTCCAGATTTCAGAAACCGTTCGCGGGGTACGACGCCTGGAATGATGATAACACCATTGGGACGAAGATTAGGCTCGAATTCGAAGGAAAGACCGAATTTTAAGAGTATCCAGCAAGCGCAACTAAATCCCAAAGGTAATGAAAAATGGCTCGCTTTTAACTAATAATGGATGGGTTTTGTTTTAGCATATTACTATGAGAAAGCTCTTAAAGTATATGAAGACGCTCTGAAATACGTGCCTCATCAAAAAGCGACTCCAAATGGGATTTCTCGAGTGGAATTATTTGAATTAGCTGCGAAAAACTACCCAAAAAACAATAAATCTGTGAATTATGAGGAGGTTGATGGAGGATCAATTGATGATCCGTATGTATACGGAGAGAAGAAGATAGCTATGAAAATGAACATTAACGTTGCTGATCTACATGGTAAATTTATTTTCACTGGATAATTTGGCTGATTAGCTGTCCATTGCAATAGATGACGTGGTTGAGACTAGAGTAAGGACTCGAAATGCGAAGTTGGCTCTAGAATCTTGCGGCGTGAATGGACATAGACACAAAAATGTGAAACCTCTAACAAAGGGCGGAGGAATGTTGGCTTCAATGAGCTATAGTCAATAAATTAATTTTTTCGACTATTTGGTGCTGAGTTTAGGTAATTTTTTTTTTTGTTGGTGTGTTTCCATCGGAAGTAAAGAATCCTCCTATGAATTCATTTCATACTGTATATTTTCTCTGACAGTGTCTGCCCAGATAATCTATGAGGCAGTGGCTATCTCAAAATGCATAATCATTGAATTTCCAATTATATATATACAGAATTTGCTATGCCGATACGACTAAATGTTAATTTCCTCTAAATAGCCATTTAGTTAGAAAAACATAAACAATCTTAATAAATATAGAATTTGATATCTCAGAGCTGCAAAAGCAACCATGAATAAAAATAATTTTTGTCCTTCTAATCGCTGGGAAAAATTCCAACGATCAGTCTGGATATACTTATCAATGAGCCCACAGTACCTGCGCTCGATTTTGCCTTTTTCTTTTAATTGATACGGGGAAAATTATTAGTCTCGCTCAAAACACACCTAGAAATTCTCGTTCGTCGCATAGGAGAGATCAAGCTCGCTGCTCTTTCCAACAATTAGCGAATCTTCAAGCCGATGGGCTTGTCCTTCCCTTTTATTCGGTCTGGGTCTCTCTTTCAAAATCGACATTAATCTCAGATTTTCCTGCTCAATGCAATGACTTTTCAGCTTCTTTAGCTCTATTAGCCTACTCGTAATCTTCCTTTGCATATCAGGGTTGGCTTGCCGCTCTTTCATCAACGTCTTTTCATATTCGTTCAGCATTTTCAGGCATGGGTTTGGTCCCAAGCTCGATAATCTCGACTTAATACGAGTGAAACTGGTGTCATTCAAGTGATTGTCTATGGGACTCATTCCTCTCTTTTTGCCATAGCTCCCCGTCAAGTGATGATTTGAACTCGTGAGATCGCATGATCTCGTCGGCGCCCACCCTGAATGGTAATCCGAATGCGTTCGATTATGCCCATGATGTCTTCCAATGTCTGGCGTTGTAGAAATAAACGATGTGTCGCGTGAATGCGGCCGCGTTTTGCTCTCAGAATAGCCAATGAATGAGTTATTTTGCGACTTAAATTTCAAATGCACGTTCTCGCTCCTCAGTTGCTGTAGTTCCTGCTGCAATTTCGCCTGTACTGTGTCTTTCAGTTCTAGTTTCTGCCTCAAAAGCTCAATTTCGTCATTGTTATCTTCCAATTGACACTTTATCGTGCTGTATTCACGTAAACCATCCGTGATCTTCTCCATTTCTGCCCTTTGAACATCCATCGCCATTTTCAAATTGCTATTTTCATTTCTCAGTTGTTGTAGCTGAAACTCGAGCTCATTTATCGTCGAATTCTTTGCACCGAGCGTCATTTTGTAACTATCAAATGTGCTACTGTCTCTTAGATCATTACGCGAATTAGCGATGCATGGTGATGAGGAAAGTTTCTTCTCCATGATCTTCTTTTCAAGCTTCAATTTATTGACTTGTTCAAGCAGAGTCTGGATTTGTAGAGAGTAGTTCTTTTCGATTACCGAGATTACCTTTTCTGTTCCTTTGGGAAGCACGGAATCTGGGATTTCTGCGAGTGATTGGAACTTATTCATGAGATTCATGAGGTTTTTCTCTTTCTCCAGGCTCTTTTTGAAGTCGTTGACTGGGCTGCGATGGTGCATCGGGCTCGTTGCCTCGTATTTTGATGCATCTGAACGATAAGATTCGATATTTTCGAAACTAAAGTTTTTAGGACTGCCATTCTCTTCGTTCGAAGTTGACTGCGAGCCGAAAGTCTCCATTTTGATAGGGATAAGAGGTAGAGTACGTGATTTAGTTGTCATGAGTGGATTCTGAAGGTGTATAATTAAGTATGATCGATTGATATTGTCTGCCTTAGAAGTAATTCGATAAGTTGTATTATTATGCTGATCCGAAACAAAAAGTACTGAATAATAAAACAAAAATATGTAAATTATCTTTATTTCTGCGAAATAAATTTTAAGTGTGGCGAATATATCATATATCAAAAGTGCTACTTAAAATCCTGTCTTTGAGACTGATAAGGGATTTCGTTGGTAAAATGTTAGTTGGGCTTGGAGAAATAACAAAGGAAAGAGAGATGTAGATTAAGAGATTGAACCCGTTTTTCATTCATGTTTTGGTTTTTTGCTCTTTTTTTTTGAAAATTGG
>ENA-UOUE01001839-UOUE01001839.1-compost-metagenome-genome-assembly--contig:-NODE-1839-length-11834-cov-22.058093_pt1 | contig 11834 bp, 4 predicted proteins | sample MGYA00238146_ERZ747223 | MGnify/ENA primary metagenome ERZ747223 (study PRJEB28781, sample SAMN06268865) | compost metagenome | isolation source: single cell | place: USA: California, Emeryville, Joint... | reverse complement strand
GTTATATTTTCAATGCAAAATAAGTAATTTTATTACTATTATTATTGGTGTGGAGAATACTATTACATACTCAATTTATTTTAATTTTTTTTGCATTGTGTTGAAATCATCACTCAAGCTTTGAATGAACTCAACTAAATGAATTACTATATTTTCTAAAGTATAATCTTTACAGATTTATCGAGGCTAAATCAATGTACTTACCATTTTTTCTATAATTAATTTAATATTTTTGAGATATTAAGAAATTTGTAAATTGAAATTCAAATACTCAAGGAAACAAAATAATGTAATGTGTAATATTCGAATCCCGATCTTGAAGTCTATTTTTCATAATGGATTGAAAATTGAGAGAGAAAACATACATATCCTCGAAATACATAAATTGATGCTAAAATCAACAACGATATAAAATATTTGCAATGTTATGGTATAATATGTAACACGATAATTGAGTTATAAAAGAAAGAAGAAATCAACAAAAGTTATCAACACATAAAAATATCTCCAACAAGAGTTTTAGTGTTTTAAATGCTAGATTAATGACTTCAATCCTTCACTCTAATCGAAACATTCAAATAAGATCCAAATAGTTAGAATGTCAATCCAGGATCAATTAAGTATAGCCTGAAAAAAATTAATTCCGCACATGCTCTATTTTCATAGAACACCCATAATCTCAACAGTCTATTCAGTTTTCCTATACATTCAACTTTGATAAAGATAATCGGTAATTCGACATATTTCAAATATTTTCTCTAAGTTTAGCATTGCTAACCGAGCTATGTAAAAATTTATTATTTTTCTTTCTTAGACACGAATTTGTATCAGTCACTTTGAATATAAAGGCCTTATACAAACAACATCAAATCCCATAACAATAAACATATTCAACACTAATAATCAATCATTCACCTGACATTATAGTCCTCTTTTTTTTGTCTGTCGAGCGTTTTTAAGATATACAAATTAATTATTTCACAAATATTTTGATAGGTTAAAGCTTTCCCTATCATTTTCCGGATTTTCTTTCGATTTTGTGTATGGCTCCAAAACTGGACTCGCCTCAAGCGAATCATTGAACCTGTCAGAATCCTTTCGGGAGTTGTTCATTTGAAAATCACTTTGGCCTTCAGTGACTCTATTTTCTTTGTATGGAGAGATAACGTCTGGTTCGATTCTTTTAAGAAGAGACAAATCGTATTCAAATTTATATGGCTGGAACACAATCAGGAAATATAGACTCGAATAAGAATTCTTTTGCAGTTTCTGCATCTTGAATTGGAACTTTCGGAGCCATTCGGGTCTGAATTGGTTTTTGTGCATGAAGAAAATTTGTACACAGTCAGCGTATTTGAAGATTCCGACTTTGTTATTTGAAAGCAAGCTTGAAGCCATTTTTTCGCATTGATCCTGGAACATAGGAATATGCGACTCAACCCATCCTGAAATAATATGTCGCTCCTTATGGTCATTAGTATTGATTCGCTAGCGGGAATAATCATTTTAGGCTCAGGGAACAGGGAGGAAGGTTACCTTGTTAATATATGATTCGATTTTAGCTTGGGTTGTTCCTTGGACTTCAATTGAGTGTCCTCTATCTGTCATAATTTGTGGAATCTGTTTCACTGTTTCAAGAGGACTGCATGTGAAGAAGCCGACTTTAGGGGCGAGATGGTCTTCAATGCCTTTCAAGACACCGTTGAAAATCTATATAGGGAGATAGAGGTGAGGAGAGATTATAAAAATGATAAATATACCTGGAAAATAGAGTCGTTAGAGGCTTTTGTGCTTTTTGAAGTTTTCTTGTCATCGACTGTTAAATCGAGATCTGATAGTCCAAGATCATCATCATCCTCATCAGGGTCGTAGAGGATTGGAGCTCTATTATTCTTGCTGCGATGCTCAGAGTTTTTGGTGCGAGGTGAGCGATGAGATTCCTTAAAACTGCCCCCGAAATCTCCAAAGTTTCTATTAAAGTCAGGTCTTCCAGAATTTGAAAAAGCATCGTCCTCATCATCAAAGTTTTCTCCAAATTCTCCGGCCATCCTAAAATCATCGTGTCTAGTAAATTGGTTGCCGTCATCAAAATCATTTTGATCTTTGAGTGGACTGAACTCGGTGTAAGACGTTCTATTGCGATTCGAATGACTCAAACCAGACCTGAGCAAATTTTCGTTGGTTTTTGTGCTTTTCAAAAGCTTATTTTCTTCAATTCCCATTCCCTTTAGCAAAGTTTCAACAAGAGAATTTTTCATCGGATTTTTTTGACGCAATTGTTTATGCGAATTTGCGATCGATTCATGGACCATATTGAGCCTTTTGTTGCTATAATCTCTCTTTACCTTCTTTTTGATGGCACGTCCGTCTGGAATTTCACTCGGAAATTCATTTCTCGTTGACTTTGGAGCCTGTTCAGTTTGTTGTCTGCTGGGAACATCACTGCTTAATTTTCTTTCAAGATTCGTAAGTTCTTCAGTTGTTTTGGTAAACAGCTTCGAAATGAGCTTGGAAGGGAAGCTCTTGAGAGCAAGGCCTCTATAGACGTTGGGATATTTCATGAGACGCTTTAAGAACGTGCAAAACTCTTCAAGTTTCTCTCTATCCTGGTTTAAATGCGGGAATTCATCGACGATTTGTTGCGCTAAATTCACAGCAGTGATATTGTCAAACGTCACGCTGCTGCCGCTGTTTTGAATGATCTCTCTGATTGTAACCATAGCAAACGATCTCTTTGAGTTTTTCTCAATTGGAAGGTTTGAATTCATTTGGTCCTTCATTTTTGGTTGGCTCATTGGAAGTGTGTTCTCAATCGGCCTTAGAAACTCTCTTTGCTGATTGCTTCGAGAGGCATGTTTCTCAAAATTATCAAATTCTTCATCACGGAAGCGCTGGGAATTGAATGAGGGCTTTTCAGCATATTGGCTCGACTCAGCATTAAAGGAGCGGCTTGCAAACGGTTTCATTTGTTGAGATTGCATTGCTCTTTGCTGTGGTCTTTGGGAGAAATTGAAGTTTTCGTCTGCTAGCAACGCTCTCCTTTCGTCAAATTCTTGGCTCAAATCCAAGAATCCTAGCACTATCCTTGGCATCCGCTCCAATGTATCAGAGTTCGTAGCTGAATGGATCTCTCTTATCTTGTTATCTAGTTTTCTTGAGTAACTATCCATCCAAAAGAGAACTTCATTAAGGATTTCGTTTTCCATGAAACGTTTCTCCAGAGTATTCCGTAGATTATGTCCTTCCCTCGCCAAAGAACGGAACACGTCAGCCGGCATTGCTAACGGCTCTCTCTGTCTGCTATAGAAAGAGCCTGCTCCTTCCTGTGCTCTAGCTACCATTTGAAGGACTTTCACACGCGAAACAAAGATATCGATCTTCAGGTCAAGGTACTGATCTCCAAGAGGTTGAAGTTTCTCTTTGATTTGTTCGCTAAAAACTTGTCTGAATTGCTCAGGGTAGATATCTCTTCCGCTTTGTAAGATGTTATCAAGGGAGAGTTGGAATTTTTCCAGATATTTCAAAGATTGGTCGCCTCGGTCCTGGCTTTTGCTGAATTGAGATCCAAACTGTGGATAACTGTTCGCTTCTGGTCGCATAAATTTCATTGCGTTGAGAGTTACTTTTACGAGTTTGAATTTAGATTGTTGGGTTCTCGGTAGATAAACCAAAAAAGATTTAGACTAATATCCAAATTTTTGAGTTCAAATTTTGGTATGAAAGTTCAGTACCTTAACGAATTTAAATTTAAAAAATTGATTTTGAATTTTGGAGCCTCAAATTTGCCAAATATAAGAGCATGAATTCAATGAAATTTCTCATGCCATTCCTCCACTGAGTATAAATTCATGCTAATTGAATTGAATCTTAGGAATTCACAAGAAATCGTTGGCAAATTTAAAAGATAATAAATATTATCGCTCAGATAGTTTAATGGATTAGTGCTAAGTGTTGTAAAGTTAGCAAGGTTAGTTTCGTCTGCTCGAAAAACTTCGCTATTATGGTCTGACTCTCGAAACATCGCAAGAAAATTTTCTATTCGAAAATGTAGATGTATTAGTTGCTGATAGTATCGCAGGCAATGTGCGGCAAAGTAGACTCCTGAATACTTAAAAATTATTTTTTTATAAGCAAGAGGAATTTTTCAATAGAAATAACCAGACTCAAAGTTGGCAACTTCATGAGAAGTATTGTTAATATCAAATTTTGCTTGCTCAGAAAAGTGAGTCTGGTTGCAGTTAAATGAAAAGAATATAGATCAGCACAATTTCATTCATTATTAAATCGCTATTTTCTATATCAGCTTTAAAGCTTCTCCTAAATGATGAATGCTGCTGAATGAATGAATCGAGAGCGAAGTCAGATCTACAATTTTACTGATTCTATGAAAAGTTTCATTTATTCTTTGCGACAAACTCAAAACACCTCCATTAAATGCACTTTAGGTTCAATTCCTGTTGAAATTGGTCAATCCGTCTCTGAGCCATTTGCTTTATATCGATTCCAAGGGATAAAATATCGATTGCTCCTCGGAATATTTCCAGGAAATCCCACATTTGATATTTCAATCCGATTACTATCTGCTGGCAATTGTAAACTACTAATTCTCTCTTTCAGTATTGTCAGAAAAGTAGAAATTCTCCCTCATGCTTCAATTAATCGTACTAACTATGTTAACAATTATACAAGTATGCGAAAGTCCTTGATAAAGATCCTCTCAATCTGATTGGATTAAAGGCAATAAATTTGGATACGGAATTTTGAATTTGAATTCGCAACACGAACAAATAAAATTTAAATATATCAAAGTACGCCGAAAAATTACACCCAACACGCTAAAGATATGAACCGTTCAAGTCAGAAAAAAAGCAAACGATATTATACACAAGAATCTGATCTTATTAGCCAATCTAATTCTTCAGACTCAGAGCAAGATGGTAACTCAACTAACTAACCAGCACCCAATAATTCAATTGCTCAATAGATGCAAGCAGTTTCATGGACGAAGAAAAAAGCAATGGAAATTCTGAAATACCTGCCGATGAAATACGAGTGCGCAAATTCCAGGTTTTACACTAATGCATCTTGCCATATTAACTCTTTTCTTGCTTCGAACCAAAAAAGGATGATTCAACAGGAGCTCAGATCACTGAGTTTAGCATTGAGTTGCCAAAGAGAATGTCTTCATATGAAAATTTTGTTTGGAGCATTGAGCCATTAATCGAGAAAATCGAAGAGTTTTTCCGCTCCGATGGAGAAGCAAATCCCTCAAACGTAACTAGCACCATCAGCATTTGCTTATGATTTCTTTGAAAATGCAGAAACCAAGCGATATAGAATCAGAAAATAAGTTCGAGCCAACAAACGCGATCCATTTTACAGGAGCTCTATTACAATCATACTTAAAATTTTTTCAAGAGGACAGAAAACTAACCTTCAGATTCGAAAAACCCCGTTCAAGGGGGAAACCAGGGAAACTCCACGAGCAAGTGCTAAAGCCAGTACTCTCGAAATTTGATAAGAAGATCAAAAATACCAATAAATGCTTTCAGGAGTTTATTATGGTCTGCCAGGATAAATTTGACCCATTTAGTCAGTATGATGAAGACGTGGTGATAAACGACCTCGCGAAAATCATACGAAACTATGAGCAAATTATAAACGATAATGAGAGCGGCCATAAAATCAATTTTTTCGATAAACTTGACAATGTGGAAGATATACTCAAGCTGCATAAGCCTAAATACAATAATAAAAAGAAAAAAGATAAAGACCATGATTCAGCGGCAGAAAACTTGGCTCTTTGTAGAGTGAAAGCGGGAGTATTGCTGAAAAATATGAAGAGTACAGATAAGAGCCCTCAGAAAAACCCTGGTGCAACCAATAAACCTTTGTCTCCAGCCGACTTGACCGAAGCTTTTGGAGGAGAGATTGAACTTTCATATTGCTCGAAGCCAGAAGGGGGGAGAGCCCCCAATCCATCAGAAAAAGAGCTGCGAGAATTACTCATTAGCGAGTACAATGAACCATCTGATGAAAGTTTTTTATTTAAATTGTTATCTACGCTCACTGAGAAAGCACCTTTAAAAATATCTTTATACACAGCTGTTCTCTTGTCCGTCGTGTTTAACCAAAAAGCTAGCAGAATTGAGGATGTCACGCTAGCGGATCTATCAAGCTTTATTAATTTGTCCAATTTTATTCCCTTCCCAGCAACCCCAGCTTTAAAGTTACTCAACACCGGGTATTTGACTGCAAAATGCATCGACCGCTTACTGAGCGGTGAGATTGAAAGCTGTACACCGAAACAGGCATATTCTTCTGCAACAAGAGAGTTTAACAAGGAAATTTATTGCATTAATGTCGCTTCTGCGAATTTTTGCTCGAAGTATGTCGAGCTGTATGCGTCACAGAGGATGAAAGTGACTACCCCGACTTCGGCAAAGCTGGCACGTTATGAAGGACAGCTGGCTCTATTGAATAAAATTTTCGAGTTTGCTACTACCCAGCTTGAGGGTGCTGATGGGGAATCTACGGAGCCAACAAAAAGGGGTAGAAAACCATTGATCAGCCAGATTGAGACTATTGCTAATGAGATCAAAAGAAACACTGGGGTGAAAAAATATGCTGAATGCGAATATTTAGCTAGCTTATATGAAAAGATACAAAAAGGGATTCCCATCAGCAACATCATCAAGAAAAATGAGAAGAAAAGTGAACCAAAAGTGAAATCACAATCGCAAAATAATGTGAAGAAGTCTAGTAAGTTAAGCAGCGCCCGCCAGAATGAGCTGAGCGGTGTTGCAAAAAATTTGAAATTTTCAGAAGAAATCAAGGTTATTGAAGAGGCACCTTTGCGTGTTGTAGCTCTCGATGATGATGACCTCCAAAACTGTGAGGTTAAATGGGCAAGAGGAAAGTCCCAGCCTCAGTCCGATAAGAAGGTTGCGAAAAAAGACAAAACCACGAAAAATGAGGTGACTCAAGATAAACCTCAGAGAAGCAAAACACCTAAGGATGAAATGCCTCAGACGAAAGTAACCGAGAATTTAATGCCAATTGAAAACGAAGGGCAGCAAGATTTGATGTCTCATGACAAAACACCAAAGAAATCGGTTTCGAAGATAAGCAAGCAGATGGAAATAGAGTTCGATAGGACTCGAGAGACTATGCAAATTGAGACGGAGGACAATTTTTATTTTAATGACAGTTTTGATTTCCCGCCCAAAAAGCCCAGTGTTTATAAAAATTTTCTAAGTCCCAGCAAATTCATCGGCGGTTTTGAGCCTGAGGAAGAGATTAAAATGAGCAGGGAGTATCAATATTTTGAAGATTACCTTCAATCTTTTGAGGAATCTAAAATGAACGACGTATTCAAAGAAAATGAAGATCTTTTTACTGCTGACCCTGCTATTGAAGAACAACTTAATAAAGACGAACCTAAGGCCGAAGAGCCTGCTTCCAAAAAAGATCTGAAAACAAGAAAGATTGAGAAAGAATTCGTGAGAAATATGAAAGGGCTACTCAAAAAGCCTACGTTAGAAGACGCGAAAAATCAATTGGCTAGTCTCCAAAATGGACAAGCAAAGAAAAAAAAAGAAAAATTAAGAGAACAGATACAGAAAACTGAAGAGTGGCTGGAGCAGTACAACCAGAAACTCGTGATAGAGACTCATAGTCTCGATAAAGTGCAAGATTTGATTGAAAGTATTTCAGAAATCCCTCTTAGAGTGAAGGAAATGGAAGATTTGTTCGAGAAACAAAGAGCTTTTGAACTATGGAGGGTGAGGTTTGACTCCCTATTGAAAAAAGACAAAAAAAGAAAGACGAAAAACACTGCTGGTCAAACCAACATGCTTACATTTGAAGAACTTGAGGGGATCTTAGTAGAAGCTGTTGATCTTAAAATTTATGACTTATGTGATGAGCCCAGACTTGAGGAGCTTCGACTCAAATATAAGAAGATTCAGTCTCTGATCCATATGTTTGAAGCATGTCCAAATGACCTAACCTTAATGAGGAAAGTTAGCAAGGAGCTTACTGAGACGAACATTGCATTCCCTGCTTTTGCTGATGCTTTACGCGAGAGAATCGAGCTGAACGAGCGAGTGATATTATTGTTAGAAACCGTCATCAGCATTGAGAAATTGGAAGAATTCACGCAGAGTCTCGGCGATAAAATCGATATGTTAGACCCTTCGTTGTACGCGCAGCTAGAGCGCAAGCACGAGGAAGGAAGCAACCTGAGGAATATGCTCCCAAGTCTCCTCAAGAATAGGGATGTCTATGATTATGAGCAAATTAGTGAAATAAGCTCAGCGATGTCTGCGATCAAGAGCTTGAAAATAGAGATTCCAAACCATCAAGTCCTTAACAATGTGCTGCTGACGTTTAAATGGTTGTTGGACCTTGAAAAATTGGTTCGCGATTGCTCGAAATCAGCCTCGAGAGACCTTGATTTAGTCGCAGAGAACTCTCAAGCCAGCACGGCGGTGTTTGAGGAGGAATTTCAGCCTGATGAGGTTGTTAAATTCTGTACAGGAAGTGTGCTGAATGCTTTCAAATCGAGATCAGTGGATAAACAGATGCTGGATCAGTTAAAGAGTCTCTTGCAAGAGGCCAATGGTTTTCAGATTGTTGACAAGAGAATCGAGTCTTTGTTTCAGTTATTAAATCAAAAAGTGTTTGAAAACGAAGGAGATTTTATTGAGGAGCGCCGTGAGGGAATGAATGAAAGGATAGAAATTGAAGACGATGAGGATGATATGGCAATTGAAGCTGAAGGAGAGCTAGACCATTTCAAAAACTGGAATGAATTATACGACAAAGTAGTTGCTCTGAATCCAGAAGAATTTCTTAGAAAAAAGGCGGAAATCAGTTTAAAAGACCCGACACTGAAAACATCGTTAATGGAGCTGAAGGAGAACTTAAACACGCTCTTGGAAAACTATGAAAAACACCTGAAAGGTGAGAATGGCTTCGAAGAGAGAGTAATATTCCTAAGGAAACTACAGGAGTGGCTTGAGTGGCTATTTACTGCTGATACTTGGAGCAAAAGAATTGATGAAAACTCGCAATTCAGTTTTAATGAGCTCAAAGTGTTCTATTTGAAGGGAAAAATTGTTGAAGTCCCAAAATCCTGGGCTTTATTCAAGAAAATAGAAGAGAAATTCATCACAGCAGATTCTCTCCTTGCTGAATTCGCACAGAAATTCAAATTGAGCGATTCTAAAGGGAATACTCAACTAGGAAGTCAAACGAAAGGTTCGATTCGAAAACAATTTGAAGATAATTCTCACAAGACAACAGTGACGGAAGTCAAAAAATTCAGAAATACCTTCAAGAAAAAGTTATCGTTTTTGTACTGTGATCAAGAGATTGCCGACTTAGATGCACTGATCGATGAGCACTCAAAATGGAAGCTAAAGATGGACACTTACTCCAAAAATAATGGTAAGAGAGTTTTGCACGCTGCGATTGATACGACCACTGTATTGGAGGACTTGCCAATCATTGAATCGGAGCTGAACCAACTTAAAGATGATTATTTCAATTTAGTCCTACGCGATGAGCAAGATGAAAAGGCTCTTATAGGTTTCGAATACCAATTGAAGAGCTACATGCTTTTGAAAACTGTGAGCAGTGATTCCAACGTCGAAGACTGGAAAAAAATCCTAAAGTATGCTCATGAAAACCCCAAAGTTGTTGATCCAACAGATAACAGCGCGCTGCTATGCCGGCTAAAGGCTGAACTTGAACTTGGGAAAGAGCAGCACGAATTTGTCCGGATGCTAAAATCCCTTAATCAGAAACCTGTAGAGTCTCTAACTCTTCCAGAGCTCAATTTTTTCTTGAGCGAGCTTCGAAAAAGCTTGATAAGAATCCCAGAAGATGAAAAATTTGTTGAGGAGCTTGTTGAAAAGATGGAGAATCTCAGCAACCAAAGCAAACAACTCTGTGATCCTACTAAGAAAGATAGCGTTATTGATTTTACGAATTTATTGGATCAGATAAAACGTGCACCTATTGACCTCATCGAAGAGGAAGAACTCCTCGAAGGAGCTTTGAACTGCGCTGAACGCATTGCTCGAACAATGAGCAAGTCGAGTTCGAATATTGATATGCGGTCTGCTGAAGCGATCTTGAACGACTATAAAAAATGTCCTGTGCTTATCACTGACGCGGAGAAACTCTTGGACAGATATGAAAAATCAAGGGGCCTTTATGAGAGTCTTAGAGCCAAATTAAATAACTACGAAGAGTCAAAAGCTGCTGATGGAGATGATAGTCAGCTGAAAGAGATCCAAGATGGTTTGAATGCTCTTAAATTTGATTTCGATGGAAGTCTAGTCTATATGAAAGCGCAGTTATACAGTCTGCGAGTTAAACATTTGCAAAAACTGGCGAGTAATCAAGAAGGACAGGCGAGCTTTAAGAAGAACATGGAGAAAGATGCGGATTGTATGGAGCAATTGTCAGAGCGATCTCAACTTTTAACCCCTCAGGCGGTGAAAGACCTCTCGAAAGAAGGGCATGATCTCAAAAAAGCTTTGATTGGACAACAAAGAGACACAGCAATAATGAACCAGGCGTTATTCTGGGTTGACAATCTCTCCAGAAGAATCAATGATAAAATCCGAGAGATAAACTCGGTCTCCAGCAGAGAGGCTCTCGATCGTTTGCCTAAGCTGCTGCTAGGATTCGTCGATTTAACACAGAGCTTGAATGAAAAACGAGCGACGCTTCCAGTTTCAATACCGGTTGAGCCTCCACAGAAATCAATCACAGCTTCTATTAGCTTCGCTAAAGCAAAAGAGACTCGCGAAGAGCAAATTCAAAGAAAAGAACCACACGCAGAAAAAGAAAAGATTATGGAAATACAGAATAAGCTTGACATTATGACAAAGCCAAAAGAACAGCAGACTGATGTTCAGAAAATTAGCGAAAAGAATGAAAAACAGCTGCTAGAAAACTTGCAGCCTGGAAAATTGGTCCTGAAAATTCGGGATAAGCTCAAAGAAAACAATCAAAAATCCAACACGAAGAAAGAAAAAGGCTCGGAAGAAGAAGACTCTGGTAGCAAAGGAAAACAGCGCCCAGGAGCAAATGAGCTCAGCCCCGCTGCACCAAAGACCGAGACGGCCAAAACTGAATACAACAAACCGAAAGCTGCGCAAATGATCGCCGAGACACTGCAAAGTAGCAAGACTGAGCCACTCATTGACGCAGAGAAATCTATGATTCTGGCTAGGTCTATAGTAAACTCATTCCCGATCCTCGAACAGTCGAAAGAGAAGCTCACAAGGTTCATTGGATTTTTGAAAGATGTTTTCAAGCTTCCAAATATCTATAAGAAGCTCACCAAAAACTCTTTCCCGTCTAAAATGCTATCAAAGTTATTCGTGAAATCCTCATCAGAACTTTCGCAGCTTGAAAAGAAAATGGCTGAGGTTCGACTATCGAAAGACGAAAGTAGTAAAGATAAGCTTGAAGTTCAAAACGAAGTTTACGAGGCGAATGAGCTTAAGAAGAAAGTAAAAGTTCAGGATGATGAGAAACCGGTGAACTTGGTCGGGGCCGTGCCGATTCAGTCAATTGCACAGCAAGTGCAGGTCGAGGAAGTTAAAGAAAAGCCTGTAGAAAAAGTGCCTGAAAATGACTTGATCAAAGACGCAATAAGTTTGGACTCAACCTCCAGACCAAAAGAAGACGTGAAGCCTCTTTCGTCAATGGATTTTGAGGAGAGTTCAAATCAATTACCACAGGCAATGGCTATTATTCCACAACAAATTGAAGAGGAAGTTGGGTTTCAGGTGGTCGAAGATAAAAAGCAG
>ENA-UOUE01001838-UOUE01001838.1-compost-metagenome-genome-assembly--contig:-NODE-1838-length-11836-cov-35.389149_pt1 | contig 11836 bp, 8 predicted proteins | sample MGYA00238146_ERZ747223 | MGnify/ENA primary metagenome ERZ747223 (study PRJEB28781, sample SAMN06268865) | compost metagenome | isolation source: single cell | place: USA: California, Emeryville, Joint... | reverse complement strand
ATTTTTTAGTGAGCAGAGAGCAGTCGTTTGTATCAGGAAATAGTGGGTTCTCGAGATACGATAGAAGAGGCTCGCAGGCGTCTTATAGCTATCTCTCTAGCAACAGCTACCAAAGCATCACAAACCAATCCACATATGAGTACAGGCGACAATATAACCACCACCCAACCAGCTACTACCCCACCCAATATTCCTCTTACTACAGCCGAAACACTTATCATGAAAACGAACCACGAGAGCGGCTTACGATAGACACCACCAGCACTGATAATATATCTTCGTACAAGTCTACACGGTCGATGACGACTAACTTCAGCGGAGCTTCATATACCAGGTACAATCCGATTAGCATCGAGACGCGCTACCAGCCGTCGTCTTCGTACTTGAGCAGTTTAAATATCAGCGCTGCTACGACTACTAACGCAGGGCATAGCTACCAATACGGTTCTTATCTCCGAAGCTCCAATTTGTATAGTGGGAGAAATAGCGGATCAGAGCTGATGAGCGCGAGATTGAATACCTCAGTCGACAGCGGGTTAGGTCTGCAGTCTCGATTGGGATCTAATAAGAAATAGAGCTCGATTATATAATTCATTCTCCAATAGTGAGATGCTATATTAGATTGTAAAATTCAAATATATTTCAATTGTTTGCTCCAAACTCATTGGGTGTATTTTTTTAGCCTGTTTTATACTGCATAAGTCACTTCTTCTTCTCATGGTAATCTAAGAAGATATTACAACTACCCTTGCGATTAGACCCTGAATTATTTTCCCTTTTATATGCTGTAAAAAGGGCATTAATGGTTTGATTTTATCATGTTTTGAGTGAAATTCAAAAATATCATTATATCTTAAGGTTTCTCACCCATAAAAAACCAGGCGAGAAACCGCAATGCACTTACTGCCTGAAGAACCGCGATATTGAAATTTACCACAAAATGCCGTATTCAGAGAGAAGGATCAAATTTTTGAACATAACTAGATAGAACAAAAATGTGCAGAGATCTTATGCCTTCAACTTCATCTTACGTAATTCAATCAATAGTGGTTGGATATTCTTGCCCTAAATTTACATGGATTAATCATTAGTGTATTATTCAAAAAAGTTACATTTGAATCCCATTCGTGTAGGGCTCTTTCAGCATAGCTCTTGAAGTATTCTTCTTCCTCCTTGAGAGCTCTCTTGATCTTTTCAGCTTCGTCGAATTCGGCCATAATTTCTGCCTCTAATAGTCTTTGTTTTTGTTCCTTTAAACAGTTTCAGCGCTTATTTTCATCCAAAAGAATCATACCGCTTGCTTCTTGTGGTAATCAGCGAGCAATTTGCATCTCTCTTGATAGTTTCTCTTCTCTTGAAGATCTTTCTCATGCTAAAATTAGCACATAATCGCATTAATTGCAAGTAAGTAATAGCTTTCTTACCAATTCCTGGTTCTTCTTCGCCCAGAACTGCTGGAATTCTTTCGCATCGACAATCTCTTGCTCTTTCTCCTGCTTTCTCTTCGCCATCGACAAAGCTTGATGATGATCAATCGTTCTCTATTTCCAAAAACACACTCTTTAAGCCACGAGGAAGATATCTCTGTTTTACCTTCAGTTCTTCTCTCTTCTCGCGCTTAATCCTCTCATTTTCCTCAGCCTTGATCTCAGCCTCTTTTATTTGCTTATTCAGAATCTCATCCTCTCTGTTCTTGATTTTGCGCAGCTGCTCCACTTGAGCGTCGATAATCTTCTGTCGCGCAGCTTGTCGCTCACTAAAATCAGCATTAATATTTCCCATTCACTTTCATAAACCATACTTAAATTTCATTTCCTCTCTCATTCTCCTCATCTCGAGGATCTCCTCCTTCTTTCTCGCGAATTCTTCAATTTCCTTTTCCTTTTCCAGCTCTTTCAGTTTCTCTTGGCGTCTAATTTCTTGCAACACCTCATTGCCCTTCTTGGTCTCTTCTTGTGCTTCAATGACTTTTTGTCTTCTTTTCCTGGCTTCTTCTCTGTTGAAAGAAATCGCTTAGGCAAATAACGCATATTTCCAAATTACTTTTCTTGCTCGATGGCCTCTTTCGCTTTGATCTTAATGATCTCGCCCTCGATTCTCTCCTCCTGCAGTCTTTTCAAATAGCGGAGTTTGAATTCAGTGTGCTGCTCTTTTAAAATCTTCTGCGCCGCCTTTTTCTTCTCTTCGAGAATTCGCTTCTTCTCCGCCTCCTTTTGATCAAAAAGCTTCATATTTTCCTGTTCAATCTCGTAATGCTTGGCCGCAATCATCTTCTCGATTTCCTGCTTTCGCTTTCCGATCTCAATCTGCTCTTCTCTTTCCTATATCGTAATCCGAGGTCAATGCCAAATTTTCCACTGTCACTACCTGTAAAGTATCTGCAAGGAGAAGCGCCGATTGGAATTTCTTAACTCTGTCCTGGGTTTCATAAATCTGCTTATTCGCTTTATCGAGGATTTGTCGTTTGATCTCTGCTTGGTAAGCCGCTTCCTCTTCGTCGATTTTCCTGCGTTCTTCCTCTTCCTTTTTAAATCTCTCAAATTTTGCATCAGCTTTCTTCTGTCTGAGAGCCTGGATGGTGTTTGGCCAGTTCTTTACCCTCGCCTGCGATTTCTCTTGCAAATCTTGTTTCTGGAATGGGTTGGGGGTGAATTTTTGCATTGAATGTTATTATTACCTCTCTCTGGCGCTGTTCTTGCTCTTCAGACAGAGGACCAGAAAGTATTCTTTCCTTCATTTGCTTATAGTCAGTGAGGGTCAAGACGCCTACGTTTTGACCTGCAGTAGAGCGATTCCGAGCTGAGAAACCTGTCGACCTTTGCATTTCTTTTACTACAACAGTTTTATAAATAAACTTAGATGAAAGTTAGATTCAGTTTTTTTTTGATCGCTAAGCGCTTAGATGTTAGAAATGAAACGTTTCCTTGAATTCTTATTATACAGCGATGAATCCAATTAAAGCGTGCCCTCTCATTTGAGTAGATGAAGATTTCGACACTAATTTTCAGGAATAATCAAGGATATGCGTTGAATTAATTTGTAAAATATTTGCTGTTTGCTCATCGGCGGGTCGGGTGCTTGTTACGATGTCTATTGTGTGTAAAATGAGGAATAATAGTCTTATTTTTTGAGAATGTTTTTAAATTTTCTGGATTGTGTGGTTTTTAAGGCGCCAGCACCTTCACAAATTCAAATATCAAACTAAGATTAGAGTAGTCATAAGACACTTTGGCCGAGTGGTTAAGGCGTTGCCCTGCTAAGGCAATGGGGTTTCCCCGCAAGAGTTCAAATCTCTTAGGTGTCGAATTTTTTTGTTTTTAAAACTCTTCATTACCGCGTGTTTTGACATTATTACACGTGTAAAGAAGAAAAATTTTCTTCGTCTTTAGCTGCAGTCTCCTTGCGAAAATTGCATCTTCTATCAATAGACTCTTGCTCCTGCCTGATTCCGTAGACATGATGGAAAAGAAGCACATTAATTCGCCTGTGCTTTAAGGGATTGCCATTATTCATATTCGTTTCAATCCGAAATTCTTAAAAAAATATAAAATTATCATCAGAAGATTTGCATTCAATGGCAACACAAGCACATAAGTATTCTGTTATTCTCCCAACATACAATGAAAGGGAAAACCTTCCAGTCATCACCTACTTGCTAATGGAAATGGCCGAACAAAAGTATTGGCTTTTGGTACCCAATTATTAATTTGATTTCAGCAAACTGGACTTCGAAATCATTATTGTCGAGGATAACAGCCCAGATGGAACTGGCGAGGTGACCAATTATTCCAATAATCACTTCGACCTCAACATGTAATTCTTTGAATAGATCGCAGAGAAGCTTGCCAAGCATTACAAAGGAAAAATCGTAGCAAACATCTGTTCTATTCTTAATTAATTCATCATTGGAACAGCAAGTGCTTCATAGAGCAGGAAAGTTGGGTCTCGGCACTGCATATGTCGACGGTCTTAAGCTATGCAAAGGTTTCGCTATCCCATGACTCAGAAAACGTGACTTAAATATCAATATTAGGTGATTTTGTTGTTATCATGGACGCAGATTTCTCTCATCATGTAATTCAACACTTCCAAATGTTAATCTAATGCATTCCTCTTAGCCAAAATACCTTCCTGAATTTATTAAGTATACAGCTTTTTTGGGGACAATTTCGCTAAAATATCGAAGGAAACAAAAGGAAACTGGCGCAGATATCGTGACTGGTTCAAGATACCGCAGAGGAGGAGGTAATTACCTGGAGGTTTATTGCATCCTAACGAGTGTAAAGGCGTCTTTGGCTGGGGTTTGTATAGAAAAATGAGCAGCAGAGTCGGAAATTTCATCGCGAAATTCATGTTGGGACTCAGTCCATCAGATCTCACCGGCAGTTTCAGGTATAACTACTGACTGCCTAAGCACCTAGATTATTATACTATTACAGATTATACAAGAAAGAGGTTCTGAACGTGGTTATCAGTGATATTATCAGCAAGGGATATGCCTTCCAAATGGAAATTCTTGCAAGAGCCAAGCATCACGGCTACAAAATCGAAGAAGTAAGTGAACTCAGTTAATTTTGTAGTCTAATTGTGCGTGGAAATAGGTTCCTATTGTGTTTGTTGACAGAATCTTTGGAGCGTCTAAATTCGATGCTGAAGAAATCGCGACCTTCTTGGCCAGCGTTTGGAAACTAACTTGGACATACTAAATCATTGGATTATTTCTCTTCAGATTATAGAGTTTTCATCACTCTTGCTGTGCGTTTATATGATCACTGAGGCTACATTCACACAGAATAAATTAGATTATTGATGTTCTCGTTGAAAAAAATAAGTTATTCAACATCTCTATAATCTGCCCTGAAATTCTAGTGTTCTTCGTTCTAATTAGAGAATATAGAAAGAAAGCTTATGTGGTTTCCTCTTCGTTGAAAGTGAATAATATTCAGTAACAGCTCTTATTGAAAAATAATAAAAGCTTTGAATTAACAGTATTTTAAATACTGATTTATTTATATCAGATCAAACAACACTTCCCAAAAGATGAAAGCAGCTCCAACTTCTTATAGCTCGAAGTATAGCGCGAGTTTGAAAGAAAATTCCAAAGCTCGTGGATTCATCCCGACTCCAATCGAATCAAATCCGAAACTTTTGTACAACCAACTGCCAGTCTCAGCCCGACAGCATTTTTCTACGCTGATTGATTCGAATACTCCTAATAGTCTCAGACAGCAACTTTCATCTACCGCGTTCGCTTCAACAAAGCTCGCAAGTTCTCAACCGATACAACCAGCAGGCACTAACACAAGTTATAAGCACGGAAATAGAGCTAGTCCGCAATTGAGTCATCAGCATGCATTGACTGAGAGCAAAAGAAGCTTACCGTTTTCTAAACCTCAAGTGGAGACTCTTAAAAGTCCTGCAGCAAATAAACCAGGGACTGATTCCAGCAAAATTGGTGCGTTTTCAAAGAAATCGGATTTTTTTGCAGCTGCTCAAGAATTTAACCGTTCGCAATTGAAAGCGAAAACCAAATCTCAAGGGACCTCGAAAGGAGAGAGCCTCATCCTCGAAATTCCCAATAATCCCGTTGAAACTCGCAATGATAGGATATTCGGCTCTTATGAACCTACGCCGACAAGCTCCCCTTCTCGAAAACCGTTTTTGCGAACAGAAGCTAGTGACTCGGATCAAAAGGGTCCGACGCTCGATATAAAGGAGTATTTAGCTTACGCGAAGAGAGTAGCGAGTCCTGCAGCGAAGCTTTTCTCGACTCAAGACCATACTAATATCGACCGTTTCAATTCTAATCGCATTAATCATTTTCTCAATCAAAAATTCGACAATTTCATTAGATCAGAAAAATCCCCTTCAAACTCAAACCCAGCTCTCAGTACCAGAACTTCGAACGATCTGAGGACGATCGGTGGTAAATCAAATGACCGCTCGATCAATAAGGCTATTGCGAGGCTATCTCATGAAACGGATTATAGAAAGCATAATAGCTCTAATGATTCGCTTAAGTTTGGGACGAAGTCATCGGTATCGACTAAGTCGTCGAGTTCGTTCAGGAATAAGGGGAATTTTATCCAATTAGAAGATAGCAACAGATCCAAGCAAATTTCGTATGCAAACCCGAGTCTTTGTGTATCCCCTTCCGCGCTCTATCAGCGCCTGGCTCTGTCGAAAGAGATCGCAGCACTGAAAGAAGCGCAAGGTAGCGGCACTCCGTCTTATCAGTTCAAAGGAAGCCATCAGGAAACTAACCAGAGCAGACGTGATCATTCAGAAGAGATTTTGTATAAAAAGGGCGTAAGCCAAAAGAGCAAAGGGTCCACTTCTAATAGAATGTCCTTCGATAATGAGAAAATGGTAGGTAGTAAAGGAAATTTCCTTGGCCTAGGCAAGAGCAACCCTAAATCACAGTCAATTGACGCAGAAAGCACTCATCACACATTCAAATCGATATCGGCTGCTACTTACTATGATGAGAAAACGTTATCGTCGCAATCTAAGCTCCCTACGTATGGTGCAGTTCACACTGAAGAAATCCCATTGCATTTCGAGACTGAAGCAGGCTACCCCTTGCAGTATTCTCAAGCCGCATCAAGCAATATATCACGGTCGCAAAGTTCCACTCAAATGCAGGAAAATTTCGATTTTGAGAGAAAAAGAGCTGAAGCGATGAAAAATAGAATCTCATTTCATTTGGACTCGCTGAAACTCAGCAAAGAAATCTCTGATTTTTCCAATAGGCTGAGCACCCAAGGCGTAATGACAACTAAAGCTCATGAGAATCAGACTTCCTCTAGTAGCACCATGGACAAGAACCACCCAAAGTCCACAAAGCACTCAACATCCAAAACGCACTTCGATTTCGGGGCGAGCTCTTCGTCGCATCACCAGCGTGGGAATTCTGTGGACACTGCATCACCTTCGATGCAAAAGCAGAAAGCTGAGAATCCTCACAGATCAAGTCTGCCTCCAAGCACGTATCAAACTAGCACCATTCAGACAGAAGAATGTCCTAAAGGCTCACCTGTTATCACCTTGGAAAATGAGGCTGGTTACATGCAGAACGAAATAAAATTCGAAAAGGCAGATAAAGAAGCCTCCCATGTGAACGTCGATTTTATTAATTTTGAGGAAGTTCCCATTATTGAAGCGGAAAGGAGAATGAATTCAGTCAATAAAGCACAAATCTTTTGCTTTGAAGAAGAAAAAGATCACTCTGATCATTTATCTGACACCCAACCAGAGGTTGCAAAAGATCAGGGAAAATCTCTCCCCGAAGCTGAAAAATGCGAAAACGAAGAGGAAAGCGAGCAGCTGCGAAAGGTCTACGCTCGAATGAAAGATCTACTTGAACTACATAGATCCAAGGAAGCTGAATGGTACCAAGAGAAGCTGCAACTGCAGCACCGGGTTGCGGAATTAGAGAAGCTATTGGGTAGTCAAGTGAGGACTTAACTCCCCCACCATTTATAAAATAACACTGAATTAAGTATTTCTCTAGAATTTAGACAATTTTTGGCTTGAAATAGAAAGGATTTACTTTTTTAGCTAATTTTCAGTCTGATACAGTTGAGATGTTCATAACACGCTCCTGTGATTTTGTTTTTCCACGTTGCAAATCCTGCAAATGCGATTTACTAGCTATTTTTAGGCAAGCCCTTATATATATCAATACGTTGCAAGGGCGCCAAATCATTGTGAAATATTAAAAGGAATCACACCTCAAGTCTTATTGCGCCAGCAAATCACCAAAAAAGTTTGAGATTTGAAAGAGTTAAGGAATCAGCAAATAAATTATTTTAACAAAACAGAAATCTAGAAGCTAAGCGCGGAATTTCCTCTAATTGGCAATGGAAAACGAAACAATCGCCAACTTTAAAGAGTTCAAGATTGAGAAGGACTTCAACCAAGCCATCTTAAACAATTTCGATAAGCTTTTTGTCATCCTCTTCTACGCGGACTGGCACGAACAATCCAAATATATCCTCAACATTCTCAAATCACAGAGCAAACTGCATCCAGACAGCATCTTCGCCTATATCAACGCCGAGAATCCTGAAATGGCAAAGCTCGTTGAGAAATTCACTGTGACCGTCGTGCCTACCTTCCTGTTCCTCAACGGCAGCAAAGAGCAGCTCTATCGCCTTGAGAACGACTCTCCTCAGATCCTCTCAGAGAAAATTACAGAGTATGAGAAGGCTCACAAGGTGTCTTTTGAGCTCAAGCGAAATGAGATGTTCCCGAAGATCGAGAAGATCATCTCACAGTTCCCATTGGTAGTTTTCATGAAAGGCACACCTGATATCCCAAAATGCGGGTTCTCTCAGAAATTAGTCGATGCTTTGCGAGAGCTGAAGCTGAGATTCGCTCACTATGACATTCTTAGCGACGAGGACGTGAGAAATTGGCTCAGATTGTACGGCAAGTGGAACACTTACCCTCAAGTGTGGGTAAATGGAAAACTCGTCGGAGGACTCGATGTCACAACTGGGCTGATAAAGGAAGGCAAATTCCAAGAACTCGTTAAGGATTTGGACATTAAAGAAGAGCCGGAGAGCGTGGCGAATAGACTTGTTGGCAGTGGCCCTGTGGTAGCTTTCTTTGATGAAACTTCTGAGAAGAATCAAGGGCTTGTGGACTTACTGAAGAAAGAGGGCATTAAATACAAATCATTTGAGGTCTCGAAGGCTGATGCAGCTCTCGTGAAAGCTCTCAAAGACAGACTCAAAGTGGAGACTTTCCCGCAACTCGTCGTGAATAAGCAGGTCGTTGATTTAGCTGAATTAGCCAAGGAAGGCAACGTTGAGAAGATAATACCAAGTTCAGAGTTCGAGCTAACAATTAGAAAGAAGTTGGAAATGCTCATCAAGCAAAAGCCAGTAATGCTGTTTATGAAAGGTACACCAGAGAATCCGGAATGCGGGTTCTCGAAACGAACTGTGAGTGTTTTGAACAAATACAACGCCGATTTTGGGTCTTTTAATATTCTAACAAATCCTGAAGTGAGAGAAAATTTGAAAGAGTATTCGAATTGGAAAACGTATCCTCAGCTCTACATTGAAGGAAAGCTGATAGGTGGATGTGATATTGTTGAGCAGCTTGATGAGATGAATGAATTCCAGCCTCTCGTGGAGAAATATCAGCTTTAGGCTTAGAGATAAGCAGATCTAAAAAACCTTGCAACAATCATATGGTTCTTTCATAGTAATTTGTATTGATTATTGCTTTCAAAATAGACAGTAATATGAGGGTAAAAAATCTTGAAAAAGGATCGCCAAAATATTTCAAAAAGACAAAGCCAATATTTAACTGAGAGCTTATGTAGTATTTCTTTCTTTTATGGTGGAGATTTAAGAGGTTTTCGCTCACCAATTGTCCAAAGTTATTAAGTAACATAAGAAAAGCATAAGAAAGGAATTGACTAAACTTCCATTTTGGATAATTGACTTCCTAATGACTCTCGTATTGAAACCATATTAAACGTTATATCGTATGAGAACATTTTAATACGACGACAAAATAATCTTGTTTTGACTTCGTCGAGTGGAGTGCTCTTGAAAGCTTGCGTATGTATAAGCAAGCGTGTTCCCTTTTGAGGCTCCATATGAAAAAGCATTATTGCTGATTATCTTCATAATTTACTCAGTTTTGAAAATCGATAGTCAGAGGCCTAAATTCTGTGAGATTCAATGAAATTCGCACTTAACTTCTATCTCTAAGGGTATTGAGCCATAATTTTTGATTGATTCATTTTGAAAGTATTTCAAGAACTCAATCAAAGCTAAAGGTTAAAACCAATCTTTAATTGGATTTTATCGTAGACGCAACCGACCAACATGTCTGATAAACAATACGACAAGGTTGTCTTGAGAGTGAGAAAGTTCATCACTAACAGACTCCTCTCCAGAAGACAGATGGTATCTATTTGCATCCGTTTCTTCAGAAGTTAAGAAAGCATTTTTGTCTAACAATGTAGATCATCGATGCCGTTCATCCTAACGTCCCAAGCGTTCCAAAGGACAAATTGAGAGAAATGTTGGCAAAGAAGTACAAAACAGATGTCAAGAATATCAGCGTTTTTGGCTTCAAGACTCAATTCGGAGGTGGCAGAAGCACCGGATTTGCCTTTATCTACGACAATGAAGAGTACCTTAAGAAATACGAGCCAAAATACAGACTCAGAAGAGTAAATTATCCTTTCACTCACAGATTTCTCTCCTCTATACTTGCTCTGCATTATCCAACTCATATCTGGAATCCATATAATAACTTTTCCATGATTAGATTAAACTCCTTCCTGACAGAACCGGTAACAGAAAGGGTAGAAAGGAACTCAAGAACAAGAAGAAGAAGGTCAGAGGTGTCGCAAAGTCCAAGGTTGTCGGAGGAAAGAAGTAATAAACTTCCGAGTAAATCCCTCCAGACCTCAAAAGGCGACCAGAGAAATAGATTGTTTAGCACTGGGAATAGCTGCAATATTTTTCGTAATTTTAAGTGCGTTATCTATTTGATTCTTGGGAGCTTTAACCGAAAAGGTTTATCTGCGTACTTGTGATTTTTGCCAAAGAAAAAAAATGTTTGTTGAAGCAATCCAAAAGTAACGTATTTAAAGTATGCTAAGCTGAATGAAAAGGTAGAGAATGAATTAAACACAGACTATTACAAAAATTGGAAGATTTCTTGATACTCTGGCAATTAAGAGAGTTAGTAGAGAGAATATAGATACATCTGCTAATACAAGCCAATAGAAGACCTTTATGGGAGTTAGGTTCTCTTTGCTAGTAAATTTAAGCCGACCGCAGACTCTTCGCGACGCCTTATGAATAACAATAATGTCGTCGACTTATTGCGAGAGAAAGGTCCGATAAAACAATTCTCTAAACTATTTCTTTTGGTTTTTCTTATAGAATAGGGCTTGACACTCGAAAATTGCTTAGTATTCGCCTTATTTGTAATGATAGTTTAGTCTTAGAGAAAAACAACAGATTTTTTTTCAAGAGAGAGGAGTATAGATCTGTGTGAATATTTTAAATTTCCAGTTTATCAACTATCGAAAGATATCAGCAATAATTTCTCACGATGCTTACCACAACAATGTAGAATTAGTAGAATTAGGAGGCACAATTGTGACTGTGACATATGTATGGTTATAATGAGACACTTCTTCATCTGGTCTCTTGATATCGGTATCGATTCCAGAGGATCTTCTGATTCTTCCAGCATATCTCTGGAAAATTGGGCCTGACTTGTCTTCATCACATTGCAAGCAATCGTTCAAAGAGCCGTCTGGCTTGTTTCTAGGCTCCCCTGAAATCCATGACAGCATGCAGATTGACATGCAGTTTCTGGCTGTGTTTCGGATATTGTAATACCAGATCTCAGCGCAAGGTTCAGTGAAGCCGAGTCTGTAGAGGCAATTCATTGTGAGAGGCTTGATCATAGACATCATGCCACATTTTCTAACAGGGGCAGTGAGATCTCTGTTTTGAAGGTAGACTGCAAGGTCTTTCAAAGAAGAGCATGCGGCGCATTTGTTTTTGTGAGTGACTCTCCAGCCTGCTTGTTGGGCTTCTTCTTCGCTATTAAATGTCTTCAGAGTATAATTCAAAGAGCCCGGAATGAATTTAACAGCGCAGTATCCATCCTTGTTCATAGTTTCGTTGGTTTGTGGAACGAGGTAAGGATCATGATCTAAAAAGATTGGATTCAGAAGGTTTGCTGAGGCCAAGAGTCTGATGTTTTGGTCGGACACGTCAGTGTATTCAACACGAGGGGGGTAAACTTTTTGATATACGACCCCAACCATAACACAAGCTACAGCAAC
>ENA-UOUE01001837-UOUE01001837.1-compost-metagenome-genome-assembly--contig:-NODE-1837-length-11845-cov-22.889021_pt1 | contig 11845 bp, 6 predicted proteins | sample MGYA00238146_ERZ747223 | MGnify/ENA primary metagenome ERZ747223 (study PRJEB28781, sample SAMN06268865) | compost metagenome | isolation source: single cell | place: USA: California, Emeryville, Joint... | reverse complement strand
ATAATGGGAACAGTAACTATTTGGCTGGTGCATATAATTTTGCTGTAACTGAAATTGAAGTTTATTCAGTTTAAAATGGGGATTGTTCGACCTATTTATCTTTGAAGAATTTGAATAAGGTTTGGTACATTTCAGCTGTTTCTGTTCTCATTTCATCCATCAATATTATAAATCATATTTAATTTTGGGGATAGAAATATATATCTCTCGGAATGATCATTACATAATCATCAACTTATCTTAGAAAGAGAGAAAAATTAGCTTACCCTGACCCGAAACGCAGAAATAATTTCAATCATTATCATAATGCAAATTACTCTATTTTCCTGAAATAGAAAATTCAATAAATCCAGATAATATTGATATTTCAAAAGCTACTAGTTACAATGGGCGAATTCAGCATCAGAAAAAAAGCGCTATTACTACGAAAATACAGTTCCTCCCTACTGTTGATAATATTTGCTGTTATAGACTTTAGATTATGACTCAAAATTAGTTTATCTTGGGATAGAATTGAACAATCGATTGTTGGAATGATAATTTCGGAGGCAACTAAAATGGTACACCCTACCTGATAGCAATATTCCATATTTATTATCGATATCTTCAGAGTAAGTTTAAACAAATAAGAAGGTTACATAAAAAAAAATACAGAAACACCTCCAGGCACTTTCTGGCTTGAGAAGGCTTGTTAAGTAGAAAGTTTCAGATATTGATTCATAATTTTATATTAATTAGCAGCTCATTAAATCAACGACTCTTCCTTAATTTGGCTTCCTTGAACCCAAAGAAAAGTTTCAATTCTTCCAGTTTGTCGTCTCATACTATTCGACCATATGATGTTGTTCTCACACAGTGCTCTGAAGCATGATGTCCTCTCATGGAGTCTCTTACAAAGAAGTAGCCAAGATGAACAATGCAACAGAATTAAAAAAACTATGACAGAAACATTATGAGAATATGCTATAAAATAGATAACCTTACCTCTCAAGTAGATGCTACTCGAAGAAATGAGAGAAGGAGAAGAGGTCTTATGCGGTAGAGCTTTCTTGAAGCACTTCAATAATGCAATTTAATTTTTGAAGTCCTGAATCTAAAGCTGTATTATTTGTCTAAGTATATTCTCAATTTAAATTGAAAGAAAACCATGGAACCTGCACAAACAATACTCGACCACGTTTTTTGTCCAATTCATAATGAACGTATTCGCAAAATAGGCATCACCAACCGAACAGACTTGGCAGTCCTTTGTATAGAATGCGTAGACAGCAAGGAGCTAAACCAAAATCAGGAGAGGTTTATCCTAGAAAACTTTATGAAACAAATTGCTCAGGGCTACGAGCAGATTCCCAAGTTACAACAGCTTCCTGATTCCACCAATCAGATTCTTAACACAGAAAATGAAATTCTTGCCAACTTTAGTGATCATATTGAGAAAGAAAAAAAAGAAGTCCATAACATGATTGACAAACTCAGGCAGTCTGTCTATCAAAAGCTTGAAACTAAAAAACGGCAACTCATCGCGGATTTGGAAGCTCAATTCAAAGCTTTTGAAGATGTTTTGACTTACTATAAGAAGAAGATATATTGCTATAGAGAAGGAGAGCAAGATGACCGCTTTAAGGGCCAAGAAACAGCTCGGACTGTCGAAGAGCTTCATCAAGAAGCAAAGAAGATCACGAATGCACCCACATTGAAGAGAACTATGGAGATGCATTACGAGAACATGAAGATCTCAGAAATATTTGGAGTAGTACAAGGTGATGAAGCAAAAAAGCTGGTTTCGGATGCCATTAAGGCTATGGACGAAGACCTTTTGAAGGCACAAACTTTAAAACCAACAATTGCAATTGATGGCAATAATGAGAACCTAGATAACGTATTCAATAAATGGGACGAGCAAATCGACAATGTTATCAAAGGATTAAAAATAGATGTTAAAGATCCTGTTAAGCCTATTAAGTTTCAGCTGCAATCTTCGTTGAATTTTGATTCTGTGATTTTGGGCAACAATCCTGAGAGTAAGATGATGATTACAATTTGGGTGCTTGAAGCAATCAAACCAAACCAAGCTTCTCCAACTCTACTCTATAGAGGAACAAGGGACGGTTTTGCAGCCTCTACTTTCCATCAAAAATGTGACAACAAAGGACCGACAGTCACGATCATCAAGTCCAACTATGGGAAGGTGTTTGGTGGATTTACTGATGTTGCTTGGGATTCAACGACCAATGCTTTTAAAAAGACAACAAAGGCTTTTGTTTTCTCAATTGATCGAAAAGGAAAATATTTTGTCAAACCTGGGAACGAAAGTAATGCGATCTATTCATACTCAAGTTATGGTCCGAGTTTTGGGAGCGGTCATGATATTCATATTTGTGATAATAGTAATGCAACAGGAAATTCATACTCGAATTTCCCTCATGGATATGTCTGCAATGAGTATGCTAACCCGGGAAGTAGTGCTAGTAACTTTTTGGCTGGCTCGTACAAATTTACTGTCACTGATATTGAGATTTTCTCGGTTTAATTGAGATTATTCTGCATATTCGTATCTCAAGAAAATAGATCAGCTGTTTCTGCTCTCATTTCATCCATTCATCTATAAATGTCACAATATGAGTTTTGTAGATTCATTTGAGCTCTATGAGATCGTAAAATAAAAATTTTTTGAAGGATCAAGCTCTTTTTAAAAGCAAATTGCCATACATCAACTTTAAAGAATCAGATCTTTTCTAAATACCAATATAGGAACTTTCTTCTGGTTAACAACCCCTTCAGATTTATACTTTTTCCCAAATTATCCACTTTTAGTATTTCATATGAGATATTTTTTATAAGGTTTGGCCCCTTGAACAACTGTAAAATCTTACCACAACAAAGAGAGACCAAATTAAATTTCACCTCATAAAACGCACAACCTATCTATCTATGCTCATGGAGAGCTTTCTGATCCTGGACTTTAATACAAAAGTATTCAGACGAGCTTGAACACAATGAAGACTGCGCTATCTGCCACGAGCCGTTAAAACTTGCAAGAAAATTGCCTTGTACGCATAATAAGTAAGGTAGATTCAATCTTCAGGCTTCACTAAATTTGTGTCTGAGCTGCTGAATCGTTTCTAACTTGTCCGTTTGGGACCCTAAGCTCGATTGTATTCTTTCATCCTCATCCTCTAGACTTTCTTCTTCCTCTTTTGTCGCTTCATACTTCTCCTCATGCATTTGGCTGTACTTCGCTTTTCCTCGGCCTCTCCTCAACCGACTCGTTGACGCATTCAAGAATTTCCTCAGCGCGAAACAATCTCCAATATCCGGTAAAGTAAACAGCGAATTCAAGAATTTCTCCAGTCCTTTCATACGTGATTCGACACTCGTTTGACTGAAAAACGCGTTGAATTTCGGCGGCAGCTGCGGTAGGACATCCTTCCCATATCTATCCGACAGCGCCGAGTAAAGTCTCTCAAAATCCATCATTCTTTTATACAGTTTGTATGTCTGACTATCCGATGACCTCTCTTGCTCAGAGCGATCGGTTTCCTCTAGGTTCTCCCTATGAACCACAATCACGAACTCCGTTATCGTAGTATTATCTGAGAGAATTCTCACTTTGTTGTCTACTACTCTCACCCACCATCTGCTAAAATCATAGATATCGCTTTTTTCAGTAAACAGATTCTGAGTATGAGCCGGCAATCCTACAAACTGCGCGACCTCTTGGCATCTCAAAAAGTGCTCTTCGTTGAGGATAATTTCAAGGAAGAGAGTCAGTCCTTCCTTTCGCTCCTCTACGACCTGCGGTGAGTTCATCATACGACTGGGCGGGAGTTTAGGAGGTTTAAGCTTGTTTTCTTTGAGTTCGTCGTACAGTTGTCTAAACTCTCGATATCGCTTGGTTATCAGCCAGCTTTCCTCATAGTTGTCAGAAAGACTCAAATTAAATGTGTATTCATAGTGGTTGCTGCTTGAAGGAACCCTCGCGTCAATTAGTTTCACACTGATATAAGGACAGAAGTCACTGTCGGGCTTTAGAAGAGCTGTTTTCGTCGCCATGATCCTTCTGTGCGAGACAAACGCTAGCTCTGAAGATTTCAGTTCCTCTGGGTCTTGGTCATCGCCATGCGAGCTCCTCGGGTGATCAGGCGTTCTGCTTCCTGCGCTGTTCGGAGTCCTGGTCCCATGAGCAGTTCCCACTTTTTTATTGGGAGAAATCTCAAAGTCTTGAGTATGAATTCTTTTTATTGGAGAGTCTTCGATGATCTGCAAGAAATTCTTCACAGCGTCAGGCAATGGATCGAAGCAGAAGAGCACGTTATCTATATAACTCTGTAGCTGTCGAATCGTTTTGCTGACAGTTGCTTCATTAAGCGGCCCGCAGTTAGCTAGTTCGGTGTATTTCGCTGGAGCATGATCAACATGATCACGAAGAATATGATCTAATTCCTGGAATTTAACGAATGTTTTTGAAACTTTATGCATTTTTCCACGGTAGTTGACAAGTAATTGGAAGGTGTATTCGCCTCCGACTTTCTTCGCTGAGTTAACAGTCACATTGATCCCAATACTGCTCTTTTTGTTGGATCTCTCGCTGAAGATACTCTTCGCTCGTTGGGTTTTTTCCTCAACTTGTGTTGACGACCCATATATGTCAACTCCGACTCCAGACACTGTTCCCACAGTTAACGCTCTATGATGCGAGAGTAGCCCTTGTTCTAGCACAGACCCAACCTGCTCTTGGTCCTGAGGGAAGGATAATTGGACTGCAGACCGGCAAGCGAACACCGCGATTTGGCTGAAGTTAAATATCAAATTGGCCGTCTGTTCCCAAGGATCGTGATGCATTATAAAATAAATCAAAGTGCTTAAGGCAGCGAGGGTCGTAAGGGCGATCCAAACGAAGCCATGGAGTGAAAATCTGCTAGAGAGCCGGTGAGAGTATTGAAACAAGAGGAGATTCGACTCAAGAGTGGTCGCTGCGAGAGGGATGGGGGCAAACCAGCGCAAGGAAGGCACCCAGAACTCGTCCTCGAAAAATAGTACTGCTGTGACTGCGAGGTAGAGCGCGATGATCAAGACATTCAGAGCAATTTTTGTGATCAGCCGTCGTGTGTAAAAATATACTGGCTGAGTGGCCGCTTCAGCGTGATAGCACTTCCGAAGGGCTGAACGGACGCCTAAGTATACAAACAAGAGGCCCATCAAGACAACTTGCACAAAGAACCCATTGTGCTTCTCGGTAGTAAAAAAATCAAAGAATCCCATCACACTTCAACGTACTCCTGGATAAAAAGCTTATTTAATTGGCTTGCTTAAATCAAGCACAAAGAGATAAAATTTTCATTGATTATTTGATTTGAGATGGAAATTTTCGCTCATTTGTTACACAGATTTTCAAATTTCTAAGTAAATTCCGTTAGTGCTAGGACCAATCCACTATGTAACATTAGTACGTGGTAGTGTTATTATTCAGCCTGGTTTTAATATATTTGAAATTGCGGCAATATCAATTAGTAACTTATTTGATTTTAAACAGCATAGTGCTTAAATTTAAATCCTCTATCAAAAAGGCTCTTTTTTTTTGTTCAGCAAACAATCATGGGAATAAATGGGCTATTGCAGTTCCTCAAGCCTATTCAGAAAGAGCGCCACATTTCAAGCTATGCGAGACAAAGGGTCGCAATTGACTCGTATTGTTGGTGAGATAAAATTCATTCCATTGTTTTCTATATATCTCTCTCATCGTTAGGATCCACAAATCTTTGTACACCTGTGCAGTAGAATTAGCCAAAGGGGTTCCCACTGACCGTTGGATACTGTTCTGTTTGAAAAAGATCGAACTCCTACTCAGTTACAATATCACCGTGGTCGCTGTATTCGATGGAGCGATGCTGCCTGTCAAAAAATGTACTGAAGTAGAAAGAGAAAAGTAATCATATTACCCTCTTTTCTCTGGCTTATCTTCTCCAAGTTCTCGCCGTGAAGCTCGGAGAAAAGCAGAAGAGCTCCTCAAACTAGGACAACATGATCTAGCCTACCGTAAATTCGCGGAGTCTATCGACGTGACGCCTGAGCTCGCCATCAAACTCTTCAGAGTCTCTTGATGATTGTCTTTTGGAGTATTAATCTTCATAGGTGCTAAGAGAGAAGTACAGCATCGAATGCATCATCAGTCCTTACGAAGCAGACGCTCAACTGGCTTATCTCAGCAAAATAAACTACGTCGACGTTATCATCACTGAAGATTCAGACCTCCTAGCTTTCGGAGCGAAAAGAGTGTTTTATAAGATGGACCATAACGGCAACGGCTCTGAAATCCTACGGGAGGATTACAAAAATTCAAAAGAGCTTAAAATGTATGATTGGGACGACAATATGTTCCTAACAGCATGTATTATGTCTGGCTGTGATTACCTCCCTTCTATCAAAGGAATAGGAATGAAAACTGCTTATAAACTCATCAGCGAATACAGAAACTATCGAAAGGTAACCACAAGGCTTCTTTAAGTATTCTCTAACAGTTTAAATTAGCTTATCGACAGTTTAAAGTTGGATTCGAAATACGATGTCCCTCCAACTTACCTCGATGATTTCGAACGAGCCTTCATCACGTTTCGGTTTCAAAACGTCTTCTGCCCGAAGAAACAGAAATTGTTAATGCTGATCGGAAGCGATTTAGAGGAGCTCAAAGCGAAATTCAATGGCTGTGACTCTTCGATGGCCCTTTCAAAGGATCTAGAGAATTTAATCGATAGTGGTCTGTTACAAAAGATGCTGTCACTTAAAGACCTCAACTTCCTTGGGCCTGTGCTTCCTGAGCAAGCAGCCAAAGACATCGCTCACGGCGTCATCGATCCGATCTCACTTAACCCTTACTTCTCTAACGCGGTGGCTAACTCGTTGCTCAACAAGAACGCGAATAGCCCTGCTTTGCATCATAGACCAAAGAGCTTAGAATTAGGCCATATGTTGGAAAAAACATCAGGTGAGAAGTATTATAAGGTAGCTAGGCCAGTAAATCGAGATCCTACCCCTCCAAAAAAGAGCGGCCAACTGAGCATCGTTAATTTCGTCAATGTGAACGGACGGAAGAGCAATGTGGAAATTTCTCAGAAGGCCAAGCCAGAAAAATTAGGCGAGAAATTTGTTCTTGATTTTTTGAAAAGCAACGAGGACTCGAACTCTCTCCAATTTCGTCAGTCGAAACGCGTGGCGGCTCCGTATAAACCACCAAAGATGCTAACTAAATCCATGTCGCTTGACGTACGTGTTGAGCAAACAGACCTTTCCGACAAAACAACGATCATCGGCAGTGCTACTGAAGAAATTAAAGAAGCTGACATGCATCTCGAGGTCTCGGATACCTTTGGTCACCCTCTTGGATTTCTCAGGAAACACGGCAAAAAGAGGCATTATCCAGCCCGATGCGATCAGTTATCGGACGAGATAGAAGCAAAGAAAGAAAATACAAACTCTGATCCAGAAGCGACTCCTGTGTTTAAGAAAGCCAAAACTTCTCTTGATGGAAGCGCATCAAAGCGCAAAATGTCTGATGAGGTCGTCGTAGAGCTAGGAACCTATTCCAAGCTTATGACCAACCTCGGTTCTTTTGCTTTCAAGCAGCAAGTGAACAGGAGCGTTCGACTTGACGAAGGACTCTCCGTCAAAGATCCAAACTTGAAAACACAGGTGATGGGCTTCAGATTTACGAGTTCGCCAGTAGAAAAGCCAACCCAAAGGATCAGTTCGAACACCCAGAACACCTTATCCACGAAAGCGAGTGATAACACCACTCAAAACGAGGAATCGCAAGCCTCGTTGGTCGTAAGGAAACTCTATAGACAATTTAGCGACGGAATTGACAGCGGTAAAACGAATCTGTCGCAGAGATTTAGAGAGTTGGTGGACACGAACATCGAGTTTGAAAAAGAAGAACAAGATTTGGTTGAGATTGATAAGAAATTGCAAAGGCTGGAGCTTTTGTTTGGTTATAAAAAGCCTGTTATAGATTTCAAACAGGCTCTTGAAAATCCAGTGTAACGATTTAAATTGTGTTTATAGTGAAAGTCCTTCATTATAACGTTATAATACTTTTCAAAGTTGTGATAGCATAGTGAGTATTATTTATTGCATTACAAAAAATATGTAAATTAATCAGCAAATTGCAAAGGCTAAGTAAATCGAAAGAGTGAAGCAGAAGGGTTTCAGCCTTTCCGGGCGTTCTATTGTTTTAAAATATTTTAGGCTTTCATTAAAATAATTGCTTTTACATCAAAAAACCAAGATTCCTTCAATTTAAAATCAATCGATAGCAATTTCTCGTTACACGCATAAGTCTAACAATGGATGAGCCCGGGTCAGATGTAAACCAAGAAGAAACCTCTCGTCGGATTTCCTATCACCAAAACGCTCTGTTTACAGGCTCACAACAGCAAAGCAGTCAAGAAGATGCCTTTCCAGAAGCATATGTGCAAAGACATCGCTTGAGCTACCCAGTCCAGCCCGTTAAACAGCAGAATGAAGGGCAGTTTGGGAGACAGGAGTATCTTTTGGACTTTTTGCAGAATGTTATCGAGGAACAGAGGTTTTCAGACCAGCAGATTAGCACGGAACAATCAGATGACACGTCTAGTCCTGCCTACTCTGGACGCTATTTTTATCCGTTCATCCAACAGCATTATCAGAATTATCTGGGGCTGCAATCGAGAGCTCAGACGCCTGCTCAAACACCGAAAAATAAAGTGATGGAGGTCGAAATGAGTGGAATGAATCAGAAACCAGCTCGAGCAGATACTTACGTGTTCTGTGGGGAGCATCACGAGGATCTGGATCCAACGCTTGAGAACAGGGCAAAAGTTTTCGACATGTTTAGCTCGATGAGAAGGTCGTCGGTCCTTACAATGAACATAAATCAAAAGACTTTTGATCCATACAAGATTCCTCCTGACTGGCAAATGGCCGAGGAGCACCAGCAGTCAGTGCGAGTAGCAAAACCCTGCCAAATGCATCCTGGCAGTCCAATTAGCGTGGACGAAATGAGCGGCCGTCCCATCCACAACACCCGTCTCAGTCTCTTCTGCAAACCGGAAGATTTATCGTTTTTGGGCCCTTGCTATCCCATGTATTTTCAATTTCTTACCTTCACATGGACGATCCTGGTAGTATTCATCATCATCTCAGGCTTATTTTCCCTTGTAGCAAACTACAACGGCACATTTTGCAATGAAGACCCTAGCATGTTAATCGCTAATTCTGACACAAGTAGCTGTCCTGGGATTTTCGAAACAAAGATCTCTCTTGCAAACTCGATAAACAGCACATCTGTCATTTACGTGTGGCAGCTGCTGAATTTTGCCTCGTTCTGTGTTTGCGTCGTCGTTTTCCAGTTTTTTCGATATCGCCAAAGGAAATTCGCAGCTGAATGTGATGAAAGAGAGCTGACTGCATCTGATTTCACTTTAGAAGCGAAAAATCTACCTATTGGTTTAGACATCGATTTGAGAAAAGAACTCAAGGAGTTTATTACCAACTACGCCTTGCCTTTTCAAAAAGTTGAGGTCTGCAAGGTCGTACTGGCCTATGATGTTTCTGAAAAGTTGAAAATCCTTGAAGAATTAGGAAAATTGCATGTGCAAGCCGCGCAGATTGGTCGCCATATCGAAAAAGGACTGCCACCTAAAGGCGATTTATCTCTCGTGAAAAGCAAGATAGTCACGTTGAAGGATAAGCTTCATCTCCTCAACCATGAATACGAGAGCGGAAAATCCAATAAGTTCCTCGGGAGGGCATTTGTCACGATAAACACGCAATCTGAGGTCGAGGAGATCGTCGAGTACTGGAAACGAGGGAAATTGCGGCGGATCATGGAACGATTCAAAGGAGTTTCAGGTCGCGTGTTTCACCTTAAGCCGATGGTGATAGAGGACACGGATGAGCCTTCGGATGTTTTCTGGGAGAATCTTGGAGTCTGGTACTGGACGAAGGTCCAAAAGCGAATAATCTCGCTGTTTATCATGGGTGTTGTGCTGGCAATCTGCGCAAGTATAGTACTGGGAATCAGCTTATGGAAGATTAGCTTAACAACGGGCTCGAACAAATCATCCAATGGGTATCTTTATTTAAACCTTCTATCTTCTCTGTCGTCGTTGGTGATCGTTGTGATCAACATGGTCCTGGCCCAGGTGAGTCGGAGACTCACAATCTACGAGCAATATAGTACTTGGACGAATTTTTATATCGCTGCGGCGTCAAAGCAGGCATGGGCGATGTTTTTTAACACAGCGCTGGTTACTTTCATTATTTACACAGTGATAGGTAACTATTGGGGCATCGGAGGGATGATAAAGGTCATCACACAGGTTTTCATTATCAATGCGTTCTACGGCCCGATTTATAACTTGGTCAACCCATTTTACCAACTCAAGAAGTTTTTGAGGAATAGAGCCAAGAGCAAGGGAGACCGGTCTTTACTGACTCAAAAGCAAGCGAATTTGTTGTTTCAAGACATGGTTACTGATTTTTCATGGCTTTATGCTGCGGTAATGAAAAACATGTTTTCAGCGGCGTTTTACGCTCCTATCGTGCCTTCGGCTCTGTTCTGGGCGCTGATAGGCAATATTCTCATGTACTGGGTCGATAAGTATAACATTACACAACGCGGTTCAGTTGCTCGGTGTCTTGGCCCGAAGCTAGCCAGGGAAATGACGGAACTACTGGAATATTTCTTAGTTATATATGCCATCGGAAATCTCGTGTTCAATATCCGATTCGTTAGAGACTCTGGGATTCCCGAGCTACAGGACACAAGCGTCGGTCTACCGATCGCAGCTCTCGTGCTCGCGGTATTGCACGCGTTGGCCCCGATGGGATGGGTGAATAAAAAGCTCTTTGGAAAAGTTAATGGGAGAGCGACTACAGAAACATATGAGAGTCTTAGACTATACCTCGATGAGGATTATGACAGAGCGAATCCTGCTACGAAAGAGAAAGCTCTCGATGATTTTTCAAAGGAGATTCAGATAAATGGGGACCCACGAAAGTACTACAATAGATTCTTAAAGAGATATCATATTTCTAACTCCTCCAATTAAAAATTGCTAGGCTTAGACACCTTTTTTTAGTTTCCTACCAAGTTTCATTGGTACTGTAGTGATATGATTTTACAAGTAAGCTCCTTTAAAGGCTGCTAAATTAAGACAAAATACTACTGGCCTTGCCTCTGAATTCTTTATTGCTGCTTTCTAATCTCGCTGGCTCGTTTTCCATTAAGCTATCCTAGGGATATCCTTCAAGAAGGGGAGATATATGTTATGTTTCGGCGTTAATAGTGGGCTTTTTTTACTAAATTTTCCTGGTTTGTAAGATGATTGCCTTCGACGTGACTAGGAGTTACCGCACTACTGAACTATTTAAATTCACTTCTTTTTAATTTGAGTAATGTTCGATTAATTTTAACTCGACTTCTAAATTTGGCGAAATAAACCTTATTCTTGCAAAGCAAGTAAAATATTGCTTACCGAAAAATTTGTGAAAAAATATTTTTATGTAATTTTCGTGTAACTTTCTCACTGGACTCTTTCCAGCGAACCGCTTCCTTTCTCGCCTCACTAGGTGGTGAACCTCTTAGCCTCGGATAGCAAATTCTTTCAGGCTAATATGGTGTATTTTATAAGTATGGGTGTGCTTCTAACTCTACTCAGCCTCCTCAATGCACGTTGACTTTATCACGGTCATATGATTCGTAAATGATATGGGTTTAGTCATCTCGTGAGTTAATTTTTTTAGATGTTTAATTTATCATTACTAATCAAAAAATCCAGTAATAAATTAGAAGACTGATATTGTTCTC
>ENA-UOUE01001831-UOUE01001831.1-compost-metagenome-genome-assembly--contig:-NODE-1831-length-11867-cov-14.837065_pt1 | contig 11867 bp, 3 predicted proteins | sample MGYA00238146_ERZ747223 | MGnify/ENA primary metagenome ERZ747223 (study PRJEB28781, sample SAMN06268865) | compost metagenome | isolation source: single cell | place: USA: California, Emeryville, Joint... | reverse complement strand
AGCTATGAAACCGAAACTGGTGAGTCCGTTGTTGTTGCTAACATCGGAGGTGAAGCCGTCACCATTGAAGCTGAGATCACTGATGTCGTCACTCCTCTCGCCCCTGTTGTTGTTGAGGGAGAAGTTACTGTTGTTGAGGTCCAAGAAGTCACCACTAATGACGAAGGTGAAACCGTTGTTGTTGTTCCTACTGGAAACGGTGAAACAACGACAATTACTGTTGAGGAAGTCGTTGAGATCGCTACTGAAGTCCCTGAAGAAGTTATCGAAGTTCCAGAAGAACTTCCAGCTACTATTGCTGCTGAGGTAGAAGAAGAAACTGATGTTATCTACACGACCGTTACTATCGATACCGAAGAATACGATGTCTTCCTTCCAAACGAAGAAGATTACGCCGAGGATGCTCCTCTTGAAATTATCACTGATAGCGAAGGAGATACCTACGTTGTTCAAGTTCTCGAGAGCTACGAAACCGATTCTGGAGAGTCCGTTGTTGTTGCCAACATCGGAGGTGAAGCTGTTACCATTGAAGCTGAAATCGAGTCTACTACTACTCCAATCACTCCAATCGTGACTGATGGAGAGGTTGCTGTTGTCGAAGTCTCAGAAGTCACGACTATTGCAGGCGGAGCAACCGTTGTTGTTGTTCCTACTGGAGAAGGCGAAACAACTGTGATTGATGTTGAGGGTTATGTCGAGCCTGTCACTGAAATTCCAACTGAGTTCGTCCCTGTTGGAGACACACTCCCAGAAGCTATTACTGATGCCGAAGAAGTCGATGATGAGGAAATCATCTATACCACCACTACCATCGATAGCGAAGAATACACTGTCCTCCTTCCAAGTGAAGACACATACGCTGAGGAGGCTCCTTTAGTCGCAATCACTGACAGCGAAGGAGACGAATACGTTGTCCAAGTCCTCGAGAGCTATGAAACCGACTCTGGAGAATCTGTTGTTGTTGCTAACATCGGAGGTGAAGCCGTTACCATTGAAGCCGAGATTATCTCAACCGAATCCACTGCCACTCCTGTTGTTATCGAGGGAGAAGTCACCGTTGTTGCCACCTCAGACATCCAAACCATCGCAGGAGGAGAAACTGCTGTTGTCACTACCGACGCCGAAGGTGAGACAGTTACAGTCGCTGCTGAAACTGCTGTTGAAGTCGTGACTGAAATCCCTACTGAACTCGTCCCTGCTGGAGAGACACTCCCAGCTGTGATCTCAGAAGAATCAGAGAACATCGATGAAGAAGAAATTATCTATACCACCACTATCATCGATAATGAAGAATACACCGTCATCCTTCCAAGTGAAGAGACCTATGTTGAGGAGGCACCTTTACTGCCAATCATCGATAGCGAAGAAGACGAATACGTTGTCCAAGTCCTCGAAACCTACGAAACCGAGTCTGGAGAGTCCGTTGTTGTTGCCAACATCGGAGGAGAAGCTGTTACTATTGAGGCTGAGGTTATTAATGTCGCCACTCCAATAACTCCTGTTGTTGTTGAGGGAGAAGTTACTGTTCTTGCAGTCGAAGAAGTCTTAACTACCCCAGCAGGAGAAACCGTTGTTGTCGTTCCTACTGGAAACGGTGAGACTACTGTGATCACCGTTGAGGAAGTTGCTGAGATTGTTACTGCAATTCCTGAAGAAGTCCCCGAGATTCCAGAAGTTGAAGAAGAGCCAGCATTTTGTGCTTAAGTTGTGCAATTTACAAAAAGAATACATATTCATAAACAAATCCTAAGTGATGTAGAGGGCCTTATTTCCCTTTTATATAGATTTACATAAATAAGGAAAAATGTATTCTTTTCATTTGAGTTGCACGTTTCAGTCCCTTGATTCGTAAAACAAACAGATATATTCTTTCATCTTGATTGTTACAATTCAAATCTCAAAACAAATCAACATAGAGAATAGATTTAAGAACAAAGAAATAGCCAATTAGTTCATTATTTGAATCCGTTCTCTGGTTACGAAAATTGAACGAGAATTCTATTTAATTTGCTGTGCTTCTAGTTTACCTCTCTCAGGCTTTCCCAATCACATCGACTTGCCTATTAAACTACGTCATGCGCTATCTCTCTTTCGATATCTATGCATTTTGGAGCTCTTGCCCTAAAATGTAATATTTCCTTCGAACATCGAATTTGATTGGCTACCAAATGATAAAGCATCGAAACTTTCTTATTTTCTTCAACAAGAAAAATAAAAGTTCCGATTTCATAAATCTTTTGCTTTACAAGCTTCTTAGAAGTAGCTCTTACCCTAAATTAAGCTGATTTTCAATGTTTCCTCTCAGAACACACAATTCACCATATATTAATTCAAGCTTTGGCTGGGAGTTTTTGCAAATGACAACAGCAACTTAAGAGTTGAGGCAGGATTACCTTATAACATTTCAACACAGCTTCCAAGCAATCGCCCTCCAAACAGTTTTTGATGACTAAATTCATAACACATAAATTTATCGATTAAAGTGCAAGTACTTAAAATTCATGAGATTTCACTAGTAACCAGCTGAAAACAGTGAATTCCCACAACAGATATGCATTTTTCGAAAGAAAAATGTCTCTCTTAGAATCTGATGGAAACAAAACTTGACGTGTATACTCAATAATGCCAACAAAGAGAAGGCCTTCTGAAATAAAATTCGATAACTTAAAATTAACTCCGAAAAATGAAAAAACCTCTGTCGAAAATAATTCGAATTGGAAGTCGAAATAGATCTAAAGTTCCATTCGAATGACTCTTTTTAGAGAGCTATCTACGACACAAATTCGTTATGGCAATAAAAGGGTTTAAACTTTCTTTGTTTTGCAATTCTTATAGCGGACAAAACCTCCTTGGATTTTACTTGCTTTGACATAGACCACTACCAAATCAATAATTACTTGATCATCAATGACTTTCTACTTACGAGTTTTTTCTCAACGGTTATTGGAAACCTCACTTCAAGGCCATCAAAATCAGACAAATAATACAAATCCTCTTTGTACATATGATACCCAAGGCAATTGCCTTCAAACGACAATCAAAGTGATGCTAGCGGGAGTTGATTATTTTGGGATGGTGGGGATAACTGTCACGGCAATTTTTGTTACTTTTGTATTGCTTTCTGTCTGCGGTTGTTGCACGAAAAGAAGGAGACTCAGGTCTATTCAGGCTGCTGCTGCTGTCAATGAGCCGTCTGAAAATAGGAGAGGAACTGGACAGGTGGCGCCTATAGCGGTTATACCTCAAATTCAGATTGTAGTCGTTTCTAGAGAGGACGAAAATCACGCTGAAGGACCAAAAGAACAAGGGATTCCGCCACCAACAGATCCAGATGTAAACGCACACCAAATTCAAAATTAGTCAGATCCAAATAGCCATGTTTTTACAGTTTTTTTTATTGCCTTAGAGCCTTGCCTGATGTTTTTTTTGTATTTTCATAGGTTTATAAAATTACAAATTTTCTTCCTTCATTGTTGAAATTGTCTATATATGAGTGAATTTTGCCTCTGTGTATCTTCATTCTTTTGTTGGATGAAGCTTTGTAAATATTGAAGCACACAGTCTAATTCACATGATTGCCAATAATCTTTATTTCTTCAAAAGCGCGTTCTTGCTGCATGCTGTCAAGAAGGATTTATTTGAAGTCACTTAAAATTGAGATTGCTCTCTCAAAATATACCCATGAAAATGTATTTTCTTTTGATTAGCCTATGAAGCAACATCCGATGAAGAACCAAGCAACAAAATTTTCAGGAAGCTCTTCATAAATATTAGTGAATAGTTGAGTTCTTGCATCCCAAGTTTTGGAAAACTTGTATGTATATTTGGACGTTACGGAAAGGTCGCAGTTTCAATGGAGGACCAACACCAACCGACAAAAACTGTGATGATACTCCCAGAACAAACTCAAAATGTTATTTCATTAGGCAGTATCTCGCTTTAATTTGGATAATGATGATCACAATTCCTTCCGATAAATGGCACAAGATGCAAATAGACTCTATTGTGTCGACATCCACAGAGAATTCATCTGGGAGGATATTAAGTGACCTCTTTGCACTACAATATTTTCAAACTTGCCTGGCTGTCGGTAATAAATTACATAACGGCTAATTTCTCTGATTCTTGAAAAGAAGAGCAACCAGTAACCAATGAAAACTGCCCCAAGAGAGTTATTTGTCCATTTATTTTGAAATAGATTTAGATATTCCAATTGGAGAAGCTCTAACCTAATGATGTAAAAATTATATTATGGATCGACTTCCAAAATAAATAATAATTTTCGAAATTCTTTAAAAATTATCCAAAAAGAAGAAGTCCGAAAGAGCACGGAGAAAAGATTATGAATTTGAACCCACAGGACGCTACAGAGGCAAAATGGTAGAAGATTAGCTGGAGCAAAGGAGAAAAACCTGAAGCAGTGCCAAACGTAATCAGAGGCCAACCCATTGTTGAGTAATAGCCTCAATTTAATCGTTAAGTTTTAATGCAACTTCATTTTCAAGGAACCGAAGCGGGATCTCTGAAAAACAAGAAGTTCAGACATCGAATCAATGGAAAAATCAAAAACATATAGTATGATATCTCGAAAAGGGATTAAATTCAGTTAGTATTTATTGATAATTCGGTTCTATTTCAAAAAAAGTAGCGAGCAAAAGGATTAGATTCCAGCTAAAATATAGAGCAGTCCTTATCATCGCATACAAAGATAAGGTCGTGGTCATCATTGTAAGAATATCTCCCAAAAGAAATCAAAATGAAAAGTGATTTTGCTTCCTACTTCAAATAAAGGAATCGTTGCGAGTTCTCAATTCGATGAGTTAGCATTCACCTTCTTTTTCAAAGTAGAACTCATGGTCCTTTCATAAATGACAAAATGAGTGGGCCACTGACTGAAATGAATGTTTTGAAATTTAAAACTCGTAGTTGTGAAGGGATTCTACAGAGGATTGAAGAAACGGACTGAATTTATTCTTTTCATTCATGATAATTAGCATAGATTAAGTACCCAAATCATTTTAATTTCTATTATCGAAGCCGCTTAGGCTGTCAAATTGCCACGGAAGCTTCCTACCCTTAAATACTCGCAAACTCCTCAAGCGCGCAATCCAATTTTGACTGTTTCTCACTTTGAACCTCCTACTATATAGTAGTCGATGATTGACATGTAGAAATGTAACAAATGAAAATCATTAAATTGATAGAAAATCGAGGTGAAGATATACACCCATAATTTTATCATCCTAGAAAAAGCCTCGGGGGTATTGAAAAAACCCCACAATGAGAATAATATGGAATGCCATTCTTGAGCGCCGAGAAGAATCCAAGTTTTAGCTAATCCAAACACGTTAGAAATAGCTGTAGGTTGGAAACTTGTTGAGAGATCTAGGAATTAGCAGAAGCAGAAAGAACTCAAAATCAGCCTACCGACTATTTTTTTGTGAAAAGCAACATCTGCACAAACCCGTCCTTTCTGAACGCAGAAATCATCAATGGACCCCATTCTATTTACACAAAGAGCTAACTCAATGAAGACTACCAACGAATTGTCTTACATGAATTTACCTAATATCTGGAGCCACAGAGAGGATATTTAGCGATTTGAACCACAGAAGGCATGTAAGGCAAGGTAGGGTGAGACTTGAGCTGGAAACAAAAAAATATTAAACCAGTTAGATAGCGAGAAGGTAAAAAGATTTCGGACTTGTTTCACTCACCAAGATCACCCCATTGTTTTCTGATTCATAATCAATTGATCTTTATGATTTTTGTTTATTATATCTTCAATCAAGTCTTGAAAGTTTAAACTCGAAGTCGTCTTGAAGAATATGGCCTTTATTCTCGTTCTGGGGTATCCACAGTTTCTTGTATCAGAGATAAGAGCTTGAGAAAGTTTCCATATCAATTGGATTTTCTGTAAATTCAGAGAAGATGGAAGATGAATGGTACTCTCCAAGTCGCCACTAGGAGCAGGCGTCTTGCCGAGTGACAAAACCGCCGCTATGGCATCTTTTGGCGTCTTTAGAGAGATAAGACGGGTGTTGTTCTGAGAACTTCGAAGTAGAGAATTCTAAGAGCTAACAATTAATAAGAATGTTATCAAGAGAGGTGAACTTTAATATCAGATCGCACTCGCTTTAACTCATTGTCGCATACGGGCACAATCTATTTATTGATAAAAATCCACAGTGGTATAGACATCAAAAAAAGTCACCTCTGCATCTTCGTTGAGCTGCCATATATCTAAAAACAAGTACGTCTCGTGGAATAAAAATCAACTTAGAAAATTATACCTAGGGTAAACCATAAATTCCATTTATATGGTCTCTTTGCATCAATACTTTCAAAATACAAAAGTATTTGCTTAAATTGTATAATTAATTTAAACAGCCCATGTTCAATTGTATTCCTTATTTTGGAAAAAAAAATTTGCTCGCGGATTGCTTAAACAATTAGTTGGGTCTACAAATAAGAGGTAGGCTTGCAAATTAATAATCTAAGCAAAAGATGACAAAAAAGGAAGCTTTAGAATCTGTGAAAGATAGTTGCATATAGAATGAATGAATTTAAGGTTCAATCTGATGATGAAAATTGTGCTTGATAGAGGCAAATGCAGCGGAAGTATTGAAATGATCACGGTAGATGGTTTTTTGTCATGTAAAAGAACACATATAGTTTGCTGACTTTGACTTTATGTCATCGAATAAGCCGACCTTTTGAAGGGATTATGACTTAAATTTGAAAATACATTTCGATTTTATAAAATGAAGTGAAAGAGGGGTAGGCTGAATCCATCATACCAAAAAGGGGATGGAACTCTCATTGTAATACAATATATTCCTTTTTCTGTCAATACCTGAAATGCTCGTTGTAATTTAGATGCTCAAATTTGAACCTCTTTTAGGAAACCATTTCCAGAAATCTTTAGGGCCTACTTCTTGCAAACGAGTTCTCTTCTATTGGGTAAAAATCTTTACAAATGAAGAGTTCAATGAAAATTGTGTTAAAGGGCTTGACTTGTTAATCTTTTATGAGACCCATAGTAATAAAATATGCTCTGAAAATTTTTTATTAGGCTGTTAGGCTAAGTTCAAATGGCAACAAAACATATTGAGTTTCAGTCCATTCCTATTCATACATTTTCTATTAAGATATTAGTCATTTAACAAAATTTCAAGGCTGTCTAAAACAGCACTCAACTAGAATTCAAGGCGCAGAATAACAGTATTAAGCCAATAAAGATAAATTAACACATTTTTCGATTTTTTAGTTGGAGCACATCCAAGTTCATAGTTCTTTAAATTTTCAAGATCACTGGTTGGATTGAAAGCTTTGAACGGCTACGAAATTGTCGTCCTTCTCTAAGCTTATAAAAGCTTTTTGAAAACCATCTGAAATATCCAATTACAAAACCCAAAGCTGTCAAATCCCGTGGCTTTGAATTAATAATACTCGAATTTTGTATTGTTCCTTCTTTGTCTTGATAACGACTCAAATGGGCTCAGCCGATCCATCCTAATTTAATCCACATTTGGTATTTTCAGCGAAACAAAAGTTCAGCTCTCATCATTTCTCATAATATTGTCTTATTAGACACGGTATAAGCCACTGACTGCAAAAACTGTCGTATGCTTTGAAAAAATTTCTGTGGAAGTTTTTCAAAAATAGTTTGAATTAATTAGTTCATAAGGAACTTAATTATTTTGATTAACACAACCGTATTAACTTAAAATTCGCAGTTAAAACAAAAACAACACTTAAAGACAAATTCGAACATAATGGACGCCAACAAAGACCAAACTAAAGCACCGGACAGCTCTGAACCGGTAATAATCGAAGAAAAGATCACAAAAGCCAATGGAGATGTTGCTGTTAAGCGCTACCTTCGTGGACAGTTACTAGGCAAAAGAGGTTTCGCAAAATGCTTCCTCGTCACCAATCAGGAGACAAAACGAAACCAGGCCGCAAAGATCATCACTAAAGCCTCTCTCACTAAATCCAGAGCTCGTCAAAAGCTCATTTCTGAAATCAAGATCCATAAATCTCTTCATCACCAGCATATTGTAAATTTTGAGCATGTTTTTGAAGACCACGAGTCCGTGTATATTTTACTGGAGCTGTGCACCAATCAAACTCTCAATGAGCTTCTCAAACGAAGAAAGCGCCTTACAGAGCTGGAGGTGCAATGCTATGTCGCCCAAATAATCTCGGCCTTGAAGTATCTGCACAGTAATCGAGTTATTCACAGAAATCTGAAGCTGGGTAATTTATTTTTGTCGGAAAAAATGGAAATAAAGATCGGTGACTTCGGCCTGGCGACAAAGCTCGAATTCGATGGCGAGAAGAAGCGAACGATCTGCGGTACTCCGAACTACATGGCACCAGAAATCTTGGATGGCAAGGTTGGTCATTCGTACGAAGTCGATGTCTGGTCCCTCGGAGTTATCATCTACACGTTACTCATTGGCAAATTGCCATTCGAGACTCCTGATGTGAAAACTACTTACAAGAAAATTAAAATGGGTTCTTATTCCTTCCCTGACCACGTCACTATTTCTGATTCAGCGAAGGGACTTATCACTCGCATTCTTAACCTGGACCCAGCGCGCCGTCCAACCTTGGATGAGATCATGCAGCACCCTTTTATGAACCACGGAGGCACCATCCCAAAGCTTCTCCCTACGTCAACACTGACATGTCCTCCTTCTGCCAGTTACTTAAAACAATTTCTCCCAGGCGGCAGCTCTGGCAAAGGCTTAGAACATCAAAAATTCGGCGATACGACTCCAACTGATGGACTGAGCAAAATGCCTTCCAATCAAAGAAGTAATCTGGTGAGCACACAAGGAGTGGGTTTTACTGGGGGCGAAGAAAACAAACAACAGAATATGAAAACCACCACGAATTGGAATCCGACGCAAACTGGCGGCAATTTCATGAGCAGCAACGCGTCAGCAAAAGATCTAAATCCGAAGTTTGGAACCACGACGAAAGACTTTAGATCCACGCAGAATATGAAAATGACGAATACAATGAGCACGGGAATGGTCAACTCTCAAAAAGTGAGCAAAACCTCGGAAATCTGGGTAAAGAAATGGGTTGACTACTCCTCTAAGTACGGTCTCGGATACCTCCTTTCTAATGGCTCCACAGGCGTGTTCTTTAATGATTCGTCCAAGATTGTGTTAGACCCTCGAGGTCAAGTGTTCGGTTACATGGAGCGAAGAGCCTCCGATAAGCAGGATGTTGTTACCAGTCACACGCTGACGGATTATCCAAAGGAATTGCAAAAGAAAGTAACATTATTGCAACATTTCAGAAGCTACTTAGAAAATGATGGAAAGGGCGAGTCTGACGCGAATCAGTTTACAGATGAAGAACTTAATAAAATCGGAACGGTCTATGTTAAGAAATGGATGAAAACGAAGCATGCGATTATGTTTAGGTTGAGCAACAAGATCGTTCAAGTGAATTTCACAGATAAAACAGAGATTATTCTCAGCTCGGAGAATAAAACGGTTACTTATGTTAATAAGAAAGGAGAAAGATCGAATTATCCTTTGGCAAGCGCGCTGGAAAGCAGCAATACTGAGATGGCGAAGCGGTTGAAGTATACGAAAGAAATCCTAACACATATGCTGAATAATCAGGGTGGAACGCAAGTGCAGCAAAAAGAACAGCAGCAACATCAGAACCAGGAAGGCATAAACGCTAATCCGATGACCGAAAGAGCTTAGGTAACTCGATATCACTACTGTATAGGGGTCCGAATTAAGAGACTGATTTGAAAATAATATATATGCCTTCATCATAGATTATACTTTTGGAAAATTCTCTTCAAAACGTCCATCAATGACTATTGATTTACTTTGAAAATAATTAATATATGTTTCCCAAGAAAATAGAAGCTAGAGTCCCAACTAGGAAGAAATTCTCTCAAGTAACTTTCTAACGCATAGGATTGTATATAGACAAACCAAAATAAGAAGAGGAAGTCTATCTAAAATCTTGATAATCAGCTTTGATACTGAAATGTTTTCTTTTGAGTTTCTCAAAGGAGATGGCTCGGTTGGGAGTCTGCAGAGGTATTAATAGATAATCAACAATTTACAATTTAACTTGAGAGAATTTTAATTCTTCTCAATACAGTTAGCTCTAATCGAAATAGATATTTAATGAAGCCAAGAGTAAATTCAAATCACATTGCCGGAATTTTCTTGATACTGTACACTATCAAATCAATTATCTTGCTGAAAAAAATTTGAATGTATAATCTCGATCATTACTCATGGGTTTGGTCCGTCGATTCAGAATTCACGCTAATATCTAAATAATGTTTAGAGAAAAGCAAAAATTTAAATTATTTTACTGATCAATTCAATTGACTCTTCAGATTTCGCTTCAGAAGCCTTTCTTCCCGTCTCTTTTCTTTTGTAAAGAATATCCTGGCACCTCATCGGACAGAGATCAGATCTTCCGAGTTCAATGACCTTGCCCAGCCATTCCTGGAAACAATCTGAATGAATATAGTGCCTTCCGCAAAGGAATAACTGATGCTGTTTATCCGTTAGAGGATCTAAACACACCACGCAATCTAGATGCTCTGTGCTGACAGGATTTCCTACATCAGTTATCGCAAATCCTGCCTCGCTGAGATTTTGAATATCTTCATCCGTCAGCACTAGTTGAAATAAAGACGAATTTGGCTTATTTACAATCTGGTATGGGTTTATCAGCTGGTCTTCTGATGAAGGCGATGGGCCTCCTCTCGCACGCATCGTATATCTCGTGTAGAAGAGTATTACATTAACTACAATACCTGCTGCAAACAGCATTGCTAGCACCATAATCACTATCCCAATGAGTCTATTTCCTACCTTGTTACCATATTCGATCCTCATAATCAAATCTGAATTGCTGTGGTCTCTAAGGAACTGGGGATATGGTTTATTGTTTAAATACACGATCGTTATGTCCCAGAGTCCAGGATTAGACATTCTCTTTCTTACCAGAGGAAATTCGTATCTTTCATCACGTGGGAAGAACTCGACTAGTTTATCAGAATCCGCGAAACTGATGTACTCTCCATCACCAATCTGGAACCCCAAGAACATTCGACTGCTGTTTATTTGTAAATGGATCTTGCAGATTGGCAGTATAAATGATTTATTAAGGACGATCCTGGTTGTATTTGTCTCCAAGTCATTTTCCTCAACGCAGAATCTGCTATCGATTGCTTGGGGACAATATCCTAATAAATTTTTATTCCCTGTCAGCAAGCAATCATCAGTGGGCGGAGGATACTCTACTAGCGTACGAGTATTGGGTTTCTTGCGAGGCAAAGAATTCAATTGGCAGACAGCACAAGAAAATTGACTTTTTATAGCGACCCAATCCCTCCGAGAGGACTGGAGTAGATCGAATTGCAGATAGTCGAATCCGCTGACTTCGATCTCGATATGTTCAAAGAAATCATCTTGGAAAATAAGACATGATTTGTTGCATGCAAAAGTATGGTTTCGAAGCCCATCGGCAGTTACTTTATAGAATACGAAAGAAATTTGAGGAGGGGTATTCGCTTGTTGGCCTTGGGTGGCCAAATTAAAATTTATTAGAGTTGGTTCACTCTTCTGAAGGGCAAAGTTAAAGCCACAGCGCTCTCTTTGTGGATTTGATGGCTGAAATACGACCCTCTTTCCGTGTATAGAGTTTTCATCGCCAATCGTCCAGGTGCGAGGCATGCATCCTTTAGTCGTGGAGCCAACGAAGATATTTCCTTGGAAAATATTGCAGGAGTTTTGTATTAATGCGAAAAAGATTTGATTATAATGATAGCAGCTCTCTGGACCCTGCTTGCATATTTCACA